>Ga0105357_10000397_pt1 | contig 22848 bp, 19 predicted proteins | sample GOMGulsemesocosm_4_FD_83660 | JGI IMG/M metagenome (GOLD analysis project Ga0105357, IMG submission 83660) | Methane-oxidizing microbial communities from mesocosms in the Gulf of Mexico - GOM15B Gulf of Mexico | ecosystem: Environmental > Aquatic > Marine > Cold seeps | place: USA: Gulf of...
CTAGGGTCAGACCCTGCCTGATATGCACCGACACTAATTAAATCTTTATTCTGCTGATAAAGCGAATACAATCGCCGAAGCTCTCTTGATAATTCTATATGCTTAATATCTGCAATATCCGTCATTACCCGACTAATAGAGGCTTCAACATCAATGGCAGGAAAATGACCTGACTCTGCAAGACTTCTGGATAAAACAATATGTCCATCCAATACACCTCGAGCAGCATCTGCAATAGGGTCGTTATTATCATCGCCTTCTGCTAACACGGTATAAAAAGCGGTAATCGAGCCCCCCCCTTCATCACCATTCCCTGCTCTTTCTACCAGATGAGGTAGTTTCGCAAAAACAGAAGGCGGATAACCCTTGGTTGCTGGTGGCTCATCAATAGCCAAGGCAATTTCTCTGTGTGCTTGTGCATATCGAGTCAAAGAATCCATCAACAAAAGAACATCTAAACCTTGATCTCTAAAATATTCAGCGATACTGGTGGCTAACATGGCACCATGAACGCGCATTAAGGGGGAATCATCAGCGGGTGAAGCGACAACAACCGCGCGTTTCATCCCTTCTTCCCCTAAAATTTTTAATACGAACTCATTAACTTCTCGTCCCCTTTCACCAATCAGACCCACGACGACCACATCGGCACTGGTAAACTTGGTCATCATCCCTAATAACACACTTTTCCCGACCCCTGTTCCTGCAAACAGCCCCATCCGTTGACCTCGCCCGACTGCAAAAATTGAATTAATGGCTCTGACCCCAACATCCAATGAATCTCGAATAGGTTTTCTTGATAATGGATTAATCGTCTTGCCACCTAGTGAAATGGTCGCATCTGTTTTTAATGGGCCTTTATCATCCAAAGCATTCCCAGCACCGTCTAATACCCGCCCTAACAAACTAAAACCAACTTTTGCCAAGCTTTGTTTGCCTAACGGAATAACTCTGCACCCAGGTTCCAGACCTTCAGTACTCCCTGTCGGCATTAAAAAAACATGCCCTCCAGAAAATCCAACCACCTCAGCCCCTATTTTTTTACCCGATTTGGTTTCCACTTGACACAAAGAACCGATTGCAGCTCGGCATCCCTCGGCCTCAAGTGTTAACCCGACCATACGAGTCAATTTACCTTCAACAACCAGCTCAGGAATGTCTACTAACCTTTCCGTATAAGGTTTTATTCTTTTCAGCCAGTTTTCACTACGATTGGCAACAGGAATCACTCGCTCTGATCCTCTTCTCTTTCACCACCTAATACCGTTGCAACAATAATAGCTAAACGATTTTCAACTGTTGAGTCTATATTAGACGTTTCCGTTTTAACCTTACAGCCCCCCCGAGTGATTAATGGGTCTTCAACAATATTCCATGGCGATGAAACATCATCCAAAGCCAAAGAGTTCTTCACTAAAATGACATCTTCAGGGTGCATCTGTAATGTTAATTTCTGCGAAGCTAATGGCAAAGCATTAACCGCTTCTCTGATTACAGCAATAATTTGCCCTGGATCTATTTTTATTTCTCTGCGCACAACCTGAGTCGCAATCCCTATAGCCAAATTAACCAACGCCTCTTCTACGGCTTCATCCAGTGATTTAAATGGCTCACTGAGTGATTCTAATAATTTGACAAACTCGGCGGTTTCTTTACGTAATAAATGTAAATTATCATCATAGCCTTTTTTTTCACCTGCTTTCTTACCTTCTAAGAAACCTTCACCCGTTCCTTTACTAACCCCTTCTTTAAAACCATTGTCATAGCCCTCTTTTTTCCCTTGAGCAAAGGCTTCATCATAGGCCTGCTGTTGTATTTTTTCTATTTCATCAACCGTTAAAGTCGATTTTTCTTTTTTAGGCTGCTGTATTGCAACTGTTTTTTTTTCTCCAAACTGTTTAGCAACATCCCACAAGCCCAAGGCTTCCAATTCAGATGCTGAAAACGGCTGTTCTTTAGACGAGTTCATCACCACCACCACTTCCTAGCATCATTTCACCTGATTCAGCTAATTTCTTAGCAATACTTAATATGTCTTTTTGAGCAAGCTCTACTTCACTTAATTTCGTAGGAGGAGCGGCTTCTAAATCATCGCGTAACATTTCAGCGGCTCGCTTAGACATATTGCCAAATATTTTCTCTTTAAGCCCCTCACTCACCCCTCTTAAAGCAACCAGTAACTGATCAGTAGACACTTCTCTCAATAAAGTTTGAATGCCTCTATCATCAACATTAATTAAATCAGCAAACAAGAACATTTTATCCTGAATTTGATTTCCTAACTCAGCATCAAATTCAGTAATATTTTCCATCATTTCTTCACTCAAACTCCCTTCTAAGTAGTTGAGGATATTGGCAGCAGAATCCACTCCACCAATATTAGATGCTTTAACACTGTCACTCCCCGTTAATTGCTGCTCCATCATATCATCCAGCTCTTTAATCGCCGCAGGCTGCACACTTTCCATCGTTGCAATTCTCATCACAATATCTGAGCGCTGATTTTCAGGTAATAATGCTAATACCTCAGCAGATAAATCAGCTTCCAATAGCGATAAGATCATGGCAATAATCTGTGGATGCTCCATTCTAATTAAGTCAGCAATTGAGCGGACATCCATCCATTTTAGCTGCTCAATCCCTTTACTATTAGCCCCCATAAGAATACGGTCAATAATACTGCCCGCTTTATCAGCACCTAATGCATTAGTTAGCATATTTCTAATATAGGTATCTGAATCAAGCCCAAGTCCAGTTTCATCTTTAACTTCCATGATAAAGTCTTCAAGTACTACATCCACCATATCTGAAGTAATTTGCCCCATCGTTGCCATTGCAGTCCCTACAATTTGCACTTCCTTAGGCCCCATATTTTTTAACACACTCGCCGCTCTATCCTGACCTACCGCCAATAATAATAAAGCCGCTCTCTGTGTTGCATTAATATTAATTTCTATTTCAGACATCGTTTTTTAGCCATCCTTTAAGAATTTCTGCAACTAGCGCGGGGTCTTCATCAATTAATTTCTGAACGTATTCCAAACGTTTTTCATAACTTTGCGGTGCATCTAACAATAGTAAATCTTCAACACCTGCGGATAGACTTTTTTCACCATTTTCACCGTCTTCTTCATTAATAGGTACAGCAATCGGCTTGCCATCTTTATCAAAACGGACAGTGCCTCCCATTGCATCTGCTTCTTCATGTGCATCGATAAGCGCTTTAACCTCTTCATCTCTGGCAACCAGCCCTCGCATGGTTGGTCGTAAAACACCAAAAATAATAAACAAAACAACTAACACTGCGGTGAGTTGTTTAGCAGCATCAAGAAACCAACCCTGCTCCCATAAAGGGATATCGGGTAAGGCTTCAAGTTCATCGGGCACTCTAAAAGAGATATTGGTCACGGTCACCTGATCACCACGAATGGTATCAAATCCCACAGCCTGCATCACTAATGATCTAAATTGATTAATATCTTCCTGAGGATAGGTTTGAGTACTAAAGTTTCCATTCTCTAACTGTACTTTCTTATCATCAACAACAACAGCGACAGACAACCGACGCAGAACGCCTGTTGCCAATCGAGTATGAGTAATGGTTTTATCTAGTTCAAAATTTCGTGTTGCACTTTTACTGGTTGAGGTGGGTGAATTAACACCCCCTTCTGCCTCCTGCCCTACCGCAATTTCAGGTGCCACACCTGCTGGGGGAGGTTGATTTGATAGTGCCCCAGGAACACCTTGAATAGCAGAGCTAGAACTCTGCTCATCCTGAGTTTGCTCACTTCTTAAAGCAGGCAAATCAGGATTAAACATTTCCTGAGTTTTTTCTGTCACAGTAAAGTCTACATCTGCTGAAATTTGAGCTTGCATCCCTTCTCGCCCAACCAAGGGAATCAGAATATTCTCGATCCGTTGCATTAAATGTTCTTCAAGGTTTTTTTTGTATTCAAACTGCTTGGAAGTTAAATACATATCCTCTGATGAATCATTACCACTTAGCATTCGACCTTTTTGATCGACCACCGTAACCTGATTAGACTCCATCATAGGCACACTAGAAGCAACTAAATGAATAATGGCTTCTATCTGGCCTTTTTCTAAAGCCCTACCCTGAAATAAATTGACAATAACTGAAGCGCTTGGCTTTTTACGTTTGCGAACAAAAACGGATTGTTTGGGTAAAGCGAGAAGGACTCGCGCTGATTTAACATTTTGAATAGACGAGACCGTTCGGGCTATTTCGCCTTCCAGAGCTCGTTGAAAACGCATGAGTTCTATATTTTTACTGGTTCCAAAACCAGATTCTTTATCCAGTATTTCATAACCTGAGCTTTTAGTTCTTGGTAACCCTTGAGCCGCTAATTTAAGCTTTAATGGGCGCACCTGATCAGTTGGCACCATAATCGCACCAGACTCAGTTTCCACTGAATAATCCACCCCCATCTGATCTAAGATAGCTAATATTTCAGTTGCATCCTCATCCTCCATGCCTGACATCAGTAGGTCATAAGAATCGGCTTGTGACCACATCACCACGGCAATACCTACAGCAACGCTTAATGCTATTCCTAACATTAAGCCTATTTGCCGCGCCATAGATAAGTTACCTAAACCCTTTAGTATAGGAGGCGTTTCTATTTCCTTGGTTAATTCACTTAGCGCACTAGATTGTGAATCCAGCTCCGCCAAATCATTGGCATCTTGCTCACTCATGCTTTCATCTTTGGTTTCTTAGAATCTATTCTTAAAAAAATACTTTAATATTATCATTAAAGACTATGTCACCGTTAAGTGTGGATTTTATTAGCTTTTAAGCCCTCTCCTGCTGGATACCTACACAGATGTAGGTAAGTAGCGCAATGCAGGAGCAATTGCCGAGAGGGTTTGGGTGAGGAGAAAGTAAATAGCATGTCATTCAAAATTTCTTTTTTATCTCTTGATTTATAAGAGAATATTAAAGAAGAAGAGAATTGTTTTATTCCTCCTCACCCCTTCCTCTCCAGCAGGAGAGGGCTTTTAAGAGCCACTTCAACTTTTCAACACTTAACGATGACATAGCCTCATTAAAAGTATTATAGCGGTTCAGTGGATTTAAGGAACAAGGATTTAATAATGATAGAGACTTATTTTGACTATAAGTACCTGCGGCTTAGACCTCACTCACTTATATTTTTAAGAAAACCTTGAAAATATAAGTGAGTGAGGTCTAGCTCGTAAATCACAGATACTCTGGCTCTCTTGTTGACGAGATAAAACACCTAGCCTACATTGGCATATTCATGACATCTTTATAGGCATCGACCAACTTGTTTCTTACTTGTAGCATTGCTTGAAAAGAAACACTGGCTTTTTGTGAGGCAATCATCACTTCAGCAAGGCTAACATCAGGTTCACCCAACTCAAAGGATTTTGATAATGCGCCTGATGCTTTTTGTGTTTGATTAACCGAATCAATTGAATCTTTTAACATCGCTGCAAAATCGGAACCACCACCAGATTCTACTGTTTTTGCAGGCTGACTTGATGCTTCAATAGACATTGTTCGCATCTGAGCTAACACCTGATTTATATTAATATCGCTCATATCATTCCCTCATTGTTATTGCATACTAGCATTCAAACAAATTACATGCATTTTTTAAGCCAACAACAAAAAACCGTCACTTCATTTCTTATTAAGGACACTCTGATTAAATTGCTTAGAATTTAACACAGAAAAAACTAACAAGGCACTGCAACACCCGCATCTTTCATTCTAGCTATCTTATATCTTAATGTTCTAGGACTAATCCCGAGTTTCTCAGCGGTCATCTTTCGACTTCCATTTTCATCTCTTAAAGTCTGTAAAATAATATTTTCTTCAGCAGAGCGCACACTGTCACCTAAGCGAGCACCTGCTGCCAACGCCGCTGGCGCCTCATAAGCCTGGGTCTCTATTGTTTTTATTTGATCTCTATTACTTAACTCAACCCTAGGCTGCAACAATTGCTCTTCAATATTACCTTCAAAAACTAAGCTTTCAGGAAAAATACATCCATTCTGATGTAATATTAAAGCCCGTTGTACAACATTCTCTAATTCCCTTACATTCCCAGGCCAAGCATAGCTCTGCATGATACTAGCGGCTTCCTCTGTAAAAACAGGTAAAGATTTTCCTTCTTTCCAATATTTTTTCATTAACGCTATTGCCAACGGCAAAATATCACCAACCCTGTCTTTTAAAGCGGGGATAGTAATAGGAAAAACACTCAATCTATAATATAGATCTTCTCGAAACAAACCCTGTTCGACGAATTCTTTCAGTTTACGATTAGTTGTTGCCAAAATTCTGACGTTTAATGCAATCTTATCCTGCCCTCCCAAACGCTCAACTTCTTTTTCTTGTAAAACTCTTAATAACTTTGCTTGCAGCCCTAAATCCATTTCTGATATTTCATCCAATAGCAAAGTGCCATCTTGCGCTTGTTCAAACTTACCTGGCATGGATTGTACAGCACCGGTATAAGCCCCTTTTTCATAACCAAACAGTATTGATTCAAGCATATTTTCAGGAATAGCCGCACAATTTATAGCTACAAAAGGCCCCTCATGATAAAGAGAATTTTGATGAATAAAGCGCGCCATGACCTCTTTACCTGTTCCACTTTCGCCTTGCAACATCACACTAACATCTGTTTTTGCTACTTTGGCAGTCATCGCATACAGTTGCTTCATTTTTGGATCAAAAACGACCCGCTCACTGATCTGTTCAGATTCGATCTGTACCAATTCGGAGACTTTCGCCACCAAAACTGATGCCTCAAAAGGTTTGATTAAATAATCCGCTGCACCTGACTGCATAGCTTCAACTGCTTTAGGAATTGTGCCATAAGCGGTCATTAATAAGACGGGCGTTTCAGGATGCATCTGCTGCATATTATTCAACAATTGAAACCCATCCATAACAGGCATCTGAATATCACTCACGACCAATTTAAAATTGTGTTTTGCCAATTTACTAAGCGCTTCTGTCCCATTATTTGCGGCAAGTACTTTATATCCTTCAATTTCCAGGGTATCACACAAAGCTTCACATAAATCTAAATCATCTTCTACCACTAAGACATCATACCGTTTCATAACTATTCTCCATTTCGTGATAGCCATTTGCTGACAAATTTGTAATATATTGATTTACACAGGGTAAAAGTAAGGTGAACAATGTCCCCGTTCCTTTATCAGACTGGCATTGAATAGAACCACTATGCGCCCTAACGACACTATCAACAACTGCCAACCCCAACCCCGTTCCTTTCGTTTTTGTGGTATAAAAAGGCTCAAATAATCGCTGTTTAGTATCCTCATCCATACCCGATCCATTATCTTGTATCTGAATTTGTAAACTACTTTGATCTCGTTGATTCACTTTCATTGTAATCACCCCATCCTGTGTCTGCGCTTCAACAGCATTATTGAGTAAATTCATCACCGCACCCAGTAGCGCATCTTCATTTCCCAACATAGCATCCGCTTTAACAGCATTACTAATTGAGAAATTTAAGTTATTCTCTGCCGTTATATCCTGCATATTTTCATTAACTCGTTCTAAAAAATCCTGTAAAGAAAAAACATCCATCGCCAAATGCCCCTCTTTTGCAAAAATTAACATGTCATTAACTTGCCTTTCCAGGTAATGTAAACGTTCTAAAATTTTATTCGAAAATTTTATTCGGCTTTGATCAGGCACTGACGCTTTATTCATCTGCGAAGCATATAAAATAGCAGTAGAAAGAGGGGTTCGCACCTGATGAGCCATACTGGCAACCATTTCACCCATTGCCGATAAATGCTTTTGCTGATTGACCATATCCTGTAATGAACGCAACTCACTGACATCAGATAACAAAATAATCTGGCCTGATTCATTATTCAATATATTTCGCGTCAGACTAACTCTAACTCCATTTCTTAGTTGCTTTTCATGCGGATTATCAAAAACAGCAACTAAACTCCTCTGAACAATCGCTGACCAGCGCTGCCCAATTAACGGCTCTCCCAAATAACTGATGGCTATGTCATTACAATCAACCACCTGATTCTCTGCATTCAATACAATAACCGCAGCGGGCAATGCCGCCAATATCTGTTGTAAACGACCGGCTAATTTTTCTTTTTCAATTAATGTTTTAAGACGCTCTGTCCGTGCGGCAGTCAACTCCTTGCTGAGTGTCGCAACCTGAGATTGCAATCCTTGGTAGGAATCAGATAAATTTTGAGAAAGCTCATTGAAAAGCTGAAAAGCATCCGTCAGTCTTTCAGCTTTTAACATTTTAGGGTTAACAGGCGTATTCATATCAAAATCTTTGCTTTTTTATTAGTTACCTAAAGTAAAAGCAAAAACCAGACCAACTCAATTAACTCTTATTTTTCAATAAGATAAATTGTAATATGTCAACAATTTGACCAAAACTATATTTTATATAGCCTCTATAGCTTACGACAACTCATATTTCCGCAACTTTTCAACTAACGTGGTACGGCGCATATTTAAAAGCTTTGCAGCATGAGCAACCACGCCATTACACTCTGTTAAAGCTTGCTGAATAAGGTTTACCTCCATATCACTTAAATACTCTTTTAAGTCCATACCTTGTTCTGGCAATTGTGAAACCATTGATTCGATTTCCACGACTGACTGCTCTGAGTCAGGCGTCCTCTCTTTTTCTACTACCTTCTCATCAGGTATTGATATTTCTTCTTTGACAATTTCTTCAATCAAGAAATCATCAGGCACTTCATAATGCTGAAATTTTTCAGGTAAATCTGTGGCATCAATAATCCCATTCGGGTTTGTTATTGCTAACCTTTCAATAAAATTAGATAACTCTCGCACATTACCAGGCCATGGATGCTGCATCATCAGCCCCAGCGCATTAGCTGTAAATTCCACCCAGCCTCTTTTTGCTGCTGCCATTCTAGCAACTAAATCATTCACTAATAATGGGATATCTTCAGCTCGCTGCTGTAGAGAAGGAAGCTCAATAGGAAAAACATTTAACCGATAAAACAAATCTTCGCGAAAACGTTTTTCGGAGATTTCATTTTCAAGGTTACGATGAGTTGCAGCAATAATTCGGACATCACATTCAATCGTTTTATTACTCCCTACCCGCTCAAATGTGCGTTCCTGTAGAACTCGTAATAATTTGACTTGCATTGGCATTGGCATATCACCAATTTCATCAAGAAAAAGAGTTCCACCCTCAGCCATTTCAAAACGACCTTGCCTTGCAGATAATGCCCCCGTAAAAGCACCTTTCTCATGCCCAAACAATTCACTTTCTAATAACTCCCCAGGAATAGCACCGCAATTAACAGGAACAAAGGGTTTGCCTTTTCTATTTGAAGCCCTATGCAAAGCCTGGGCAACAACTTCTTTACCTGTTCCAGATTCACCTAACACAAGAACGGTTGCATTTGAATTTGCGACTTGATCAATCAGGCCTCTTACCTGTTTGATACTTTCACTATTCCCTGCCAGTCCTTTGCTTGCTACCACTTTTTTCGGCATCACCAACGCTTTCTTTGGAACAGGAAGCTTATTTAAAGTCTCATTCAGTAAAGGATAAAGTGTTGGCCATTCATAGGTCTGGGTCACCATTTTCTGAATAGCTGACGGCACCTGTACAGATATTCCCTTTTCTATTAAAAAGAAAATAGGCAAATCAACATGGTACTCAAGTACTGTTTTAATTAATGTCGCCTGTTTTTCACATCCATTTCCAATAAAAATAGCTCTCAAATCATCAAGATTATTCATTACCGGAATATAATCGGAAGAGTTTACAATAGAAACCTGATATTCCATAAATGACAAGATACTCTCAAATTGCTGAGTCCTTGTTTCATTATCATCAATTAATAATAATCGTGGCAAAGCCATGCTCCTACACTCTTTCCTAAAAGGTACAAATTAAAAATTTTAGTTCACGCCCTGTTTTTTTAAAACATTAGCCCTGTTGCAAAGTAAAGCATCGAATCTATTTTTTGTCAAAACTTCAATTTATTTCAATCTCTTGTAAATACTTTCTCACATTTAATTCAAGAACATACGGTTTATTCAATTAATAAATATTAAATATAGACTTGACAAATACTCCCCAATATAGAAACTAGACACTTGTATTATAAAACTGAGTCACTTCTTTGAACGATATATCCCTTAGTATACTATTCGGTATACTTGTAGCCCTATTGATCCTTTCTGCTTTTTTTTCTGGTTCTGAAACTGCGCTAATGACCTTAAACCGTTACCGCTTACAGCATTTAGTTAAACAAAAACATAAGGGGGCTATTAAAGCTCATAGATTATTACAACGCCCCGATCGATTAATGGGTTTAATTCTATTAGGTAATAACTTTGTAAACATTGGCGCATCCTCCTTAGCAACAATCATTGCTATGCGGCTAATTGATGAAGGTATTGTTAACCTTAGCCAAGAAGAAATCATTCTTGCTTCAACAATGACACTTACTTTCGCAGTGCTTATCTTTTCTGAAGTTACCCCTAAAACACTGGCTGCACTCAAGCCAGAGGTTCTTGCATACCCTGCTGCATGGGCTTACACCCCGCTTTTAAAAATCTTTTATCCTTTTGTTTGGCTAGTTAATTTAATTTCTAACTTTTTATTACGCTTAGTCGGCGTTAATGCCTCAAAAAACAAAAAAGATCACCTTAATACAGATGAATTAAAAAGTATTGTTTCTGATGCTGAAAACCTGATGCCAGCCAGATACCAGAACATGTTACTTGGAATTTTAGACCTTGAGTCGGCCTCAGTTGAAGATATTATGACGCCTAGAAATGAAATTCTTGGTATTGATCTGGAAGGGTCTCTTGACTCAATTATCCAACAAATACAAAACAGTTCCCATACTCGCCTTCCAATCTACAAAAAAAGCATTGATCGAGTGATTGGTTTTTTACATTTACGTACACTGGTTCCTTTAATCAACCGTCCAGACTTTAATAAACAAAGTATTACAGATAACTTAACCAAGCCTTTCTTTATTCCTGAAAGCACACCTCTCCACAAGCAAATTCAAAGTTTTAAAGCTGAGAAATTACGCATTGGTTTAGTAGTCGATGAATATGGTGATGTACAAGGTTTAGTCACCCTTGATGATTTACTACAAGTTATTGTTGGTGAATTGGTCGCAGAAGAAGCCGATGTAAAAGAACAAGCCGATGGGAGTTTCTTGGTTGATGCCAGTGTCACTGTTCGTGAGCTTAATCGTATCAACCAATGGTCTTTACCCACTGAGGGTCCTAAGACACTCAACGGCCTTATTGTTGAGTACATGGAAACCATACCCAAACCAGGTACCAGCATCCGATTACACGGCTATCCCTTAGAAATAATAAAACGAGATGAGAATACAATTAAACTTGTTAAGTTTTACTCTAAAAAATAAACATTTTATCCAACACGCTTTATATATACCGTCTATACTATTTATTCTAAGCAAGTCATTTTTACGAGAACAATGGCAAAATTTACGATTTACTTTAAAGATAAAGCAATTCAATCCCATATCTATGATTCAGGTGTCGTCCGTATAGGACGAGATGAATCTAATGATTTAGTGATCGATAATTTAACGGTTGCGCCTGCTCATGCTGTTGTAATTATTAATGCGGATAACTGCATTATCAAACAACTCAATGACGAACATCCATTATTCATTAATGGTGAGAAAACGAAAGAAGCTTTTCTGCATCAAAATGATGAGATAAGTATTGGAAAACACAGCATCATTTTTAGTATAACTGAGTCAGTTTCTCCGATAGCAAATAAGGATGTTGATGCTCTGAACATTAAAATTGATGAAAAAACTAATACCCCCAATGCTAACTTACAAGTATTGGAAGGTAAGAATATTGGTCGCATACTTCCATTAAAAAAAGCCATGACTCGTTTTGGTCACAATGGCTCAGGCATGGTTATTATTTCAAAAAGGAAAGATGGTTACTTTATCTCATCTCTGGAAAGCGACTCTAAAATACTAATTAATAAAAAAACTTTAGCTGACAAAACCATTCAATTAAATAATAATGATACTATCCTTATTAATAAAGTTTTAATGCAATTTTTTCTAGATCATTAATTATGCCTGATATGAGTAACGACAAACGCCACTTTCATCGTATTTTTTATAATGCGAACGTGTCCTTAACGAATGAAACTAATTCTCAACCTTGCCAATTAGTTGATATCTCTTTAAAAGGCTGTCTTTTAAAGTTTGATACGCCTTGGTCAGCCCCGTTAGACAACATTTACACATTAAACTTACAACTATCAGATGATATTAGCATCACTATGCAAGTGAGTGTTGCTCATGTTGTTGGGAATGAAGCGGGCTTTAAATGCGAACATATTGATATAGATAGCATTTCACAATTACGCCGTTTAGTTGAGCTAAACCTTGGAGACTGCGACCTTCTTGAAAGAGACTTATTAGCTCTAGCTGCATTAAAAACAGACTAAAAATCTATTTAAATAAGCAGCTAAGAAAACCTTATAAATAAGAAAATGCATCAAGTGCTTCCGTCACCGTAGAAACAGCACTAATCGTCAGCCCTTTAATAGGCTCTTTAGGTGCATTTGCCTTTGGAATGACTGCTTTTTTAAAGCCATGCTTTGCCGCTTCATTTAACCGCGCATACCCATTAGCAACAGGCCTCACTTCTCCATTTAAACCAATCTCACCAAAAAACACCACATCATGTGGGATGATTTTATTCTTAAGGCTTGAAACAACACCAACCAAAATAGCCAAATCAGAAGCCGTTTCCGTTACTTTTATCCCACCTACCACATTGACATAGATTTCATCATTTGCTGTAAAAATCCCCGCATGCCTTGTTAATACGGCTAATAACATAGCCAATCTATTCTGATCCAAACCAACCGCTAATCGCCTAGGGTTACCATATTGACTTTCTGTGACTAAAGCCTGAATTTCAACCAATAATGGACGAGTCCCCTCCCAAATAACAGTGACTACACTGCCTGATGACGGCTTATCCGATCGGGATAAAAACATGGCTGAAGGGTTCTTAACCTCTTTTAATCCAGAACCTCCCATTGAGAAAAAACCAAGCTCTCCAACACTACCAAATCTATTTTTATCTGATCTTAACACTCGAAATCTAGCATCATCAGTGGATGATAAAATCACTTGCGCATCAACAATATGACTTAAAGTCATAGGCCCTGCTAAGGATTGGTCTTTAGTAACATGCCCCACCATAAAAATAGAAATATTATTTCTTTTAGCATACTGGGTTAAATAGCTAGCAGATTCTCTTACCTGAGACACTGAACCTGGTGCAGTATCAGAGTCAACAGTATGCATCACTTGAATTGAATCAATAATAACTAAAGCAGGCTTTTCTGCATCAACCACATCACAAATACTTTGCACGGATGTTTCAGTTAGCATTTTAATTGAACTGGCTTTTAATCTTAAACGATAAGCTCGCTCAGCAATTTGTTGCAGTGACTCCTCGCCTGAAACGTATAATACGGGAAAGCCTTTGTCAGCCACACTGGCAATAACTTGCAACAAAATTGTACTTTTTCCTGCACCCGGTGCTCCACCAATTAAAACCACACTACCTCGAACAATCCCCCCCCCTAACACCCGATCAAACTCAGCCAGTCCAGTTGAAATTCTTTCAGCTTGAGCCAAATCTACATCTGAGAGTAATTTAACCTCTGAGCGAGTACCTGCGTAACCGGAGGATAAAGTACCGCTTTGCTTAATAGAAGATCCCAATCGAATTTCTTTAATAACATTCCATTCTCCACAGCTTGTACACTGCCCCCCCCAACGCGGATACTCTGAGCCACATTCAGTACAAACATAAGCTGTTTTTTGTTTTTTTGCCATTTTAAAAAGGTATAAAAGAGAAAAACTAATTATACTTAATTTTATACCGACTCTACTTGTTTAAAGCCAAAACAGTAAGTCTTTAAGGTCGCTCTGATTAAGTTGGTTAGAATTTAGCGCAGAAAAAACCAATTGGACTTGATCAGAACTTCCTTAAGGAAGCTCTGGTCACAATAACACGCCAAGCCATTACTTTTTTTTTTTGGGGGGGGGGAATGCTCTAGTTTACGAAAAAATAATTTTAAACAGCCTGCGTTAAGACTTTTATTTCCGCCAATTCAAAACGCTTAATTTTCTTATATAAAGTTGTTCGAGTTATCCCTAACATTTTTGAAGCCATTGATATATTTCCCTCACATGCTTGTAACGCAGCCTTTATTCCATGCTTTTCCCAATCAGCAAGACTCATCCCATCGACTTGGCCTCGCCCTATCAAATCTATATTATTAGACACAGCCTGTTCAATTACAGAAAGCTCTTCCATAAAGTCTAAAGGCAAATCCCGCTGAGTAATAAATGGGGATGCTGCAGTATATATCGTTGACCTTACAACATTGATAAGCTGTCTAATATTTCCCGGCCAAGGGTGTTTCTCAAATAAAGCAATAACCGTTGGGCAAATCCTAATAGCTGTATCACCTTCAAAACCATCAACTTCACGCTGAATAATATGTTGAATAATTTGTAATTTATCAGCTCGCTCCCGTAGCGTAGGCAAATGGATTTGAGCGCCATTTAGCCTATAATAAAGATCTCTTCGAAAACGCCCTGCTTCAATAGCCTTGATCAATTTAACATTGGTTGCTGCGATAATTTGCACATCAACATTGATTGCTTTATCTCCACCCACAGGCGTAAAACTTGAGGATTCGAGGACACGCAATAAAGTCGACTGTAAATCAATACTCATATCTCCAATCTCGTCTAAAAATAAAATCCCTTTATCTGCTAACAAAAACTTACCAGGCTTGCCCCCAGCTTTTGCTCCCGTAAAACTACCTGCTTCATATCCAAAAAGTTCACTTTCTATTAGCTCACTAGGAATTGAAGAACAGTTAATCGCAACAAGAGGCTCATTTTTCCTAGGTCCGGCCTGTTTGATTAAATTAACAAAATGATCTTTCCCTACACCAGATTCCCCTGTAATAAGAATAGGTAACTTATACTTCTGTAATTTAATTGATTTTTTTACAAAGCCTTTCAACTCCTCCGCAATAAATGAAGCATTTTCTTTAGTATTTATTTTTTTAGCAGGACGAAACGCTATTTTTTCTAATACCCTAACCTGAGCCGCTTCACTTTTAGCAATAGGCAAATTGTTATTGAGTAATACACAAATCATATGTAAAAAAGCAAATAAAGAACTCATTCGCTCTTGATGATCACTCACCAAACCAATAACAGCAAGCAATTCACCTGACTCATCCAATAATGGATAACCCACTGTTGTATAAGGGTGCAATATACTTAAGTAGTGCTCCATCCCTTGAAAAGCAATTGGTTTTTTTAATTCAATAGCGGTGCCGATGCCATTATTTCCAAAAACAGGCTCTTTCCAATTTATGCGTTCAACTTGATGAGAAAGTTGAAACGCCCCTGTAAAATACTCTTCTCCTGCAACATACTCCAATTGACCGTCGGGAGCAACAACGACCATCATAATCCCCGCTTCATTGAGAAATGTCTGAAAATGATGGCTCATCTGCATTATTTGAGTCGCAATATTCGTTGCATCACTTGCGATCAATCTCGGCCGAGAAGCAACTATATACTTATCCCAATTAGAATAATTTCCTAGAACTAAATTGTAATCTATTAAGCAGCGTTGCCAAGCATGATAGACATCAACTCTCACCCAATCCTCTTGCTCGGGTACCGAACGACTTTGTACCATCCATTGCCAAGCCTGAGTGGGTCGATCTATTGCAACCTCATAAGATTGGCGGAAAAATAATGCTTCTTGCACAACTTTTATTTTTCCTAAGGTTTCACTTAAATGTTCCATTCTTTCCCTAATAAATAACCCAATAACACTATGGAAATAGTAATTCACTAAGATAGCAGATTAAAAAAAAGAAGCAATGCGACATGGTGTCGCATTGCCTTATTCCATCGATAGAATAAAGTTGCTCAATAATGAGCGGGAGGGTAGTAGAACACAACAAATTCAAGTTTACTTATGGAGGCTCTGATTAAGTTGGTTAGAATTTAGCGCAGAAAAAACGGTCGCTATTTTTCAGGAAGTGAGGCGTAATAGTCATTCTATTGCGCCGATCTTCGTGGAAAATATCGGCCGTTTTAGCAAGCTAAAACTAATTGGACTTGATCAGAGGTTCCTTATGGTGCTCGCGGATCTTCTCGGGTAGCCGCTGCCCATTCAGGGGAATAACCTGACATTACTGACAAGTCAAGAGTATGAGTAATCACGACATCAGATGTAATAAGAGTCCCAACAACACTGACTGCACTGCGTAATGCTAACTGAGCGACTTTAACCGAATCCATAACGCCTAGGGTTAAAAAGTCGCCATATTTCCTTGTTTGAGTATCAATCGTAAAATGTTCACTTTCAGCAAGCATTATCTGTTGCATGACCTCTTCAACATTTAATCCTGCATTATTTGCAATCGTTAATAACGGCCTAAGCAAAGCAAATTTAACTATCTCAATTCCCTGTTGTTGATCAACATTATCAACAATTAGTTCATCTAAATATTTAACCAAGTTATAAAAACCCACACCAGCACCAGGAAACACACCATCTTCTAGTGCTGCCTTTGCAGACATATAGGCATTTTCAATACGAACCATACGTTCTTTTATTTCAATATCCGTGGTACCGCCTACTTCAAAAACGCCTGTTTTTCCAACTAAGATAGCCAGTCTTTCTTCAACCTCTTCTAGCTCATGGCTATTACCTGATGGAGAACCTTCTCCTGGCTTTCTTTGTAAAATAAGCTCAGCTTGATGCTTAAGATTATCAATTAAGCTATTAATGTTTTTTTGATTCCCTTTAGCTCCAATAATAGTGATAGAGCCTTCTGTTACAACAACACGACGAGCTTGACCCAGTTGCTCTAATGTAATATGTTCAAGCTTTGTAAAAGACTCTTCTAAAATAGCCTCTCCCCCCGTCATTAAAGCCAGATCCTTCAACCGATTAACTCGGTTATCACCAAAACCTGGGGGCTTGACTGCAACTGTTTTAAAAACACCTTTAGCATGATTAATAAGTAAGCCTGATAAAGCCTTATCAATCACATTTTCAGCAATAATAAGTAATGGACGCCCTTCAATTTTCACTTCTTCCAATATTGGAATTAAATCCATTAAGTCACTTATTTCTCGATCATAAAACAAGATATATGGGTTTTCTAAAACAGCTTCTGCTTTATTTTGATCACTAATAAAGTTAGGTGATAAATAACCTTGTTCATAATGGATACCATCCACTATGTCCAGCACATCCTCTCGTGAGTTACCCAATTGAAAAGTTAAATGCCCTTGCACCCCTAAAGCATTAAAAGCTTTAGTTAATAGTTCGCCCACACCCGCTTCATTTTTAGTTGCAATAGCTGAAATTTTTTCCACCCATTCATCCGTTACATCGGTTACTGCGTGTTCAACTAGACGTTTTTCTAATATAGCTAATGCAATATCCATCCCTTGCTTAATTTTAACTGGGTGAAAGCCAGCTTTAATTCTTGGCATACATTGTTCAGCAATCGCTTGTGCCAGTATCATAGCCGTTGTAGTCCCATCGCCAGCTTTTCTTGATACAGCACCCGCCACATCACGTAACATCCGCGCACCCAGCTCTTCTACTCGGTCATGGCATGAAATTGACCTCGCGATGGTAACGCCATCGCGTGTAAAAACAGGAGGCAATCCATCAGCAATATGCTGAATCATAACGGCAGGCCCTGCACTCCCATATGTCACGGCCACTGAATTGGCGACCTTATTAATCCCCGCCATAAATTTTAGGCGAGCTTCTTCACTATAAACAATCTTAATTGGCATAAATGACCTGCGTGGTTTATTTATATGTTATAAAAATGAATAGTCTAAATTCCAATTTAGACTCTGTTGATACGGATATATTGATTACGTGGGCTTATTTTTCATCACTGTTTGCCCAGCAATTGCTCTCGTCTCATGCGCCCTTTCTAATAAAGCCCATGTTCTAATTAAAATCTTGTCCCAATAATCAAAACCAAGTTTCAACTCTTGAGACTCTTCTTCACTTATCTCCATAAGCCAGTATTCCTTTAGCTCTTCTATCCTATCTTCAGTTAATTTTTTTTTGATGCGCTGCTCGTCCTGATTTAGTCTTGTTATTGATTGGTCAAGTTGAACAACCATTTCATGTACGAATTCTAAATCATCTTTTTTCATTCAATTAAAACAGTCTTTTTCTTAGCTTACACTGGGAAGAAATTTTTCCAGATAGACTTTATCTTTGGAAACACCTACGTCTTCACAGACGTTATAAACAGCATCTACCATCCCTGGGGGGCCGCATAAATAGAGGTCTGGCTTAGATAATATTTCTTGTAAATCTTTTTTCAATATATCGACCACACTGCCCTTCTCACCCTGCCACGAATCGGTTGCTTTCCAAACACATAATTTAACGGTTAAATTATCCATTTCATTGGCTAATTGAGTGAGTTCTTCGACATAAAACATCTCCTCTTCTAATGTCGAACCAAAATAAATAGTGCAAGGTTGAGGTTCCCCCCATTCATGCATAAACCTGACCATGGATAAAATAGGCGCTAGTCCTGTACCACCTGCAACAAAATAACGTGGAGTAAACCCATCGGCCTTTAAACCAAATACACCTGACGGCCCTGTTACATTAACTGTCTGCCCGACTTTTGCATTATTTGATAGGAAAGTTGAAAATTTACCGCCTTCCAATAAGCGAATCAAAAACTCCATCCCCCCCTCTTTATTTTCAATATTTGCTGGTGAATAAGAACGAGTTGTTTCTGTTCCAGGTATTTCTAAATCGTAGTATTGTCCTGAATCAAGTTTGATTGTTTTTTCACCATCTGAACGAGACAAACAGAGCTTCATCACATTGGAAGATAGTTTTTCCAGCTCGACTATTTCGGTGGAAAATGATTGCCCTTCATCAGAATAAGCTATTCGATCAAATGTATAAGGTACTTCTACGACCATATCCTCTATTGGATAACACCTGCATAATAAAACCAAATCTTCTTCTTGTTCTTCAGGAGGAAGCGCTTGTGCACTCACTTTTCCTATTTCATAATCACCGTCTGTACATTCGCCTTTACACGTTGCACACCCCCCTTCACGGCATGATGACATGAGATAAATACTTTGTCTTATTGCTGCAGAAATAATATCCTCATCTTCCGCACAATCAAATTCGACAAACTGCCCTTCTTCTGTAATTATTTTTATTTGATGATTAGCCATTAATCACATTTCTCCCTATCTACTTGTTATTTTCTTTACGGGTATTAAAAAATGCCAAGACATGATTAACCGCGCGTCTTGAAGCATCTTCTGTTAATGAGCACCCTTCTTGAACTAATTTATCTTCCCGATAAATTGTCCAACGCCACATAAATTCCAAATCTTCGGTATAAGCAGTATAAATATCATCATCATATAATTTGGTTAAATCTTCATTTTTACCAAACAAAGCACTCACATTTTTAGTGGGTTGTTCATAAAGTTCATTCATATAGCACTCTGCGTTCATTTGCATTAAAAAATAAAAAAGTACCGCCATCCTTGGCAGCACTTTTACTGATTACTAAATACTCTGACCCACGCATACAAAAAAGATACAGAATAGATAGCAAACCCTTTGCAAGGAAATCATTACTGGATTGTAATAATCTTAACGCCTCGTTCCTTGCGTAACTCTTCTAATGGCATTGCGTAATAATCAATATTTCTCAATTCCATTAATTTTGTACCTAACAGCCGATCAGCATCCATAAACACATTAGTAGGCATAATCGGTGGTTTGTAGTCAGTTCTGAAATTAATATGCAGCTTTTCAGCTTCATACTTATCAGTACAGGCATCCATTTTTGAAACCACAACATCAGCAACATCTTGTGCATTTGTACCACAGGTACACTGGTTCAAAAACTGATCATCATTGAGCTCAGCGTGTTTGAGTAATGCTACTTTCTCTTCAATTTTGCACTCAATCCAACACCAATCAAGCTCTAAATCATAATTATCACGTAAAGGTGTGGTGTGCTTTTTACGGAAGTCCGTTAAAAAAGCGACGCCTTTCTCTAAAGTTTTCAAGTTACCGATTTTAGCCGTCCATTCATCACGCACGGGATTATCATGTACTTTATAGTTAGCCATATTTTTCTCCTATGATTCCAAGTCTTCCAGTTTACGATCAAGTCCGATTAACTCAGAGGTAATGGTAAAGGTTTCACCGAGTGTAAAGGCACGTCCAATAGTTGATGACACATCCACTAAAAAATCATAAACGTTAAATTCTTTACCCAAAATTTCAGCCGCCTCTTCGCAATCTACTTCGATTTTCCCCGTTGCCTTTAACCACCAGTAACCTGCGCGATCTTCAACCACTAGGGTTGGATTATCATCTTTGCGATCACCCAATAAAATCTCATCAACAATGATGTTCATTTCGTCGGATTTTTTTAGTACCAGCACGACTTCATTACTTTCATGTACGACTTGGTTATCTTCTGCGAAATATTCATCGGCAAATGCTTTGCCTGTTTTCGCCATAATTCCCGCGCCGTATGAATTTGCATTATTTGACATATTGTTTCCCTTATTTAAGCCCTGACATCACTGTTTTAATCATTGCAGCCGTGTCAACTTTATAGCCAATTTTTTCTGCATTATCTTCTGCCCAATCATTAAATACACGACCAAGAGCAGCTTCAATTGCATCCGGTGTAGTGACATGCTCAATTTCAGGGATTTTTGCAAAAATACCCATAAAGTCTTTTAATGCATTGACAGTTCTTGGTAACCATTTATCAGTCCATGCACGCATTAGACGACGATTGTAATCACCAAACTCCGCATCATCACCAAGGCAATGGAAGAACATGTCTTCTGTAATACCTTTAGTTTGTGAATGATATAATTGCATTTGATTGATAAAGAAAGGCGTTAAGTTATCACCGTAGTACGATGATAAACGCAGAAAGAATTCACGACGCACAAACTGACCAAAAATTTGATCATGAATATGGTGGCCTGCCCATAGAATTTCATTCCAGTCATAGGTTGCCTGCCAAATATCTTCAACAGTTTCCCTAGCACCCTTGTATATAGCTCCTTGTGTCCATTCTTTTTTAGGCTCATCAGTTGATTCAGGAAAACCTGGAACCAATTTTGCCAAAAAAGTACGTTCTAGCTGAATCATTTGAGCATTATCGACTTTATCCAAGCCAATCATCGCAATACTCATACGTAAAGTATCACCTAAACAATCACGTGAAGCAGAAGAGTGTGAGTTAAATAGACCATACTCGTTAAAGCAAAATGCGCCCAAATAATCATTTAAAACGTCATCACGCCAAACAGCATCCATAGTACGAATTTGACCATCCGCAGAAAACTGCTTTAAAAAGCGTTGTGTATAACGCCATTCTTCAGCTTTATCTTTAACATAAATAGCATGCCAGCGTTTTGCTGGGTCACGATGCTTGTGCCAGTCTGTTGTCTTCATTTCTGTGGTTTCATTCCCCCATGAAGGACGGCCACCATGAAATTTTTGTGTCCAGTCACCCCAATCTAAACCACCAGGAATCCAGTCGGGTGTTGGTTGAGCATAGCAACATAAAATTTCATATTCTGATAAGCGACGGCCACGTGGCTTAACAAAATAATTCATTTTACGGTTACTTTCTAACGGCTCATCAGGCACTGCATCTGCAATAACTTTTTGCAGTTCTGGATCAGTTAACCCACGCTGGCCTGTTTGAATTTGAATTGCCATCAATATATCTCCATTATCTAAGTTAAAAGTGAACTGACTTACAGCGCGTCAACTGGGTCAGAAAAGACACAGTTCAATGCTTTAATGTCATCTAATGTCCACATTTTTCCATCTTTGTCGGTATGTGGCTGTGCGATTAATGTTTTACCATCACTACGAACGCCATGTAACTCAGCAATAACTTCTGATAACTCACGCCCAGCATACTGCTCAAACATGTTTTGGCACTCATAACGTTCTGGCTCTGATAACCACATACGCTCACCCCAGTCATCACTAAACGTGTTTTTCTTGCCGTTATATTCATGCACACGTAAAGTACTTGCACCTTTACATAGACTTGGACAGAAAGGTACTTGAGATACGCGATCAATATAGATTGGATGGTTGTTTTCAATAAACCACATTAATGGAATGAAACCACTATTTGGATCCTCACAGCCACGTGCACGCCATTCCTCATAAATCACGCCATAATGGTCATACCAACCAGGATAGTTTTCTTCAAACCAATCCATTTCCTCTGTTGTTGGTAAAGTTAAACGAAAAAAACCAGTTGGCCATAATGCATACGCAAGTAAAAATAAATCATGATGAGCCCAGTAAGCATCCTTTTTCGCATCACGTAAACTGGCTGGAGATTCCACACCATATTTGCCTAAACGACCAATCCAGATACCACCCCAGTCTTCATAAACCCAACGATTCCAAGTTTTAACCCAAGGCTCTACTTTAAAATGGGATCCATATTCAAACGCCATCCCTAAAACAGGTGTAAAATACTTTTGCTGTGTCCAGAAGGCATTGTTAAGGTCAGTGTTCAGGTATTTCGAAGCGGCTTCATCGTTTGCAATCGAAACAACTGTTTGATAACCGTTTGCCATATGGCGCAGCTCATCAGTTTCAATAGATAAGAA
>Ga0105357_10000410_pt1 | contig 22441 bp, 16 predicted proteins | sample GOMGulsemesocosm_4_FD_83660 | JGI IMG/M metagenome (GOLD analysis project Ga0105357, IMG submission 83660) | Methane-oxidizing microbial communities from mesocosms in the Gulf of Mexico - GOM15B Gulf of Mexico | ecosystem: Environmental > Aquatic > Marine > Cold seeps | place: USA: Gulf of...
TCAATATAAGTTTGAGGTACCCAGGTGATTTCTTCAACTTCTAAATCAAACTCAGGCATAGAGGTAGTGAACTCTGTTTTTATTTTAAAGAATTCAGTATGGGGTGCATAAACAGTAATAATGCCGTCTTCTAACTCAACATCAGTAACATCAATATCAGCCATCATTAAGTTTTCTAACACGGTTTCATCATCTTCACCTTTAAAGGCAAACACTGCTTGGTGATCAAACATATGTGACACTGTGCCAGACGAACCTATTTTAGCATGAGATTTAGTAAAACACTGGCGTATATCTTTAATGGTTCGGTTACCGTTATCCGTTAAACAGTCAATAATCACCATGCAATTACCAGGGCCAAAACCTTCATAGCGTGCTTCTACAAAATCTTCACCACCAGCACCAGATGCTTTTTTTATGGCATTGTCAATTACATGCGTAGGTACTTGATCTTTTTTGGCTTTGTCAATTAAGCTACGCAAAGATAAATTACCATCGGGATCTATTCCGCCATTTTTAGCACAAACGTAAATTGCTTTACCGTACTTTGAATAAACTTTGGTTTTTGCACCGGCGGTTTTTGCCATGGATAATTTGCGGTTTTGGTAAGCTCTGCCCATCTTAAATGTTTCTTCTATTAGCTAAATAATAATGCTCTAGATTCTACAGTTTGAATGTGCTGTTGACTAGCCCATGTTATGAACTATTGTGGAATTTTTTGAACAATGCTTTTGGTATTAGTTTTATTCGTTTGCTAATTATGAATACTTCTCCTATTTTTAATACGTTGAACTATAAGGATTGAAAAGATATGAAAAAATTGATTTTTTGCTTTGACGGAACATGTAATTCACCAGAAGACTCAGCTGATTTTTTTGAAGATACCAGTATTAGTAATATACTGAAGTTGCATACTTTTTTTGGCGGAAAACTTAATCCAAAAAATGGCGCTAATGCCGCATTAAAAAAACAACATAGCTTTTATTACAGCGGTGTTGGCACACGGGGTAATTGGTTGAAACGAAAATTTAATGCCATGTTTTCGCCACCCTACGGTGATATGGAAGATATTCTTGATGAAGCACAGGCCGATTTAAAAGCCAACCATTGTGAAGGAGACAATATTTATATTTTTGGTTTTAGTCGTGGTGCTGCAATTGCTCGTATGTTTGCCGCACATTTACCCCATAAGGTTAAGTTTTTAGGTGTTTTTGATACAGTTGCTGCAACTCGTGGATCGCTGGATTTAAATCCTGATACTTATCCTGCTAGTGGTATTGTTTTTGAAAATGGCACGCTTGGCTCACATGTTGAAAAAGCAGTACATTTATTGTCATTAGATGAAAAGCGTATTGTGTTTCAACCAACGCTTTTTAATCATGACAGTCGGATTAAAGAAATATGGTTTGCAGGTGTACACTCTGATATTGGTGGTAGTTATTGGTTCGATGGTTTGTCTGACATAACGCTGCATTATATGCTTGAATGTGTAGAGAACGAATTAACGATAGTCAATGTGAACGAGATTGACTATGAAGCCCTTAAAATACCGGGTGCTCAAGACGCAATTTGCGTTGATGACCTGAATATAAAGCCTTTAGTTATGGGGAAGTTGCATACACAGGTGATCACTAATACTAATTCATTTACCTTATCTCCTCGATTAGTGCGGGTGAATATGAACGATGTTATCTCCAGCCATGCGCCTCTTGTTCACTATAGTGTCGCTCAACGTTTTACTCTGGTGAGTGACTATCGTCCTTATGCCTTAAGAAATATATTTTTTAAAATTGTAGACGAACAAGGTATAACTTCAACTATACAGCATGGCATCAGTAGTTTGGATTAGTTAAAAAGTTATATCATTGATTAATTCGCTTGGTATAATCAGGACATATTTACGTATTTCTTTTGGAAAATTATTATTTCATGAATCACTCTATCGCTAATCAAAATAAAGTTCCTGATATTTCTATCGTTATTGAATTTTTGAAAAAATTACAAGATCAAATTTGCCAAGCACTTGAACAAGCTGATGGCAGTGGTAAGTTTATTGAAGATAATTGGAAACGAGAAGAAGGTGGAGGCGGCCGTACGCGTGTTATGACTAATGGTAATGTGGTAGAACAAGGCGGTGTTAATTTTTCAGTTGTTTCAGGTGACAAATTACCCCCGTCAGCAACAGCACATAGACCAGAGTTAGCAGGGCGAACATGGCAGGCTTGTGGAGTCTCTTTAGTTATTCACCCGAAAAACCCTCACATTCCTACTTCGCATGCTAATGTTCGGTTCTTTATTGCCGAAAAAGAAGGTGAAGAGCCTGTATGGTGGTTTGGTGGTGGCTTTGATTTGACCCCTTTTTATCCTAAAGATGAGGACATTGTTCATTGGCATAAAGTGGCACATGATTTATGCTCGCCTTTTGGTGAGCAAGTATATAGTGATTATAAAAGGTGGTGTGATGAATATTTTTACTTAAAACATCGAGATGAAACTCGTGGTGTTGGTGGTTTATTTTTTGATGACTTGAATAAGTGGAATTTTGATACTTGTTTTGCATATATTAAAGCAGTGGGTCAAGGTTATATTGACGCTTATGTACCCATAATTAATCGTCGTAAAGATGATCAATACACTGAACAACAGCGCCAATTTCAATTATATCGCCGAGGTAGATATGTTGAGTTTAATTTGGTATTTGATCGCGGTACTTTATTTGGATTACAGTCAGGAGGTAGAACTGAGTCTATTTTGATGTCGATGCCGCCGTTAGCACGTTGGGAATATAACTATCAACCAGCAGAAAATAGTGATGAAGCTCAACTTAGCCACTATTTAGTAGCGCGTGATTGGTTATAAACGTTCTATAAATAACATCACTATATTAAGTAGGTTGGACTTAGTCCGACTTTTAATAACTAATTGGGGCAATAAATTACCCCCTACATTCTTTTACCCCTACAATGGAGATAGTAAGTCAGTGCCATAATAGCTAGTGTAGCGGTAATGACCTCTAGCTGATTGTTTCTTGTGGTTTAGAAAATAAATATCCTTGAGAATAATCAATGCCTAATTCTACAATAGTGTTAAAAATTGATTCAGTTTCAACAAATTCTGCAATGGTTTTAATTCCTTTATTTTTGGCAAAATACAATATACTTTCTACGGCTAGCCTTTTATTCGCATCTTCATTAATGTTTTGAATCAATGAACCATCAATTTTAATAAAATCAATGTCTAACTCCGCTAGATAAGAAAAATTAGAATAACCTGATCCAAAATCATCAATGGCCACCTTACAGCCAAAGGATTTAATTTTTTTAATAAACTGAACAACCTCGTTAAAATTCTCAATCCCTTCACTTTCAACAATTTCAACTATCAATCGATCTCCACAACTATATTGCTCAAGATTCTCAAATAAAACCAGCATTGTATCTTTTGAACGCATATCAGTCAGCGTTAAATTGATAGAAAACTCATAATCAAGACTTGCAAACTTTTTAAAAGTTTTCTTTATCATTATTCGTGTTAGGTATTGATAGTTTTTAGCTTTTTTTGATTGCTCTAAAAAAAAGAAAGGTGAAAGTACAGTGCCATCTGTTTGAATCAAACGCATCAGTGATTCATATTTCACAATTTCCTTAGTTTTATTATCAACAATCCCTTGAAAATAGGGCGTAATACGATTATCTTTTATTGCTAATTTAATAGTATTGATTATATCTATATTGCTTTTGATTTTATCTTCAAAGTTATTTGTTTTATTAAAAAACACTACTTTTTCTTGTGTGTGTTTTGCTTCTTTTAAAGCGATATGTGCAAGCCTGTAAATAATACTATTTTGACCACAAGCGACACCAAAACTAACATCTAAAGATATGTTATTACCATTGATCTCACAAGCGTAATCTGTAAATTGATTAGTGAAAAGGAGTATTGATTCTTTAAATTCTTTTATGGCTTCGTTTGAATTAATAAGAACGGCAAAGTCATCACCCGATAGCCTGAAAATGTTTTTATTACCTTGAAAAATCATTTTTAATTTTAATGAAAATTCAACTAGTAGTTGATCACCAATATCATAACCAAAATAGTCATTTATTTCTGAAAAACGGTCTAAATTCATCAATATTAAAGTGTTTTTTTCTTCTTCTTCTAATTTATTTAACAGTGCTTGTCGACTACATAAACCCGTCAATGAATCAGTAACACTCTTTTTAAATAGTGCTTCTTTTTTAATTATATCGGTAACATCTATTCTTATTGCCATATATTCAATAATATGACCATCATTATCAAAAATAGGTGATATTACTGTTTTAACAATATATGTACCTCCTGATTTTGAAAGATTTTTATAGGTACCTCGCCACACTTTTCCACTTTTAATAGTCTTCCACATATTCTTAAATAAACTATCTGGGGTGTTCGGGTGTCTTATAATATTATGATTTGATCCCATTAACTCTTGTTCTGAATAGCCAGATATTTCACAAAACTTATCATTTACAAAAATTATGATGCCATTTTTATCGGTTTTAGAAACAATGCCACTTCTATCTAACGCTGATTTATATTGAGCTAAAAAATTTATATTCGTGTCTAACTCTTTTTGTGTTGCATTAGCGAGATGTGTTAACGACTTAAGCATTGAATCTTTAGTTGTAAGCTTAAGATTGTCTTGATTTATTGGTAGTTTTATTTTTTCAGAAAGAGAAAGAGTGGTTGTGGTAATATTTAAAAGTTGAGATTTTTCTTTGGTATGGAAAAATTCACCATAGGTAAAAAAACCAGCCGTAGGCGCAATGTCATCGACAAGCCTAAGTTCATAATTTAAATGTTCTTTTAAAAATACATCTCTTACATAGCATGAGTATATGTACGTTGCTTCTACCGGTTTTTTAATTAATGCTAACTGTAATTTAGGAGCGTTTGCTAAAACCTCATCAATGTTTCCAATAGCAAACCTTACTTTGTCACCACACTTGAAATGCCCTGCATAAATAAACCCACCGTCTGGCGCTTCAGCAACCATTGTTCTAGCAATGGTTATCTCTTTATTGGTTTTTATTAAAGGGAACTCCATAGTACTTTGTAGAATGTTTTTTACCGCATCAGAGCCAAGATAATAAGCGTAAACATCTCTTATTGGTTTATTGTCTATTTCATATACAATGTTTTTATCTGCTGCTGTTATACACATCTCTTTACCGACAGGCGACCATTCTAACGCACAGTGATTGGACACTATTAAAGTATTACTATTTAGGCTCGCTAGAACAATTCCGTCATAAAATATTTTTGCTCCTTTTATGACAAATGTTTTACTAAACTCAGCGTTATCACCGGCATTTCCCCCGGCTAAAATTACGTTATTATTAATTGAAGAAAAACCAGCTAAAAATGATTCAGGATCTCCTTTCAGTCCTTCACTAAATAAAATACATGCCTTTGTATCTGGTTTTATCACTTTTCTGGCGGCTTCCATACCTCTATCAAAATTTGAAGTTGGAAAATAATAAGTCTCTACTTTTACATCATCAAAGAGTGAAAATGAAATTAAAATTCTTTTTCTTGAAATCGAACCATTACCTATTTCACCGGCTGTAGAAGCACCGATAATTTGTGATGAAGGAAGTTTTTTTGTTAATAGTTCCAATATCACTTGTAGTTGATTAATATTAAAATTACCGCACAATACTTGAATAAATATTGTTTTATTTTTGTTTATTTTTTCGATAAAATAGGTAAGTTTTTTAATATTAGTAAAGGTATGATTTAGTAATTTCATTTAGTAATTCATTATTTTTAGTCATTTTGAACGATGAATAAGTAAACTCATCGTACTCAAAGTACATTAGGGTGATTTAAATGATAATTTTTCCGGTTCATGAAAGTAATAGCCTTGATAATAATCAATGTTTAATTTTTTAAGTTTTTCAAAAGTTTCTTTATTTTCAACATATTCTGCAACAACTCTCAATTCTAAAACTTTACAAAATTGAACTAATGTTTTTACTATTTCAAATGCCTTTTTATCTCTATGTATATTTTTAATTAATGAACCGTCAATTTTTATAATATCAATTGGAATATACATTAACTGTTTAAAGTTTGAATAGCCACTACCAAAATCATCAATAGCAATCTTACAACCTAATATTTTCATTTTATTAAGAAAAGTTAAAACAGTGTCACTTTTTAGTTCATAATCAGTTGACTCTACCAACTCTATCGTTAACTGCTCTCCAACCTTATAATTGCCTACAATTTCAACAATCCAACTTGATATTGTTTTATCAATAATGTCATTCATCGTTAAATTAAGTGAAAATTTTCTATCTGTTTTGGAAAAATAACAACAAGACTGTTCAATTATTTCCATTGAAAGCTTATTGTATAATTGAGCTTTCTCAGCATATTTTAGAAAGAAAAATGGCGATATATATTCATCCTTATCCTTATCGAAATAACGCATTAGTACTTCTGTTGAGTACACGCTTCCGTCTATGTTGTATATGTTCTGACCAAATATTTTTATGTCACCTTCTGAAAGTGCTAATTTTAATTTTTTTGACCAATTAATACTTTGTATTAATTGTTGCTGCGTATCAATTTCATCAGAATATACACTAATAGTTTGATTGTTTTTCAAGCTGCTTTTTAAGGCTTTTTGCGCATCATTTAAAACATTTTTACATTGACAGTTCAAAGCAACACCAATCTTCAAAGTAATAAAAAATTCATTACCTTTAATCACTACAAATCTTTTTTCCAAACAAGATTGAATAGTATTACAATAATCTTTAATTATTTGTTCATCACATGGCTCTGGAACTAATATGGCAAAAACATCATCACTCCATCGATAAAGGCTAGATTTTTTAAATAGATTTTCTTGTAATTTTTTGGAAATAACAAGTAACGCATCATTATAAATAGAAAATCCGTAAGCCTCTTGAATATCCATTAGTTCATTAATTTTAATTAAAATCAGTGTACGGTTTTTATATTTTTTAATATCTGATAATAATTTTGTTGCGTTAGATAATTGCGTTAAAGGGTCAGTATTTTGATTTTCAATAATCAAATTTTTCTGATATATATCGGTGACATCATAACGAATAGCAATGTACTCTTTTATTTTACCATTATCGTCTAATATGGGACAGATAGTACTATTGACATAGTAGACTGCTCCAGTTTTAGCCTTATTCTTTATAACTCCTTGCCAAGTATTACCTTTAGAAATCTCAGACCATAATTCTTTAAAAATAGCTTTAGGGTTGTCAGCATGCTTTATTATATTATGTTTTTTTCCTATTAACTCTTTGTCACTATAACCGGATATCTCACAAAAATTTTTGTTAACATAAGTAATTACACCTCGACAATCTGTTTTGGATACAATCGCAGCGACATCTATTGCTTTTTTATGTTCATCGAGCAAGTTATTATTTCGAATAATCTGTTCAGCCGTTGAAGGTAAAGTATTATTTTGGTTCATATAAATCCTTTCTATAACTACAACGGATATTAACTTATAATATCGTGGATAAGACTCTGCCAGATTAAACAATTAAGTACCTTGTCTATAAAAGGGTGAGTCATTTGATGAGCACGTTTAACAAATACTTTTTTCTTCTTTCATCATCTATTTTTTCTTCTTTCATCATCTAAGTGTCGAGTATAAAAATAAATTATTAGACTGTTTTTTGTACTTAGCTTTTAAGTCTGCTCTGACTCCGCGCTAGTCGAATTATAAATAATTAAAGTACCGCGTAATTATTTATAATTCAGTAACAAAAAACTATCCTTACATATACTCGATAAACAAACAAATTACTCGATAAACAAACAACTTACACGAAAAACAAACAACTTACACCACAAAACGCTGAACTAACCCACTTAAATCGGATGCTAGTCGGGCTAAATCTTTACACGCTTCTGAAGTTTGAGTAGCGCCTTCAGCTGTCTGGTCTGTCATATCACTGATCTGAACGATATTTTGGTTAATTTCCTCGGCGGTAACCCCTTGCTGTTCAGACGCCGCTGCAATCTGGCTGCTCATGTCATTAATCTGAATAATAACCTCAGAAATGGTCGTTAGTGCTTCACCTGTTGTATTAGCCTGTTCATTTGCATTACTTGTTTGGCCTTGGCTTTGCGTCATTGATTTAACGACCTCTCTTGTACTACTTTGCAGTTGCTCAATTATTTTACTGGTTTCACTAATAGAATCTTGTGTACGTCCAGCTAAGTTTCTCACCTCATCCGCTACGACGGAAAAACCACGTCCATGTTCGCCTGCTCTAGCGGCCTCAATGGCAGCGTTAAGTGCTAATAAATTAGTTTGATCTGCGATACTGTTGATATCATCTAAAACGCTAGTGATGTTACTACTTTGTTGTTCTAATTCACCTATAGTGCTACTAGCGTGCCTCATGATTGAGGATAAATCTTGCACAGAATCAATGGTTTGTTTCATAGCTTGTGTGCCATTTTCCACCTGTTCAGACGCCTCACTAGCGGCCACCGACGTTTGATTGATGTTGCTGGCAACCTCGCCCACTGTTGCTGTCATCTCGTTCATTGCAACAGCTACCTGGGCCGTTTCTTGCTGCTGTATCTGAATTGCATTAAGCGTTTGTACTGTGATGGCCGAGGTCTCTTCTGATGCGGCGGCAATTTGGGCGCTGGCATCGGTAACTTCACCAATTGCCTTTTGAAAAGACTGTAACATTCCATTGAGAGCTTGGGCCATCTCTGCTATTTCATCTTTACCACTAACATCTCCTCGAAGGGTTAAGTCGTTGTTCTTCTCTACGCTGAAGATGATAGCTTTTAATCGATTAATAGCTCCCGAAATATTTTTGGGAATTAAGACTGATGAGGTAATACCAATTACAGCACCTATAATCAAGGTCAACACTATAATCATGTTTGCCTGAGAAACTAAAGAGGTTGTTTTATCTCCAATTTCCGCAACTTTTAACCAACCCCCTTTTTCAGCATCTCCAGCAGACTGGCGAGCACTTTCTGCGATAGTGTCCATTTCCTGAACGATTACCTTTAACTCGGTATCGTTTATAATCCAATTACTTGCTGCCTTAGCATAGACCTGGGTTGCTTCTCTAGCGATGTTGATTTTTTTAAGTTCAGTTTTATCAAATGTGATTTTTTGAAGCTCATTGAATGTGTTCATTAAGGCTGGTATTTCTGTCTGCATTTTCGCGTAGTAACTACGATCTTTAAACAGCCTTTCTTGTTTTTCATGCTGAATAATCATGTAAGCTTGTGCTTTTATCTGGTTAACCAAAATATACTTTTGAACCTTGTCATTTAGCGCTGATTGTGGCGCACTACTTTTACGCAAAGAGGCGTACTCTACCTCTTGTTTTAGGGCAAATGAATCGGCTTCTGCTATGACTATATTGCCTTTTTCTACCATTACTTTAACGGATTGTCTATTATCAATTAGCCCTTGAACACCACGCTCATATAGCTGACTAAACTTGCTTACATTTTGCTGAACAGAGGCCGATTGTTGTAATAGTTTCTTGTCATTATGCTCATGTGCAAGCTCATCTATTTTAGCTAAGTCGTTTGTCATTTTTAACAGAACTGCTTTAGCGCGTTCGTGTGCTTCTGGCTTCTGATAAAGAAGGTAATTTAATTTCTCTATTGTTGCGTTATAGGCTCCAGCATGGACATCAACAGCTAGTTTTACGGCGGGAATTTTCCAATCAACAATTTCACTAACGTTTTTGCCAAGCCATCCTATATATAACCAGGACAGAATACCAAAAACAATCAGAATGCCTGTTAAGCCGGAAAAACCAGCGATCAGTTTGGTACGAATAGTCACTTTCATTTCTATACTTCCTTATTTCTACTTTCTATAATGTGTTGTGTCAATAATCAATAATCAATAATCAATAATCAATAATCAATAATCAATAATCAAAGTAAAAGTTCAAAAACAAACTCTATTTTTACCGAGTTTTTAGCCTCATATACTTTAATTTCTTTAAAATGTCCATAGTTGTCATTAATAAACTTAAACATAAACTTATTTATATCTACGAATGCGAATGTCATTAGTTTTACATAACGCTTCTAAGGAAAAATTCGTATTTTACTCTTAAATGAAAGCCATAAAACTTCCTATGTGCGGGCGAATGTCTGTCTAATTTTATAAAATGAATAACTAATACTAATACTAAGTACTAAAAATATAATGATAATAACAACATAAATGTAAATACTTACCTAAATGATTTGATAATAATTATAGGTGTAATGGACACTACATTAGATTATAAAAAAAAACAGTAACTATTTAGCTAGCTTTCTAAATTAGTAGATAAAACATACATTATCTATTTGTATTTCATATAATGGAGCATTTACTGTTTAAAAATTAGAGCAAAGACTTCATTCTTGACTAAACCTGTTAGTTTTATGTCTAGCTGAAATTTTGAAGTATCAAGCATAAAGTTAATGTTATATTTATTAGGATTTGTTATGAAAAATCATAGCAAAATTTAAAATTTTTTTACTTGGGTAAGTAGCAACTTCAAATAAAAAATATGAAGTTTTTATGAAATTAATTGTTTTTTTTAAAGTGATGTCATAAAAGTGTCACTTTTGATCTGCACAATAGCGTAATAAAAGAAGGTAATAGTAAATTACATTCAGGCTATTAATTTAAGGCGTTTGTATGAGTGGATACATTTTAGTTGTTGAAGATGAAACACCGATTAGAGAGATGATTACTTTCGTTTTAGAGCAAAATGGCTTTAATTCGGTTGAGGCTATCGATATAAAGCAGGCTAAGGAAAAAATTGTAGAACCTTATCCTGATTTAATTTTACTTGATTGGATGTTACCAGGCGGCAGTGGCGTAAAGCTTGCTAAAGAGTTAAAACAGAATGAGTATAGCCGTAACATTCCAATTATTATGCTAACGGCCCGTGCTGATGAAGATGATAAAGTTAAAGGCCTTGATGCGGGGGTTGATGATTATGTAACGAAGCCTTTTTCTCCTAAAGAGCTTATTGCCCGTATTAAAGCGGTTATTCGTCGAGTATCGCCAACATCATTATCAGAAAAGGTTGAATTTCATGGTTTGAAACTAGATCCCGTTGCTCATCAAGTTACTATCAATGAGGAGTCTTTAGATTTAGGTCCTACAGAGTTTCGTTTATTACATTTTTTTATGACTCACACTGAACGCGTTTATTCGCGTGAGCAACTACTTGATAATGTTTGGGGCACAAATGTGTATGTAGAAGATAGAACGGTTGATGTACACATTAGACGTTTAAGAAAAGCCATTTCGGGTGCCGGACATGAAGAATTTATTCAAACTGTTCGTGGTTCAGGTTATCGCTTCTCTGGCAAGTTGACCAGTAAAGCTAAAAAATTAGCTTAGTAACTAAATTTAGTTACTATAAATTTAGTTATTAATAAATAAGCTTAGGTACATCTAGCTTTGTATAAAATATTGTATATAAAATGCCTATTCAAACTCCTAGTAAGTCAGATTTTCGTTTTCACTCTGGTATTGAAGCATTACCAGATGCTGCATTAATATTATCAACTAACTTAGTGATAATTTCAGGAAATAAAAAAGCGCAGCGTTTACTCGGTGTACGTTTTCCTGAAGATGTCGGAAAACAGATTGAGCAGTTACTTATCGATCCAGAATTTTCAGATTATCTTCAACAAGGTCAGTTTGAAACGCCTTGTTCTATTACTTCACCCATTAATGATGAGTTACAGTTAGAAATATCAGTTATGTCGTTTGGTGGTGAGGAAGTTATTCTTATGTCTCGTGCTATTGCTAAGTATCATCGCCTGAAAAAAATGCGTCGAGAATTTGTCGCTAATGTTTCTCATGAACTAAAAACACCATTGACGGTAGTACGTGGTTATGTGGAAATGATCCAAGAGACAAATCATGCGTTAGATCCGCACTGGAAAAAAGTTTTCGTTACTATTGAAGGTCAAGTTTCACGTATGGAACGTTTAGTTGAGCAACTATTAAGTTTATCGAAAGTTGAAAATAATCGTAATGACGATGATATGAAACAAGTTGATATGCCAGCGTTAGTTGAAAACCTTGTTGAAGATGTTAAATGGCTTAATCAAATTAAACAACATGAGATTCGCACTCACATAACCCAAAGGGTTGGCGTTTTTGGTATTGAAACAGAAATAAAGAGCGCCTGTGCTAATTTAATTTCTAATGCTATCGCTTATACACCTGCTAACGGTATCATTGATATAAGATGGCAACGTAATGGTGAAAAGTTTGTTTTTAGCGTTAAAGACAACGGTGATGGTATTAAGGCTGATCAATTAAACAGGCTTACAGAGCGCTTTTACCGTATAGATAAATCGCGTTCTCGTGATACCGGTGGTTCAGGCCTAGGGTTAGCGATTGTTAAACATGTTCTGCTACACCATAAGGCTGAATTGGTTATCACTAGCGAATGTGGGCAGGGTAGTGAATTTGCTATTTATTTTGATGAAAGTTTAGTTTGTTAGTATTTTTACAACCTTGCCATAGTGTGAAATACTTAGCTAAAGCATAGTAACTATAATTTATTCTCTATGACTTAGTAATATCTACCATTAGATCATCAGCAATATTCTCTAAAGCACTAATTAAGTCATCTAAGTTGTTGTCTTTCATTGCTACTTGTACTTTTGCCTTAAACATCAGTTGGCTAGTATGAGGAGCACTAAATTGCGAACTAACAAGTTTAATTAAATTGCCACCTTGATGATGAATCACCGATGAAATTTCCTGTACTATACCAGCTCGATCATTCGCGGTTAATTCTAATACTAAGTTAGTCGGTGATTGTGTTAAATTTGGCTCAGCTATCTCTATCTGACAACGTAAACCTTCTATGTTTTTAAGATCATCAGTAAGTGATTTTGTGTTTTTTTTCTCTATTGCTACTTCAATAACACCAGCAAAAAAATTGGATATATGATGTAAACTGCTTTCTTGCCAATTACCATTATGGCGACTAATTATTTTAGATAGTGTGTCAACAATGCCTGTACTGTCTGGGCCGATACAAGAAATAATTAGGTGATTCATAGGGTTTCCTTAAATACAGTAATTAATACAGCTTTTAATAAAGTAATGGGTGTTGCTATTCTGGTTTTTTAGTAAAGGTAAAATAGAATTAAGAAGTACGAGATAGTTGGTTAAGCTCTTTGTTTAACTGTTTGCTATCACCTAAATTTAGTTCAATTAAGCGGCGTAAATGAGTAACACTATCAATATCAATAGCAGTGCATTGTAAACCTGTTTCGTTCTCTTCTTCGTGAACAATCACTATGTTCATAGTCACTTCTGATTCATTGTCTGATAATAAAAAGTGCAATATACCAAGTTTACCTTTCAATGGGTGTTCACTCTTAATTGCGGTAACTAACACCCCATTAAGAGATATATCATGAATAGACACAGGGTATGTCTTTTCTTCAACCTGTATCTCAGCATTTATTGAAAATAATATGCGAGTAAATTGTCGTCTATTTTCCATTTTGACTGCTACATTTTAGTATTATATATGTCTAGCATAACCTCATTTTATTGAAAAGTAAAAAGTAAAAAGTAAAAAGTTTCTGGAGACAAAAACCAGTTAAAATCAAAATTTTAACTGGTTTTTTAAGGTAAATTAATTCAACAATTATAGGGAGTTTACTAAGGAACTCGCAACGGTTATTTTATGTAATTAACCTATTTTTTTATATCTCATTCTGTGGGGCTCTGTCGCCGCAGGCCCTAATGTTTTTTTCAGCCACGCTTCATAATCAGTAAAGTTACCTTCATAGAAGTTAATTTTACCTTCATCACGATAGTCTAGAATGTGAGTGGCAATACGGTCAAGGAACCAGCGATCATGGGAAATAACCATGGCACAGCCTGGAAACTCTAATAACGCTTCTTCAAGTGCTCGTAACGTTTCAATATCCAGATCGTTTGTTGGTTCATCAAGCAATAATACGTTACCTCCTGTTTGTACAAGCTTGGCTAAATGAACACGGTTACGCTCACCACCGGATAAGTCTCCAATGATTTTTTGTTGATCGTTGCCTTTAAAGTTAAAGCGACTAACATAAGCACGGCTTGGAATTTCAAAGTTGCCAATTTGTAAAATTTCATGGCCTTGTGATATTTCTTGGTAAACAGTTTTGCTATTGTCCATGTCATCACGGAACTGATCAACACTGGCAAGTTTAACGGTATCGCCAAGCACTGTGTTACCAGAATCTGGTTTTTGCGCACCTGACATTATTTTAAATAGTGTTGACTTACCCGCGCCATTTGGTCCAATAATACCTACAATAGCACCCTTAGGAACGCTAAAACTTAAGTCATCAATGAGCACTCTATCGCCAAATGATTTTGTTAAGTTATTAACATCTATTACTTTATCGCCTAAGCGAGGTCCAGGTGGTATGTACAGCTCGTTAGTTTCATTACGTTTTTGATGTTCTTGGCTATTAAGCTCTTCAAAACGAGCCATACGGGCTTTGCTTTTTGATTGACGCGCTTTTGGATTTGAGCGTACCCATTCAAGTTCTTGTTTAATGGTTCTTTGTAGCGCACTTTCACTTTTACTTTCTTGTTCCAGACGTGCATTTTTTTGCTCTAACCAAGAAGAATAGTTACCTTCATAAGGAATACCATGTCCTCTATCAAGCTCTAGGATCCAGCCAGCAACATTATCTAAGAAATATCTATCATGGGTGATAGCTACCACAGTACCAGGGTAGTCATGTAAGAAACGTTCTAACCAAGCAACAGATTCAGCATCTAAATGGTTTGTTGGTTCATCAAGAAGTAACATATCAGGTTTTTGTAGCAATAAACGACAAAGGGCCACACGGCGTCGTTCACCACCACTTAATATACCAATTTTTTGCTCCCAAGGTGGTAAACGCAAGGCGTCAGCAGCACGCTCAAGTACATTATCAATATTATGACCATCATTGCTATTGATGATATCTTCTAACTCACCTTGCTCTTTCGCTAGTGCGTCAAAATCAGCACCTTCTTCAGCATACTCGTTATAGACTTGGTCAAGACGGGCTAAAGCATTTTTTACGGTAGCGATGGCTTCTTCAACAATCTCACGAACTGTTTTTTCTTCATCAAGTATTGGCTCTTGTGGCAAATAGCCAATATTGGTACCGGCTAAAGCATTGGCTTCTCCTTCAAATTCAGTATCAAGGCCAGCCATTATACGCAGTAGTGTTGATTTACCTGAACCATTTAATCCTAAAACACCGATTTTGGCGCCAGGAAAAAAGGATAGTGATATGTTTTTTAAAATGGTGCGTTTAGGCGGTACTACTTTGCTAACGCGGTTCATTGAGAATATAAATTTGTCTGGCAATGCCATGAGAAGTCCGAAGAGGTAATTGATTACGTGGGTATTATTTTAAGTAACTCCTGTCGAGTTAGCAAGGGTATAAGCCTTTGCTAGTATAGATTATTGCAACGGCTTATTTGGAAATCTAAATTAGAAAAATCTAAAAAGGTAGTATCTCTTAATGATCAGATGTGTGCTATTTCATGTGAAAGTGAGGTGAGTATGTTAATCACCTCAACGCTGGCACTTTCCATTATCGATAAATCTTTCACCGTTTGTTCCATATCACCTGCTTGCATTGCTTTTAACGCACTTATTCCATAGTTATGAACTTGCGCATGGGGAGCATCAAGCTGTTTAAATGCGCTATAGTTTGCATATTTTTCAGCGCCTTCACCCATAAAGTACCATTTACCTAAACGGCAATTGTGGTGATCGGCAAAATCATTTATTGTTTTGTCAGACATTCCTAACATGACTTGATACACTTCTAGTTTCCATACTACATGATCCATTTTAACCGTTTGGATAAAAGAGTTATCAGTTGAGTTGCTGATAACTGAAAACATTTTTTGAGAAACTAACACTATATTATCCGCAGTGGATTCTATCGTCGCAGTGCTGTGACTTATTTCATTGCTTTTTTCACCAACCTGATGAATTCCTACAATTACCTGTTCCATTTGTTGATTAACTTGCTCTATTAAGGTAGATATTTCATTTGACGCTTCAGCTGAGCGTTGAGCTAAGGTTCTTACTTCATCAGCAACAACGGCAAATCCCCTACCTTGTTCGCCCGCTCGCGCTGCTTCAATGGCTGCGTTTAAAGCAAGTAAATTAGTTTGATCAGAGATACCTTTAATTATATTTACAAAGTCATTAATACCTGCCGTGGCAGTCTTTAAATTATCAACTGAATTTGAAGCCTCTTGGCTATCACTACTGATTTTAGCAGTCGCAACGGCAGTTGACGCAAGCATAGTAAGTATTTTGGTAAACAACTCTTGTGATGTTTGAAAGTCATCACGATGGCCTATTAATTCGCTAGAAGAGGCAGCAAGCTCTTCTCTAATATTATTAACTAAGTCAGATGAACTTAATAGCAAAGAGTTTATTTCTTCTTGATGGCGATACCGCTCAGTATTGTTAGCCATGTCTTGCGCTAATTGTTGACTTTCGTTATTGGTATTAGTGGATTCAGCTTCTAAGGTTATCAGTTGTTTTTTTAATTGCTGATTTTCATTTTTTAATGCAGAAAACTCTTCTTTACTAGGGAGGCCAAACATATTGTAAACACCTAAACGAGATTATTAAACTTTAAGATTCATTAAGTATACCTAAAGTTTTTCATTTGACAAATAGAATTCATTAATGGCTCTGTTGTAGAACACTGTTGTCGTTCTGTGATCACTCTATTTTTAAATGACTGTGAGAGAATTTAGTTTTTTAGCTCAAATCACACGCTAAATAACGCTAAGGTTAACGTTAACCTTAGCGACTACAATAAACTACAACAGAACCTCATTAATACAAAAATAATTTTTATAGCTTGTATTTCAGGATATTGTCTTTAGGGTGTTATCACTGCATCACCAGCTTTCAAGCCTGAAATTACGCTAACCATGCCATTCTTTTCTTCTTTACCTAACCTAATGAAGCGACGTTGAATGTCACCCTCTACATTAAGCCAAATAAAGTCTAACTGGCCAACATGAGCCACGCTGTTGACAGGAATAGTTAGTTTGGTTTGCTCGCCAGCGGGAATTAACATGCGAGCGTACATGCCAGGTAATAATTTTTTGTGGTAGTTAATGCGTGCTTTAATTAAAAAACTCCGTGAACCCGTATTTGCGGCTGGGACTATTTCTGCTATTTTACCCATGATTACTTTATTCACGCTAGGTAATTCAATTTCTATGCTTTGCCCAATGGTTAATGTTAACGCAAGCTGCTCGCGCACTTGTGCTTCTACACGCAGAGATAGTGGGTTATACAGTGATAATAATTTGATACCTGGTTGAGCTGTGTCGCCGGGCTCGGCAAAACGGTCAACAATACGCCCATCAATGGGTGCAATCAAGGTGGCATAGCTCAAGGTGGTTTGTGCTTGAGACAGTACTTGTTTAGCGGCAGTTAATTCAGCATTAAAAGTTTGATAAGTAGCGCGGTTTTTATCTAATTCAAATTCTGAAACTAGGTTTGTTTTAAATAGCTCAATAGCGCGTTCAAGGTTTTTTTTCGCTTCTTTATATCGAGCTTGCATTGCTTTAACATTCTGATTGGCTTGTAACACTTGCGATTGTAGGTCGTTTTGCTCTAATTGAATTAGTAAATCGCCTTTTTTTACAAGATCACCTGATCTACTGTTTATTTTTTCAATACGCGCTAAAATTCTAGCAGAAATAATAGTTGTTTGCCTTGCCTCAAGACTAGCAGCTACTGGCTCGAAAACAGCCTCTTTACTAGCCACTAGGATATAGGTGTTATTCTGATCGAACATTGCAGCACTTTTGTTGTTATATGTGTTGTTATAAGCGTTGTTATTTGAGTTAGTGTTAATGTTTTTATTTAATGCTGGCGCTATTTTGTCATCAAATGAGCCAGCAAGCCATGCCACCATTAACAGGAGTATCGTTAAGGCTATCACAGGAATGAATATTAATTGTACCGTGTTTTTGCCTGCTTTTGTGTGAGTCATAAGTATGTCTGCGCCTCAGTGGATTATTTTATGGAGTTAGTGATTGCAACAGTTATATTAGCAGTGTTGGTTTGGTTCGATTGTTCAGTGTCAAAAACTAATAGGTAAACAATAGGAACAACGAGCAATGTGAAGATGGTGGAAGAAATTACGCCAAAAATAATGGCTATCGCTAAACCGCTAAAGACAGGGTCGAGGGTGATAATTAAGTTACCCAACAAGGTTGTGCCTGCAGTCAATAACACTGGCCGCATGCGCACAGCACCAGCTTGAATTAATGCTTCTTTAATAGGCTCTCCTCGATTACGTGCTTGGGTAATAAATTCAATTAAAATTAATGAATTTCTAACGACTATACCAGCTAATGCAATCATGCCTATCATGGCAGTAGCGGTAAATAACACAGGGTCAGGGGCGTTAGCTATTTCACGTTCACCAAATTGATTAAGTAAAAAGAAACCCGGCATAATACCAATAACGGTTAAGGGTATCGCTGACATAATAATACCAGATAATGCTGCTGAGCCTGTTTGAATTCTAAGAACCAGATAAATAGCGGTGAGTGCAAAGGCAAAAGCAATACCCATGTCGATAAATACACGTAAGGTTATACTCCATTCACCTTCACCAGTCCAAGATAAAGTTATATTGTCAGGTAAATGCCATAATTGACCACCGCCACTTGATAAAAAAGTGCGTTTATCCCAGTCGTTTGGTTCTGTTGATTTGTTGTTATGGTTGTTGGCCCTTATACTCTTGGCACTAAAATTATTAGCACTTATATTTTTAGAGCTAGGGCTTTGTAGATCACTACCTACATCAGCAATGATGGCAGCAGGTGTTCTTCCTGAAATATCCGCTGTAACATACACCACGGGTTTTAAATCTTTATGAAAGATTGGCTTATCATTTATTTGTTGTTCGAATTGTCCTAATTCGCCTAATGAAACAAGTGAATGTGGCGCTATATCTATACCTTGAGGAGTAGTGTTTTGCACAAAACCAGCTTGCCCCTTGATGGTTAAACGATAAAAGTCAGCGAGTGTTTCTCGTTGTTCAATGGGTAACCTTACTTTAATTGCCAGTGGCGTTGCTTCACTATCTACATGCAGGTAACCAGCAACTTTTCCCGCATTAGCAACTGCCAGTGCTTGGTTAATATTCGCGGTAGAAATACCCGACAAAGCGGCTTTTATTTTATCTGTAACGAAGCGAAGTTTTGGTTGGTCATTACCGACAGTTGAGTCGACTTCAACCACATAGGGCTCTTGTTTTAATCGATACTCAACAACCTTTGCTGCTTGTTGTAACTCACTGTATTGCGTAAATTCATCACCGTAAAGCTCAGCAACTAGCGTGCTGAGAACCGGAGGGCCTGGTGGAACTTCCACTACTTTAATTTTTATGCTGTTAGTGCTTAGTGCTGCTAAGTGCTGTCTTAACCTCAACACGATGGCATGTGATTGATGTTCACGTAATTTTTTATCAAGTAAAATTATACGCAAGTCAGCCATGTAAGGTGCTCGACGCTGATAGTATTGACGAACCATTCCGTTGAAGTCAATGGGTGATGGTATCCCTACATAGCTTGCTATTGCTTTAATTTCGGGTAGTTGTTGAGCTTTATTTGATACTATTTTTGCCATTGCAGCAGTTTGCTCTAACGTAGCATTTTCGGGCATATCAATAATAACTTGTATCTCGTTTTTATTATCAAACGGTAATAACTTTAGTGGAACTAAGCGCATAACGGGCAACATGGCGGCAACAATAAACAATATTAATACTAGCCAAAGAACAAGCTTACTTTTTTTTCTATTCTCTAATAGTGGTGTCAACATTCGGCGGTAAAACTGGCTGAATCCTTGGCTTTGTTCATTGTGCTCATTGAGTGCTGTTGTTGATTTTGGTTTTATCAATTTTGATGCTAACCAAGGGGTTACTAAAAAAGAAACCAAGGTGGAGCAGATCACACTTAAAGGAACATTAAAAGCCATAGGAGCCATGTAAGGCCCCATCATGCCGGTTATATAGGCAAGAGGGATAAAGGCTAATACGATTGTTAAGGTTGACATTAATAAGGGCACTCTTATTTCATTAATAGCCCCCACTATTTTGTCTTGCAAAGACCCACCTTTATTTTTTAAATAGCGCTCAATGTTGTCAACACCGGTAATAGGATCGTCGACTAATAAACCTAGCGATAAAATTAGTGCGAATAAGGTGACACGGTTAATGGTGTAACCAAAGGCTAAATCTAATGTTAAGGTAATGCCGTAACAAATAGGTACGGCTAAGCCTACAACAATAGCGGATCGCCACCCTAAAAATACGGCAATAAATACTACTACGGTAAAGACAGCAAACGCTAAGCTTGTGGTGAGGTTGTTTACTTTTTCATTCGCTGTTTCACCATAATCACGTAAAACTTCTACATGAACATTTTGTGGAAAAATTGATTGCTGTAATACCGCTATTTTATCGTGTACCGCTTGGGCTACGAAAACGGCATTACTACCAGGTTGTTTGGCTACACTGATTGTAACAATGGGATGATCGCCATTGTTACTAGCGCTATTGTTACTAGCGCTATTGTTATTTGTGACAATGTTATTTGAATAGAGTTGTTGTTGATGACCATTAGCAAAATCAATCCAAGTGTAGCTGCTCTGTTCTGCGGGGCCATCAGTAATATTTGCGATATCTTTTAATAAAATAACACTACCATCAATCACACTAATAGGGGCATATTTTAACGTTTCTATATCACGAAAAACATCACCACTTTCTAGACGAAAAGACTGATTTTCTAAGGCAAGGTTACCATGATGTTGTAGAGTGTTAGAGGCTTGAATAGCATTTAAAACATCTGCGATAGCAACGGCTCTCGCGGTCATTTGTTCTGGATCTAAGTTAACTTGTATTTCTCTTGAGCGACCACCAACAATATTCACTTCACTAGTATTATCTATGGCTTGTAAAAATGTTGAGACTTCTTCGGCTAAACGGCGTAGCTCATAGTCGTCTACAGTTGTGTTATCACTGCTCCATAAACCCAACATAATAATAGGAACATCATCTACCTCTATTGGCTGTACTCGCCAGTTAGTGACAATGGCTGGAATCCTATCAGTATTTGAGTGAAGCTTATTATAGGTATTTAGTAAGGCGTTTTCGCGATTTTCACCAACAAAAAATCTTAAGGTTACTACGGTTTTGTTATTATGGGTAACAGAGTAAATATGTTCAACGCCACTTACCTGTGCAAGCAATTTCTCTAAGGGAGTGGTGACCAAACGTTCCATTTGTTGTACATTAATACCCTCAGCGTTAACCACTACATCAATCATAGGAACCACAATTTGAGGCTCTTCTTCTCGTGGCGTATAACTAAGTGCCATCATGCCCGCTAGCATGGATAAAACCAAAATAATAAAAGGCAGATTACTAGCTAAAACGCGGCTAATCAATTTGGCAGTAAAATTAGTTGGAGTCTGCATAGTTAGTTAGCAGTCCTTTAAAATGTTAGTTATGAGTGAATGTTGAAATGATAGATAACAATTTAATCAAATAGAAATAAATTAAATATCTTCACAAAATTGTTGTTGTAAAACTTCTAATAAAACCTTTATTTTTTGGTTAACAATTCGATAGTAAATTGTTTGTGATTCACGCCTTGTCGTTACTATTTTACTTTCTCTTAGTTTAGCTAAATGTTGGGAAAGTGCAGATTGTGATAGTTCAACCTGATCATTTAAATTGCCAACAGTAAGCTCGCCATTTGCTAATGAACATAAGATGATTAAACGGTAGGGATTAGCTAATTGTTTTAAAATTGTGGCTACGTCTTGAGCATTTTCTAGTAATTTTTTTTTATCGCTTGTCATGTATGTCCTAAACCTGTTTGTTTCAACTGCCTAGCTAAATAGTTAGTTTTATTCTACTATTGAACTTTAATTTAGTAAAGGCTAATATAATTAAATAAGAAAAAGCTAAATTAGCAATCAAGCATTCCTTTTTCATTAACGATTTGGAGAATATATTATGACGGTCAATGAGGCACTTCGTTTTGTTGCGGGTTCTATGATTTTACTTTCATTACTACTAACCCAGTTTCATTCGCAAAATTGGTTGTGGTTTACGGCATTTATTGGAATAAACTTATTACAATCATCAATGACTAAATGGTGTTTAATGATGACAATATTGAAGAAAATTGGTTTGAAAGATGATAATAGAAGTGGCTTGGGTATAGATAAATAGCTTTGTATGATTAGAGTATGATTAGATTTTAAATGAATGAGAATGAATTAAGGATAAACGATGTTAA
>Ga0105357_10000411_pt1 | contig 22377 bp, 16 predicted proteins | sample GOMGulsemesocosm_4_FD_83660 | JGI IMG/M metagenome (GOLD analysis project Ga0105357, IMG submission 83660) | Methane-oxidizing microbial communities from mesocosms in the Gulf of Mexico - GOM15B Gulf of Mexico | ecosystem: Environmental > Aquatic > Marine > Cold seeps | place: USA: Gulf of...
ATTGTTTCCTGGTTTTTCAGTCTTATTACAGCCTTTACCTTTAGGTGCATTACAGCTACCACCATCAGCTGAGTTACCGCTATCATCGCCTTTATAGGTGTTATAGCTATCTTCATGGTTATATATGCTAGCAAGTTCTTCATAATCATGATTATCAGGACTAGGAAAAGGTGGATTCTGATATTCCATACATGAAGTGGAGGAGGCCTGATTAAAATCCTCATCTTGGTGACCTAACCCTAAATCATGGCCTAACTCTTGACAGGTAACACTCTGCCTCCAATTTGATCCAGGATAGTCATAACCAGACGTTAATAAATAACTATCATTCAATTTAGTATAACCCCGTGTGATATGATCATTAGCATCAACTGAGATGCCTGCAATGCCTAACCAACCATTTTGTCCATAAGCTAGGTTACAAATACGTATCTGGCCATTGTTCGCGTTGCATTGTCGACGAACTCTTTTACTGATAGCCCCACTTGTATCTTCTGATAAATTTACTTGGCCATAGCCAGACCAGTCTGAAACAGCTTGATTAACATAAGGATCCCAATCATCCGTAGTGCTGTTAATGAGTATTATATCAAATGGAATAGCTATACTCGCCCAGTGATAGTTTGCCCAAGCATGATGAGCAAAGACTGGCGTTGATAATAAATAGGTAATTAGAAGCAGTAGCATAAATTTCTTCATAGTAACTCTCACGATCGGTGAGCTATGAACTCCGCACAACTACGCCGAAAAAATTAGCATGTCCATTTTTTCAGTATAGTCGACTATTGGCTAAAACTCTGAACTATCAATCCGTAATAGTACGAATTTGGACTTTTTCATTTACTAAAAGGCTTATATACGATCTTCAGTTACACTGCTTAATCGGTTCATTTTAATATTCTACTTGGTTAATAGGATAAACTAAGTAAATTAACCGACTAAGCAACGTGTTATAACTTATTACTGAGCAATTAAATTAATCATTTTAGCACTTTACATACGCCTATTTAGTGCAAGTTAACATTTAACAATAGATAGAAAATATAACCGATTGATATTATTGCTGTTTATTGTTGGCTTGAATTTTGTATTACCTTTGCGAATTGAAATAATCGTAGTAATGAAAGTTACTTGGGTCAATGAGAATGAGCTTCTCCAAAAAGCAAGTCAAAGACACATATTTACAAGATACAGCTATTGATGTTTTATTAATTGAAGAGCGGGCAAGTAAACGTTCCCGTTTAAAGAAAACACTATTAGAGTTTGGCTATAACATATCTAAGCACAGCTCTTTGAGTATTGATATTATTACCTTATATCAACCTAGTGTATTGATTTTATCAACCGATTTACCTAGCTCACCAATGTTAGCAACATTAGCTGAAATCAATCAATTACTGCCCCTGCCTATTATTATTATTGCTGAAAATGATACACCTAATCTAGTTAAAAATGCCATTAAGTCAGGTGTGAGTGCGTATGTAGTCAGTGAAATGATACCGCAACGATTAAAAAGCATTATCTCCGTTGCGACAGAGCGCTTTAAAGTCGAGCAATCATTAAGAAATGAGCTCAAACGCGCAAAAGAGCAATTAGAAAGCAGAAAGTATATTGAAAAAGCTAAAGGCATCATCATGGAGCAAAAGCAGTTCAATGAGCAGCAGTCATATGAGCTTTTACGCAATATGGCAATGAATCAAGGCTCTTCTTTAGCGGAAGTAGCGAAAAATATTATTGATGTTCATACCTTATTGTCTAACGCTTAGACATTAAAAAACCTGATCTTAAATAGTGCATATGATTATTATTGTGCATAAGTTTCCAGCTTACCCTTTGTTTAATGCATCAGGAAAATATAAAACATTGTAAAACCAATAGCTTAAAAACTTGGCACATAAGCTGCTTTTATATAAAACAAGTTAGAAAATTATTTTTATCAACGGTGATAGAAATAATAGCTATACCAATTTATTAAATAAACCTACAACATTGGCGTTGTAGGTTAATGCTAAACATGATGTTTAACATTACATGAGCAATGGCGCTCACCAAAGTTCTCCCCTTAGAGGTGGGTTCTTGGTGGGCGTTTTTTTTTGGAATTTTTTAACCATTTAATTAAGATCAATAAGGAATAAAAATGAATTGTAAAAAATCAATCATCTGCGCACTTAGGACTGTTTCATTATGTGTTGTCGTAGCGATTTCAGTATCTACGTTTGCTAATAGCGAAGAACTTGGCGAGCCAGAAAAAGAAGAATTAAAGTTTGGTTTTATTAAACTTACCGATATGGCACCTATTGCCATTGCTTACGAAAATGGTTATTTCGAAGACGAAGGCCTGTATGTCACCATTGAAGCGCAAGCGAACTGGAAAGTATTACTTAACGGCGTTATTGACGGCACAATTGATGGTGCACATATGCTTGCAGGTCAGCCTATTGCTGCCACTATGGGTTACGGAACAAAAGCAAATATTATCACGCCTTTTTCAATGGACTTAAATGGTAATGCTATTACGGTTTCTAACGATGTATGGCAAAAAATGAAGCCAAGTATTCCTAAAATGAACGATGGAAGAACCGTGCATCCGATCAAAGCTGACTCATTAAAACCTGTTGTTGAGCAGCTAAAAGAACAAGGAAAACCTTTTAAAATGGGTATGGTATTTCCAGTATCTACTCATAACTATGAGTTACGTTATTGGTTAGCGGCTGGGGGTATACACCCAGGTTTTTATGCGCCACATAAAGGTGATACTTCCGGTCAAATTGATGCTGATGTCTTATTGTCAGTCACACCGCCACCACAAATGCCATCAACAATGGAAGCCGGTACCATTCACGGCTACTGTGTTGGAGAACCATGGAACCAACAAGCTGTATTCAAAAACATTGGTGTACCTGTTGTTACCGATTATGAGATTTGGAAAGACAATCCAGAAAAAGTATTTGGTATCACAGCTCAGTTTGCTGAAAAATATCCTAATACCACTATTCGTTTAACACGTGCGCTTATTCGCGCTGCAAAATGGTTAGACGATAACAATAATGCTAACCGTCCTGCGGCAGTAAAAATATTATCACAATCTAATTATGTGGGAGCTGATTACGATGTTATTGCTAACTCTATGACAGGCACCTTTGAATATGAGAAAGGCGACAAACGTGCTGTACCTGACTTCAACGTATTCTTTAGATATAACGCAACTTACCCATATTACTCTGATGCCATTTGGTACTTAACGCAAATGCGTCGTTGGGGACAAATCTCAGACGATAAAAGCGATCAATGGTACAAAGACTTAGCTGCCAAAGTTTATCGCCCAGATATCTACACTAAAGCGGCACAATCATTAATAGCAGATGGAACAATTTCGGCTAGTGAGTTTCCTGATTTTTCAATCGAAACGGGATTCAAAGCACCACAACAGCATTTTATCGACGACATCGTTTATGACGGAAATCAACCAAATGCTTATTTAGAAAAATTTAAAATCGGTTTGAAAAACGGTGAAAAGCTTTAAGGCACTAATCGCAGCTTTAACCGAGTTGCTATTACCATTAATACCAAGTCTATCGAGCTAGCAATAAAGGAATTAGGAAAATGAGCTTATCTGCAGTAAAAATAAACAGTTCAACAATTACTGAACGGTTAATAAAAGTAGCGAAAAACACCCTGAACAAAGTTACTGATATGATGTTATTACCCATAGTAGGCATTACCATCTTTTTGTTTGTTTGGTCAATTACCGCACAAAGTATTCACACGTCTTTGGGGGAGTTTCCTGGGCCTAACGCTGTTGTTAAGCAATTCTCTTCTTTGTATGACGAACATGTCATAGAACGAGAAAAAGCAGAGGCCTTTTACAATCGGCAAGAAAAGCGTAACGCAGCTAAATTAGCAAAAAATCCAGATTATGTTACTAAAATCAGAGCATATACGGGTAAAGAAACATTTTTAGAACAAATTATCACCAGCTTGATGACGGTAACAGCCGGTTTTATATTTGCTGTGATTATTGCCGTACCTTTAGGCATATGGATGGGATTAAGTAAGCGTATAAATTCAGCCTTCAACCCTATTGTACAAATATTCAAACCGGTATCGCCATTGGCTTGGTTACCATTAGTTACTATGGTTGTTAGTGCGCTTTATGTGTCGGACGATCCTATGGTGTCAAAATCATTTATAACATCAATGATCACCGTCAGCTTATGTAGCTTATGGCCAATGGTTATCAATACGTCTATCGGTGTTTCAACTATCAATAATGATTTATTAAATGTTAGTAAAGTATTGCGCTTACCAACACTGAGACATATACAAAAAATAGTGCTACCGGCTTCAATTCCGATGATTTTTACTGGTATGCGCTTATCATTCGGCGTTGCTTGGATGGTGCTTATTGCAGCAGAAATGCTCGCTCAAAACCCTGGACTTGGCAAGTTCGTTTGGGATGAGTTTCAAAATGGTAGCTCAAGCTCGTTGGCTAGAATAATGGCAGCAGTCATTGTTATTGGTTTTATCGGCTTTTTATTAGACCGAGTGATGCTGCAAATACAACAAAAAGTATCTTGGGATAAATCAAGCTAAGAATTTTAGGGAGAATATTATGAACACATCGAATACAGCTAGTACAGCAAAAGTAGCAGAGTCACCAGAACAAACATTTTTGAATATCAGTCAAGTCGATATGGTTTTTCCAACGGCAACGGGTGGCTTTACTGCGCTAAAAGAAGTGGATTTACAAATAAAAAAGGGCGAGTTCATCTCACTTATTGGTCATTCAGGTTGCGGCAAGTCGACCGTACTTAACATCGTTGCTGGCTTACACATAGCAACAACGGGAGGCGTATTATTAAAAAACAAAGAAGTGAATGAACCAGGCCCTGAGCGAGCAGTTGTTTTTCAAAACCACTCATTATTGCCTTGGTTAACATCATATCAAAATGTTGAGTTGGCGGTAAAACAAGTTTTCAATAAAACCATGTCGAAAGCTGAAATGAAAGATTGGATTGAATACAACTTAAAGCTAGTACATATGGATCACGCTATGGATAAACGTCCTGATGAAATTTCAGGTGGCATGAAACAGCGAGTAGGTATCGCCCGCGCTTTAGCAATGCAACCAGAAGTTTTGTTAATGGATGAACCTTTTGGTGCACTTGATGCGTTAACACGTGCACATATGCAAGATTCACTAATGGAAATTCAACATGAATTGAATAATACCGTCATTATGATCACCCATGACGTTGATGAAGCTGTTTTGCTTTCAGACCGCATTGTGATGATGACAAATGGACCAGAGGCGACAATTGGCGAGATTCTTGATGTAAATCTTGAACGCCCTCGCAGTCGGTTAGCACTCGCTAAAAATGTTGAATATAACCGTCTTCGCTCTGAAGTATTAACTTTCCTTTATGAAAAACAGCGCAAAGTAGAGAATATTTCAGAAAATAAACTCGTTACTAAAAGAGCCGCTAAGCAGCAAATCAATAGTTAACGAGTCACTAACAATGAATACATATCGAACTCTTTATTAATAACAAAAAAATGCTATTGAACTAGCATTCATCATCAAGGAAAATAATTTATGACGCTAAATAAAGTCGATTTAACACTTTTAGCTATTTTAGCTGGGACTTGTTCTTCAGCTGCTATTGCGAACTCGATCACTGAAGCATTAACTAACGGTAAAACCAGTGCCAATTTAAACTTACGTTATGAAAATGTCTCACAAGATAACGCCAAAAAAGATGCTGATGCACTAACCTTACGAACAAGGTTAACTTATGCTACCGGTAGTATTAAAGGCTTTTCTTCATTAGTTGAATTTGAAGACTCACGTAATGTTTTCGGTATTGACGATTACAATAATACCTTAGGAAAAAAACCTAGTTATTCAGTAATAGCCGATCCTGAAACCTCAGAACTTGATCAATTTTTTTTAAAATATCAGCAAAAATTATTAGCAGTGAAGGCGGGGCGTCAAGTAATTACAATGGATAATCATAGATTTGTCGGACATGTTGGCTGGCGTCAAGATAGGCAAACATTTGATGGCTTAACGATTGATTACCAACAAATTAAAAACCTGAGTTTACAGTACGGTTACATTACCAAGCGTAATAGAATATTTGCCGAGGCAAAGGATATTGATGCTAAAGATCACTTAATCAATGCCTCATACAAAACACCTGCTGGTAAAATTACGGTTTATAGCTACTTGCTAGAAATGGATAATGGTACTGAAAATGGTTTAGATACTTATGGACTTCGCTTCAATGGTTCATCGACTTTTGGCATGCAAAAAGTTTCTTACAACCTTGAATACGCCTCACAGGAATCTGATAGTGCAACAACCCCATATCAAACAGATTATATCTCCGTTGAAGTTAGCACGGCTTTATTAGGCATTGGATTTAAAGCCGGGTATGAATTATTAGGATCAGATGACGGCATGTATGGTTTTTCAACGCCCTTGGCAACATTACATAAATTTAACGGCTGGTCAGATCAGTTTTTAGCAACTCCTAAAGAAGGTTTAGCTGATTTATATGCCAGTATTGGCGGTAAATTTTCTAGTGGTAAATGGGCAGTAATCTATCATAAGTTTGATGCTAATGAAGCTTCTGCAACTGTTGATGATTTAGGCTCAGAAATCAATGCGGTTTACAGTAAAAATTTTACTAAAAACTACTCTGCGGGTATCAAGTTAGCAAGTTACTCTGCCGGTGATGTTGCCTCAGCTAAAGTTGATACCGATAAGATTTGGGTATGGGTAACAGCTAAGTTTTAGCAAACAGCGGCATCAGAAACATTACTAATAATTATCGATACAAAAAATATAGAAGGTCATATGAACTACATCAGTGTTATTGAAAGGTATCACGAATATCAAAACTCAATTCATGAACTTATGGCCTCAATTATTGCAGGTATTTTTGATGAGTCTGTTTTTAAAGGTACCAATACTTTGAAAAGTGCCATGACATGGTTAGGTAAAAATTATCCTTTTGTAGACATTATTTACACCCTAGATAGCGAAGGTGTACAAGTTAGCCCTAACATTAGTACGAGTAATAGCCGAACATCTATAAATAAAGGGATTACAACAGGTATTGGAGTTGACCGTTCATATCGTCCCTATTTTTCACAAGCATGTGAAAGTGATAATATTATTGTTACGAGTCCTTACTTATCGACATCAAGCCATAATTTATGCATTTCCACAGCACTTAAACACAGCAACAAATTAGGAGAAGTAATAGGTATACTCGTCATAGACATCGATTTAACACATGCCATTGAGTTTTTAATGGGTGATAGAAAAAGAAAGAAACTTCATCCCTTTTTTACCAGTGTATATTCTTGCATAGTCGTGGGATTATTTTTCATCGTTGCTATTTTATTATTTTCCGCTGGTATTGAAATTTATGCGTTATTGTCAGAACCCAGCCAAGAGAAATTACATCTAAAGCCCTTCAGTATTATTATTTTTTTAACGCTTGCGTTAGCTATTTTTGATTTAGCAAAAACAACAATGGAAGAAGAGGTCTTAATGCAAAAAGATATTTTACGCCACAGTTCAACGCGTAGAACCATCACACGCTTTATTGCCACCATTTTAATTGCTGTTTCAATTGAAGCGTTACTATTAATGTTTAAGTCAGTACTAGGCTCACCAGAGTATTTATCTAAGGCCGTCGCTATGATGGCTACTTCGATAGGGCTACTGATAGGTTTAGGCTGCTATGTTTATTTGGGCGCAAAAGCTGAGGCTATATTAAAAAATATAAACGCGAATAACACAACTACGAACAATGCATAGATAACGCATAGAAAATCACGTTAGCTATTTACACTAACTTTTTTAATGGATGCACTATTAAGCTAAAACGAATGTTTCCCTCTCCATAAACATAGATACTACAATTTTTCCAACTGCGAGGTATTCTCCAATAGGTATTATTGTGGCCGTATAGTGATGATGAATATTAGCGCAATGAACATCCAAAGTACGTAAAGAGCCTTCTATATGAATAAACGAAAATTATTCTATACTCAGGCTGAAGTCCAATAACCATTATCAATAAAGTAGCTTAAATTTCATAGTTAAGTCCTTTTATTTTTGAGTCGCTTCTCGTTAACAGAATAAAATCGCAATCCAGAGACACAAAAAAACCAATCATACACAATTAAAGTTAGTGTCTATGATTGGTTTATATTAGCCGTTATTTATTTCGCTAAGCGAAAGTAACAGCTATTTCTTTTTCTTAACCGCTTTAGCATTTGGTAAATCAGTGATTGAACCTTCAAATATTTCTGCCGCTAAGCCAATTGATTCATTTAATGTTGGGTGAGCATGAATCGTTAATGCTAGATCTTCAGCATCAGCGCCCATTTCAACCGCTAAACAGATTTCACCAAGCATTTCACCAGCATTGATACCAACAATTGCACCACCAAGAACACGACCGGTTTCTTTTTCAAAGATCATCTTAGTTTTACCTTCAGTACGTGCAGAAGCGATAGCACGGCCTGAAGCAGCCCATGGAAAGTTAGCAACTTCAATGTTTAGACCTTCAGCTTTTGCTTCAGCTTCAGTAACACCAACCCAAGCCATTTCTGGATCAGTATAAGCAATTGAAGGGATACAACGTGGGTCGAATTCATGTTTCTTACCAGAAATAACTTCTGCAGCACAATGTGCTTCATGAACTGCTTTATGCGCAAGCATAGGTTGGCCAACAACGTCACCAATCGCTAAGATATGAGGTACATTAGTACGCATTTCTTTAGTCACGTTAATGAAACCACGTTCATCAACATTTACGCCAGCTTTATCAGCAGCAACTAAGTGGCCGTTAGGCTTACGGCCAACAGCAACTAAAATTTTGTCGTAACGAACTTGTTCAGCAGGTGCTTTTTTGCCTTCAAAAGTAACGTATAAACCATCATCCTTTGCTTCAACAGCAACAACTTTAGTAGATAACATAATGTTGAATTTTTTCTTGTTGAAGTTGTTATAAACTTTAACAATATCTTTATCAGCCGCTGGTACTAATTGATCAGCAAACTCAACTACAGATACATTAGAGCCTAAAGCAGAGTATACAGTACCCATTTCTAGACCAATGATGCCGCCACCAAGTACAAGCATTTCTTCTGGTACGTCTTTAAGCTCTAGAGCACCAGTTGAATCAATAACACGTGGGTCATCGTTCGGGATAAATGGTAAGTCGATTACTGAAGAGCCCGCTGCAATAATAGCGTTATCAAACGTAATTGTTGACGTTTCGCCATCGTTACCAGCAACTTCGATAGTTTTATCAGAAGTAAATTTACCGAAACCGTAAACTGTTTTTACTTTACGTGCCTTAGACATGCCGCCTAAACCACCAGTAAGTTGACCAACTACGCTTTCTTTCCAACCACGAATTTTATCTAAATCGATTTCAGGCTTTCCAAAAGTAACACCGTGAGATGCCATTGCTGCTGCATCGTCAATTACTTTAGCGACGTGAAGTAATGCTTTAGAAGGAATACAACCAACGTTTAAACAAACGCCGCCTAATGTTTCACGACTTTCTACTAACACTACATCTAAGCCTAAATCGGCTGCGCGAAATGCTGCAGAATAACCGCCAGGGCCTGCACCTAATACTACTACTTGAGTTTTGATTTCGTTACTCATGCTTATCCTCAAATTAAATTGTCAATGATGATAAGCGATGGTTCACTTTCATCATTTGCTTGTTGTTAATTACTTTTCTAATAAAGAAATTTTATGCTGGCGATTTTACTCTTTGCTAAGCAAAATCGCCAATGTTAATTCACTCGTGCAGACTAAAGTCTCACACTTATTGATTTAACGTGCTTTTAACTGATTAAAGTACCAATTTACGAATGTCAGACATCACGCCAGCTAAGTGCACAGTAAAGCGTGCAGCGATGGCGCCGTCAATTACACGATGGTCGTAAGACATTGATAATGGCAACATTAACTTAGGCACAAACTCGCTACCATTCCACTTAGGTTTCATTTCAGACTTTGATACTCCTAAAATGGCGACTTCTGGGGCATTAACAATTGGTGTGAACGCTGTGCCACCTATACCGCCAAGGCTAGATATAGTGAAACAACCGCCTTGCATATCTGCTGCTTTTAACTTGCCATCTCGAGCTTTAATGCTAATTTCAAGTAATTCACGTGATAACTGGTGAATGCCTTTTTGATCAACATCGCGTACTACTGGAACAACTAAACCATTTGGCGTATCAACCGCAACACCAATGTGAATGTACTTTTTCATGATTAAGCTTTCGCCATCTTCACTCAAGCTTGAGTTAAAGACAGGGAAGGTTCGAAGGGCATCAGCCGCTGCTTTTAAAATAAACACTAATGGTGTAATTTTAAAGCCTAACTTTTGCTTTTCACAAACAACATTTTGTTCTTTACGAAACGCCTCAACATTAGTGATATCTGCTTCATCAAATTGCGTTACATGCGGAATGGTTACCCAGTTGCGGTGTAAAAATGGCCCTGATATTTTTTGAATACGTGTTAATGGCTTAGTTTCAACTTCACCAAATTTTGAGAAATCAATGGCTTTGGCGCTCACTACTTGTAAACCACCTTCACCAGCAGCAACAGAGCTGCCAGCATTGGCTTTTGGACGAGAAAGTTCATATTTCACATAAGATTGAACATCTTCTTTTAAAATACGATTTTTATTTCCTGTGCCTTTTACTAAGGTTAAATCAACACCAAATTCGCGAGCAATGCGGCGAATAGACGGCGAGCTATAAATTGTACCTTTATTACTGGTACCTGATTGAGGGTGATGTGGCACTGGTGAGCTAATTGGAGCAGTAGTAGAGGCAACTTTTGCTTGCGCAGGCGCTGGTGTAGAGTCAGTCATTCGAGGCTTTTCTTGCTCGTTACTCGATTGCTCAACGCTAGTTACTGTTTCAAGTTTAATAACTATACTGCCTTGTTTTACTTTATCACCAACATTGATAAATACCGCTTTGACTGTACCTGCATGTGTTGAAGGGACATCCATTGTCGCTTTATCAGTTTCAAGGGTAATTAAACCATCTTCCTCTTCAATGACATCACCAACGTTAACGAGAACTTCGATAACATCAACCTCACCATCTTCACCAATGTCAGGAACAGCCACTTCAATAACTTCTGAAGCACTGGCTACTGGCGCTACAGCTTGTTTTTCAGCAATAGGAGCTTGTACTTCGACTACTACCTCTGATTGTTCTGAGCTTGTAGAAGAAACCTCGCGCCCAGTAAGAGCAGTATCACCACTTTCATCCTGAGCTTGTCGAAGGGTCCCAATAACATCGCCTTCTTTAATTTTGTCGCCAACGGCAACCGTTAAACTTGCTAAAGTACCAGCGAAAGGTGCGGGGATATCCATTGAAGCTTTGTCAGTTTCAACGGTTACAATTCCTTCATCGGCCTCTATTGCATCGCCAACGGCAAAACAAATCTCAATAATTTCAACTTCTTCGCCGCCAACATCTGGGACTAGAATTTTTTCAATAGACATTTTATTTTCCTTATTCTAGTTTTATCTTAAGCGTAAAGCGGGTTGAGTTTATCGCTGTCAATATTGAAGCGCTTAATGGCTTCAGTGACAACAGTACGCTCAACATCACCACGGTTGGCAAGCTCAAATAAAGCAGCAACAACGATATAGTTTTGGTCAACTTCAAAATGTTGACGTAAATTAGCACGACTATCACTGCGACCAAAACCATCGGTACCTAAAACGCGATACTCGGTGTCTATATATGCACGTACTTGGTCGGAGTAATTTTTAATATAATCTGTTGCAGCAATGGCTGGGCCTGCATCTTTAGTGATAACACTGCTGATGTATGCCGTTTTTTGCTTGCTTTCTGGATGAAGCATGTTCCAACGACTAACGTCTTGGCCGTCACGGGCTAATTCGTTAAATGAAGTCACAGAGTAAACATCACTAGAAATGTTAAAGTCGTTAGCTAGAATTTGTGCGGCTTGACGTACTTTTTGTAAAATTGTACCTGAACCCATTAATTGCACATTCGCTAGTGCTTTCTTCTTGCCTTTACCTGAAGTTGGAGCTACTTGTTCTAATTGATAAATACCCTTGATGATTTGATCGCTAATATCTTTAGTATCTGGCATCGCAGGATGCTGATAGTTTTCATTCATTAACGTCATATAGTAGAAAACATTCTCGTTTTCTTCGTACATGCGACGTAAACCATCACGAACGATAACTGCAATTTCATAACCATATGTTGGGTCATAGGTAACACAGTTTGGAATCAGACCTGCTTGCACGTGAGAGTGACCATCTTGGTGTTGTAAACCTTCACCGTTAAGTGTGGTTCTACCCGCAGTAGCACCGAGTAAGAAACCACGTGCTTGGCTATCGCCTGCAGCCCAAGCTAAATCACCGACACGTTGGAAACCAAACATTGAGTAATAAATATAGAAAGGAATAGTAGTAGCGTTACAAGTTGAATATGACGTACCTGCAGCAACCCATGATGCCATTGCGCCTAGTTCGTTAATGCCTTCTTGCAATACTTGACCTTTCTTATCTTCACGGTAATAAGCTACTTGGTCAGCATCTTGCGGTACATATTTTTGGCCTTCGTTGGCGTAAATACCTACTTGACGGAATAGACCTTCCATACCAAACGTACGGGCTTCATCAGGAATAATTGGCACAATACGTTTACCAATTTTCTTATCTTTTAATAAGCTGTTAAGTACGCGAACAAACGTCATCGTTGATGAAACTTCACGTTCGCCTGAGCCTTTGGTAATGGCTTCAAAAGATTTCAGTGGTGGGATTTCCATTGACTCTTCAGGCTGTTGGCGACGTGCTGGTAGTGAACCACCTAAAGCTTCACGACGCGCTTTCATGTACTTGTATTCTTCACTGTCTTCTGGGAATTGGAAGAAAGGTAAATCAGCAATATCTTCATCACTAATTGGCATGTTGAAACGGTCACGATAATGCTTGATTGACTCGATGTCCATTTTCTTAACATTATGGGCAATGTTTAATGCTTCTCCCGATGCACCTAAACCAAAACCTTTAACCGTTTTCGCTAAAATTACCGTTGGACGGCCTTTAGTGTTCATCGCTCTTTCATATGCGGCATAAACTTTTACTGGATCATGACCACCACGGTTTAAACGCCAGATATCTTTGTCAGACATGTTAGCAACCATCGCTTCTGTTTCAGGGTATTTATTGAAGAACTCTTCTCGAGTGTACTTACCCCCTTTGGCTTTACAGTTTTGATATTCACCATCAACGGTTTCATTCATTAACTGTAACAACTTGCCTGAAGTATCACGAGCAATAAGTGGATCCCAGTAGCTACCCCAAATAACTTTAACCACTTCCCAGCCTGCGCCACGGAAAGTACCTTCAAGTTCTTGAATTATTTTGCCATTACCACGTACAGGGCCATCTAAGCGCTGTAGGTTACAGTTAATGATAAAAGTTAAGTTGTCTAAGCCTTCGCGAGAGGCTAAGCCGATAGCGCCTAATGATTCTGGCTCATCAGTTTCACCATCACCTAAGAAACAATAAACACGTTGGCCTGAACAATCTTTAATACCACGGTTAGTTAAGTATTTTAAGAAACGAGCAGTGTAAATTGCCTGAAGAGGACCTAAGCCCATAGAAACGGTTGGGAACTGCCAGAAGTCATCCATTAAGTGTGGATGTGGGTATGATGATAAACCTTTGCCATCACACTCTTGGCGGAAGTTTGCCATTTGCTCTTCAGTTAAACGACCCTCAAGAAAAGCACGTGCATAAATACCAGGAGAAATATGGCCTTGAGCGAAAATAAAATCACCGCCATCTTTGTCGGTTGCGGCTTTAAAAAAGTGGTTAAAACCTACATCATAAAGAGTTGCAGAAGAAGCAAAGCTACCAATATGTCCGCCTAGCTCCAAATCTTTTTTAGAAGCGCGTAAAACTAAAGCTAGGGCATTCCAACGAATAGCTGCACGAATGCGCGATTCAATGGTTTGATCCGCAGGCATGTGCGGCTCTTGTCCTGGAGGGATAGTGTTTACATAAGCTGTTGTTGCATCAAAGGGTAAGTGAGTACCACCGCGACGAGCGCGATCAATTAAAGCTTCAAGTAAAAAGTGTGCGCGCTCAGGGCCTTCATTTTCTAATACTGATTCCATCGATTCTAACCACTCTTGGGTTTCTAATGAATCAATATCAATGTTTGGTAGATCTGACATATTGCGTTGTCTCCAATATTTTGTTTATATTTTTCAGTCGCGAGTAGCGAGATAAGGAGTGCTGAAGTACATCTATTGCAACAGGTGCCTCGCAACTCGTAGCTCTATTCTCGAAACTGACTATTCTTTACATTCTGCGCATAGATCTTTCCATGCGGCTGTTTTCCTGGGTTAGTTTCAATAAAACTTCTTCAATAAAAGCAAGGTGGCGATGACTTGCCCCCCAAGCCTTTTTCGGCTGTCCGCTAGTGATAGCATCGAGCAAATTTTTTCTATAGTCAGTTATCTTGCTAAAGATATCAGGACGTTTTGCTAAAACTGTTAAGTTTTGTTCTATGTTGTCTATTAACAGTGGCGACATACTACGAGCAGTGTGTAATATCACTACATTGTGTGAAGCCGCACATATGGCTAAATAAAACTCATAAACTGATTTAGCTTCTAAGCTAAAATCGTCCTCTAATTGACTACTACCAATGAGATCATGCTTGGCCTGAATATGATCAAAGTCTGCACTAGTGCCACGCATTGCCGCATAATAAGAAGCCATGCCTTCCATACCATGGCGAAACTCTAATAAATCAAATTGTGATTCACTACTATTCGCCATCAAGTCAAATAAAGGATCAGCAAAGGACTTCATTATCGCCTTACTAACAAAAGTACCACCACCTTGTTTTCGGGTAACAAGCCCTTTTGCTTCTAATTTTTGTACTGCTTCTCGTAGTGATGGTCTTGAAACTTCAAATTGTTTGGCTAGCTCTCGTTCAGGTAATAACTTTTCTCCGGGCTGCAAACTGCCTTCTATGATCATACTTTCTAGCTGAGCTAAAATAATGTCAGATAACTTCTGAGGCTTTAGCTTTTGTTTCAATGGCTGTGGCATTAACTGTTAAACCCTAATAACGTTTCTTTATATTGACCAAAAGGTGATATTTAAAATAAATACATCTTTGGTAAATTGGTATTACCATTTGTATTTTAGGCAATAAAATAGCAAATAAATGACGTGTTTGCAATGTAATTTAGTTGAAGTTTGTCAGTAAAGCAAGAACGTTTGTTAATAAAAATCGAATTTATAGTAGAGTATAAACTTAAAACAAACGTTTAATTTGTGCGTTTGAAATTAATGGTCTTACCAATATAGGGTGGTGGGTATCGGGGAAGGTAACGAGATAACAAAGTCCTCGCAGAATAAGTATGATTCATTCGCTACTCGTTTCTTTACACTTAACTTACTATTCCTACTAAAGTAAGTATTGAAATAACGGCTAACATTAAAAGCACATTGCGTTTAGCTAAACGTACTAATAAGCATGGCTCTGCTGTGCAGTCGTCTTCTTCAACCATAATATCTTCAGATTTTTGAGCTACATCAATTAGAATTTCATGGGCTGGTTTTGTTACATCGAACAAGCTCTCAAGCCATATAGGTAAGGCTTTAGAAAAATGACCAACAAACATATAACCGAATGAGGTTATTCTTACCGGTAACCAGTCTATATAGAAAAGAATATCATGATAATTTTTGCAACCTGAGGAAATAGTAGGCACGTTACTTTGTTCGTTAACCTTTTCCAATTCAGCATCTGTTAATTCTTCTGCTTCCACTTGCTCATCATTGTTTTTTTCTATAGATCTTGAATCTAAAGAGCAACCATTTTGCTGCTCAATTACTGTAGTTAACAAACGATAAAATACGACACCTGCAGCGCCAAAGAAGACAAAAAATAACATGATCGCAATATAATAACGATAATTTAGCCAAATCAGTGCTTGTCCAAAGCCCATTGTGGGTATGTTTTTATCTTGCAAAAGCTGTTGATGGTGCAATTCAGAGGTGGTTATCTCGCCCCTAAAGGCTGCATGTAGATATTGCTTATAACTATTTCTAGTGGTGAAGCACCCAAAACTCACTATAAGAATTAATGTTGAAATTATTAAATGTAATAACCCGTCATCGACTAACGTTAAAAGACCATAAACAACAGCAACAGGAAAAAGTAAAAAAATAGTATAACTAAGATTACTACTCTTAAGTTGTGACAAAGTAGAGTTGTTTTGGAAAAAACTCACGTATCTTTGATAATAGTGATCAAAGCGCCACACGGAAGAAGAGAATGATTTTTCTGCCATTAAGGCGATTAGTAAACTTAGTAAACTCATTGTTAACCTTATTAATTATTTTATTTTTATCTTATTCGAGCAAATTACTCGTTTTCTTTTAATTTCTGTAATACTTGATGGAAATGCTGCCAATTAAATGCTTGCCCAGGATCCGTTTTCCTACCTTTAGCAATATCACAATGCCCGACAATATTCTTATTACTAATTAACGGGTAGTTTTTTTGTAGGCTCACCGTTAATTTCGCCAATGCCATATATTGACCTTCTTCGTAAGGAATATCATCAGTTCCTTCAAGCTCTATACCGATAGAAAAGTCATTACACTTATCGATGCCATTAAAAGTCGATACTCCTGCATGCCATGCTTTGTCATCAAAGGATACATATTGAATGATACTTCCATCACGCCTTATTAAGCAATGGGCAGATACTTGTAATTGAACAATATCGGCAAAGCTAGGATGAGCGTTGGCATCTATTTTACCTAAAAAAAGATCGGTTATATGGTTACTACCAAACTCTCCTGCAGGTAAAGAAATGTTGTGGACAACTAATAAGTAAACTTGATCATCGTGACAACGAGTCGTGAAAAAATCTGACTTTTGTTGATTAACAGTCAATATCCAGCCCTGCTCTATGATGAAGCTTGGTCGCAAATTATTACCTTTTATGACTTTTTTCTGGTTGCTTAACGACATACAATAGCTTTTAGTTTATATCTTATTTAAGAATTCCTATATTATGACTGAAGATGACCCGACAAACAAAATAGGTAAGATATTTGTTTGGTTTGCATGGATAATCGCTATTATATTATTGATGTATTTATTTCAAGGTGTACTTGATAAACAATATAACCCCAATAGTCAACCGCAAGTTAGCCTAAATAATTTAGGGCAAGCTGAGGTTGTTTTAAAGCAAAATAAGCAGGGGCATTATGTGACATTAGGTAGTATTAATGAATCATCAGTGACTTTTTTACTCGATACGGGCGCGACTCAAGTTTCAATTCCTGCTCATATTGCGGATGAGTTACAACTGGAAAGTTTTGGTAGCTATCCTGTGCAAACAGCTAACGGTACGGTAACTGTTTACAGAACAAAAATAGATCAGCTTAGCATTGGCAATATTTTCCTATATAATATCGCCGCGCATATCAATCCAGCAATGAAAAGTGATCAGATTTTGTTAGGAATGAGTGCCTTAAAAGAAGTCGAGTTTAGCCAAACAGGCAAACAACTTACCTTACGAGAACATCCTTAATCGGACTTAACTGGAATAACAAATGCTTAATTCTACACTTTCTTCTGCTCTTTCCTTTGAGATAGCAAAACTACAACACGATATCACGGCAACAGTTACCTGGGCGCTTAAAGAAGACTTAGGTGTTTTTGATGAGCAAGCCCCTAGTGTAGATCAAGATATTACCGCTATGTTAATACCTGAAAATGAAAATGCAGTTGCCACAGTCATTACCCGTGAAGATTGTATTGTCTGTGGTGTTGCTTGGGTTAATGAAGTGTTTGCCCAATTAGATGTTTCGCTAAACGAACAACAAAAAACTAAAATACCTTCGACCAAAATTACGTGGTTTGTTAATGATGGTCAAATGGTGAAAGCGAATACTACCTTGTTTGAATTAGATGGAAATGCTCGCACATTATTAACAGGTGAGCGTACCGCGCTTAATTTTTTGCAAACCTTATCAGGTACAGCAACATTAACAAGCCAATATGTGCAAGAGTTAGCAGGTTCAAATACCAAATTATTAGATACACGAAAAACGCTGCCAGGATTACGTAGTGCGCAAAAATATGCCGTACTTTGTGGTGGTGGCGTGAATCACAGAATAGGGTTGTTCGATGCGTTTTTAATTAAAGAAAACCATATCGCAGCATGTGGTGGGATAGCGCAAGCAGTTGCTAGAGCAAAGCAAAACCATAGTGATAAAACTGTTGAAGTTGAAGTGGAGTCAATGGGTGAATTGCAACAAGCGCTTGATGCAGCCGCTGATATTATTATGCTAGATAACTTTACCCCAGCCATGATTGAACAAGCCGTCACAGCCTCCCGTGGCAAAGCGAAGTTAGAGGTTTCTGGCAATATGACCATTGAAATATTACAAGAATACGCTAAAGCGGGTGTCGACTTTATTTCCAGTGGCGCACTAACCAAGCATGTAAAAGCGGTTGATTTATCAATGCGTTTTAAGTAAATATGAATTTAACCCTACTTAAGAGTGACTTGAAATTTATGTAGCGTTAATGGAGAAAATAGAAAGCTATTTAATAATTGCAACTATAAAACGGTCGACAATTGAACTGTAAATGGCAATAGGAAAATAAGCTTTTTACTTTTGTTATGGTTACGTAGAGTGGACAAATACTTCATTAGGCCATGGCATGTATCAGTTTATATAGTACATGCCTTATCAATTACCTTTGTATTAATTTTTCTGGTATATCCCAACTAGCTACTGTTTTTTCCCCTTGCCAGTCCTCAATCGTTAACCACAATTTGTCAGTCGATTTAATCGTTCTTGGGGCAATAGCGTGTACCTCTTGGCCATGTTGGCTGCCATGTAATATGCCTTGCTCACCTGCTTGTAGTTTAACAAAAGGTATCGCTTCTTTTCCTATATTCACATAAGCTTGACGAATGTATTTAATATTTCCTTGTTTGAAAGTTAGTATAAAATCTTTGACATAACTTCCGTCATGAAAATAGGGCGCATCTAGATTGTAAGGCATAGGTGTTATCTTGAATGAGTTTATTTCTTTTGTATGCCAAGCATCAGGGAATATAGGGAATAAAGCTTGATATAGAAAATAAAAGGGTAAAATCAAGATTAGGCTATTAAGTTTATATTTATAACGATGCAGTAAATTATTGTTTACAAGAGTCATTGCTTTAGCTCCTGTTGAGTGAATATTTGGTTTGATTCATTTTTTGTTGAAGCAGTCGTGATATTACGGTTAGTGGCTTTTACCGTTCGACTTCCCCACATCATGAAACCTGTTATAGACATGCCTGTTAATAGCACACCAAAAAGAAACCAGATGATTTTAGTCCAAATTCCACCAATAGTGCCATAATGAAGTGGATCGGCTATATGTGATAGCGTTTGTAAAGCGTTCATTTTTGCAGGTGATCTTTCAGATTCAATTACGCCTGTCCAAGGGTTTACTATTACACCATAAGAATACTGGTCAAAGAAAATATACTCCCCTTCACCATATAGTTTATAAGTATCTCGGTTATGTTCAGGAAGCATAATGTAGGTACTTTTAAAGTCAGGGAACTTATGTTTAGCAATTATAAGAGCGTCAGGTAATGTGATTGGCGCAATAGGTACTTCGGTACTATCTATAGATAGTTGTGCAGCGCTCACTAGAGGAGGGTGGGCTTCAATATCTACTTGGTTATGCCATAAAATTGCTTGAACTAAATACCATAAACCAGTAATGCTCATTAGTATTAAAAACCAAATAGACCACACACCTGTTAATCGGTGTAAATCTCCTAATATTGTTTTCTTCCCTTGCTTTAAGCGTAGTTTAGGTTGTGTGAATGCTCGCCAAAAATTCTTATAGATAACTAACCCAGTGATAAGTGCACCTAGCATGACTATTGCCATAGCACACACAAGGTAATAACCCACACTGTAATTGTTCTGCCAAGGAAATAATAGCCAAGCGTGCAATGAACGCATAAAACTAACAAAAGTAATACCTTGGTTAATTTCTTGTATTTTTCCTGTGTATTGATTGATATAAGCAATAGCTGCAGGCTTATCACTATCAGTAAATATAACGGCGTTTACCAGATATGTTTCAAATGACATTGCAATAGACACTTTAGCACTAGGGTAGGTTTCCTCAACAATGGCAATGAGTTCAGGCATTGTCTTTTCAACAAGGTTATCAGGGTTACTCGCACGAGATGCAGGGTTAGTGAGCCAAGTTAATTCATAGCTCACTACAGAAATTGTCCCTGTTAAACACACAAAACAAAAAACCACCCATATAGGCAATGAAAACCATCCATGAAGTTGAAACCAGAATCGATTACTTAGTTTTGCCATATTTTACTCGATTATTCACTGCATATAAGACTGTAATTAGGCCAGCATATTAATGTTATGAAGGGGAGAGGTCAAGCTAATTGCAAATAAAAACCATTTGTATTTAGTTATTTAAATGAGAATGATTTTTATTTGTATTTGGTTGTTGTTTGTATGTACAATACAACAGATTTTATTTTTAAAAATATAATATTTAAGGGAAAACATGAAACTTAAACGCACTTTTGCAATTTCTTCGTTGGTGTTAGCTATGGGGTTTCAAGCATATGCAGAAGAGAATAAGCTTGGGACAAAAGTTAACAAGAATGATGAGCAAGTAGAGAAAATATTGATTGTGGGTGTTCGTACTGACCGAGTCAGTAAAGGAGCTACGGGTTTAACAATGGAAATTAACGAAACACCTCAATCTATAAGTGTAATTACCGCGGATCTTATTAAAAATTATGCGGCTAATAATCTGAATGATGCGCTTAAACTTTCTACAGGCTTGACTGTTGAAGCGTGGGAAACTAACCGTACCAACTACACGTCTCGTGGTTTTGATATCAAAAATACCCAAATTGACGGTGTAGGCATGCCAAATGGTTGGGGCATTGTTACTGGCGCCATGGAATCATATGGTTATGAAGAAATTGAAGTCATCCGTGGTGCTAATGGGCTATTGACAGGTGTTGGTAACTCCGCAGGTACTATTAATTATGTACGTAAACGTCCAACGAATGAAAATGAAGGTGAAGTTGGCTTATCACTTGGGTCTGATAACTTTAAACGCTTGCAAGCTGATTATTCAGTATTATTAACAGAAAGCGGAAGTTGGGCAGCTCGTATTGTTGCTGTTGTTGAAGATAAAGAATCATATCTTGATGGTTTATCTAACGACCGAACATATCTTTATGGGGTTATTGATGGTCAGTTAACTGATAATTCAACGTTAACAGCAGGTTTATCATATCAAGATGCTAATACTGATGGAAATATGTGGGGCGGTTTAGTCTTTAATTTTACTGACGGTACTCAAGCTGAATGGGATACAAGTGCCAGTACAGCACAAGAGTGGACCCGTTGGGATACAGAAAACACCAGCGCTTTTGTTGAGTATGCTTATATTTTTGATAATGATTGGGAAGTAAAAGCAACTTATAATAAGAGATCTTCCAATGATCCTGCTACCTTATTCTATGTTTACGGAGCTATAGATAAAGATACAAGCTTAGGTTTAAATGGTTGGCCAGGGCGTTATGAAGATGATTTTGATGCCGGTTTATTTGATATTAACGTATTGGGTGAATATTCACTTTTTGGAAATAGTCACGAGATTAATTTAGGGGTGAGTACATCTAAAAGCAGTGCATTGTCATACACGCATTCTCCTTTATCAGGTTTTGAACCAACACCTCCCTTCCCATATGCAATGGATGCCATTCCTGAGCCTGAGTGGGGTGAAAAAACAAAATATGCCGATATTGATATGACCATAAATCGATTTTTTGGCTCAACCAAGTTAAACATTGCAGATAACTTCTTTGTTGTTGCTGGGTTTAACGCAATCGATTTTTCTCGCAAGGGTGTTAATAGCGGTGTTGATATTGATAATGAAGAAAGTGAAGCCAGTCCATATATTGGTGTAACTTATGGCATTACAGACGATATTAACCTGTATGCGAGTTATTCAGATGTTTATCAACCACAAGAGCAATACGACTATGACGGCTACTTCCTAGATCCAACGAAAGGAATTAATTACGAAGCGGGTGTTAAAGTACAATGGCTTGATGATAACTTATTAGCAACCTTTGCTGTATTTTCAGCCGAGCAAGACAACTTTGCAACGTTTGCAGGGATTAATGATAATGGCAATTATTATTACAAAGGC
>Ga0105357_10000412_pt1 | contig 22359 bp, 17 predicted proteins | sample GOMGulsemesocosm_4_FD_83660 | JGI IMG/M metagenome (GOLD analysis project Ga0105357, IMG submission 83660) | Methane-oxidizing microbial communities from mesocosms in the Gulf of Mexico - GOM15B Gulf of Mexico | ecosystem: Environmental > Aquatic > Marine > Cold seeps | place: USA: Gulf of...
ATTTGATGTTTACCTTTACCATCAAGTTAGGTCGGGCCTTTAAACCTTTCTTTAAAGATTTTGCCCAAGCTGTTTTTGTTGATGGTACGGATTATTTATTAAGCTTGATGAATAGTCCGCAATGGCTGATTACCTTACTTTCTGGTGGAATAGGTAATGGTATCCGTGAAGTACTGGCTTTTGTCCCGATTCTGGGGTTTTTATATCTGTTTATTTCAATATTGGAAGAGTCTGGTTACATGGCGCGTGCGACGTTTGCCATGGATCGCTTTATGCGTGTATTAGGATTGCCAGGTAAAGCCTTTGTGCCGTTAATCCTTGGATTTGGTTGTAATGTGCCTGCGATGATGGCAACACGCACATTAGAGCGACCACGCGATCGATTATTAACTATTCTGTTAAACCCATTTATGACTTGTGGAGCGCGGTTAGCAGTCTTTACCTTATTTGCCGCTGCTTTTTTTCCGGAGAATGGTGGTCTGGTGGTTTTTAGTCTTTATATGATTGGCGTAGGCGCTGCCTTTTTAACCGCCATGTTGTTGAAGCACACGTTTCTCAAAGAAGAGTTCTCGCTGGTGGTTATGGAAATCCCCAGTTACCATGTGCCAAAACTGAAAAATGTGTGGCTTAACACCTGGACACGCGTTAAGTCTTTTATTATTAGAGTGGGTAAAATTATCATCACTATGGTGTTTATTCTCCATATACTCAGTAGTTTGGGAACGGATGGATCATTTAAAAAACACAATATTGAAAACTCGGTATTAAGCGCAGCTGGACGCACTGTCACACCCTTATTAAAACCGATGGGCATAGATCAAGAAAACTGGCCGGCAACAGTCGCTGTTTTTACCGGTGTTTTGCATAAAGTGGTGGTGATCAGTACCTTAAAAACTATCTATGCAGAAACAAACCACTCAGGGCAAATAATAGAAAAAAACTTTGAATTTTGGACAGCGATAAAACAAGCATTTATGACTATTCCAATGGGGGTTAAAAAAATGTTAGGTATTAATGCCGCCGCAAAACAAGATTTATCTGAGAGCCCTTTTTTTACTGCCCTGCATAATAACTTCCATGGGCAGATCGGTGCTTATGCCTACTTGTTATTTGTCTTGCTTTATTTTCCTTGTATTGCCACTACTTCGACAGCTTATAAAGAATCCAGTTTTGGCTGGACCGCTTTTATGTCGGTATGGGCAACAGGAATTGCCTATTTGACAGCAACGTTGTTTTATCAATTAGCAACCTTTAGCCAACACCCTAGCGCAACGATAAGCTGGGTAATTGCTACGATTATTATGTTGTTGTCAGTGGTGCTAGGGTTTCGCTATTGGGGGCGGGTGAGTACGTAGAAAACAGGCATTGAATCAATAAATCAACTAAAGATAAAAGGAAAAATTATGCAAAAAAAAGACTACGAAGCTTATTTTGACAAAATTGATGCCGAACTTCTGAAAATTAGCCCTTACAAAGACATCATGCTGCTGCGTGTTATTGCAGCCGCCATTCCGGTCGTCTGTTTTGGTTTGGATGCATTTTATGACATTCCGGCTCTTTACTGGCTAGGCTTGCCTTTTTATGTGTTTTGCCTGTTGATTTACTTGGAAGCTTTGTTAAAAACCATCCTGCTGATGCACAAAGTTTCAGCAGAACTATTGATTGTATTAGTGATGACTGTCACGTTAATTGACGGTGAACCGCTAAGCGGTGCAATGGTGGCTTGGTTTATCGGCCTAGGTTTATATATCTCATTTACGATTATCAGAAAAAATCGGGAAAAAATAGAAAGTTTGATTCAAGAGGGCAAAAGAACCGCAAAAGTTCTGCGGGGTAACGACACCGAAGAGATGCCCATCAAGCAAATTCAAAAAGATGATGTAGTGCTGGTTCCTAAAGGTGCAATGGTGCCAATCGATGGAATCATCATCGAAGGCGCAACCTCTATTGACGAATCTACAATTACCGGCGAACCTTTTCCGGTTTATAAAGAGATCGGTGCAAGCGTGATATCTGGAACGTTGAACCTGACTGGGCCGCTGCAAGTCAAAGCAGAAAAAAATGGCGATGATTCCTTTATTTCCGTGATTACTAAAGAAATCGAGAATAGCCTGCTGAATAAATCTGATATGCAACAGCGTGCCGACACTACAGTACAAATTTTGTTGCTTTCGGTCACGGCTTATTCATTTTTGCTGTTGTTTATGACCGGTAGCTTGCATTTGATGGCGACGGCGCTGGCCGTCGTCTGCCCCTGTGCCTGGGCACTGGCAACACCAACAGCTTTTGCCGCCAATATCGGACGCTTGGCCCGAGCTAATATTTTATCCCGCGGCGGCGAGCCGCTGGAAAGTATGCAGGACATCAAAACCCTGATTCTGGATAAAACCGGAACGGTAACCATGGCAGAACCTGAAGTCAGCCAAGTGATTGAAATGGGAATGCCACAACAGCAATTATTGGCGTTGGCTGCTTCCGTTGAATCTCGTTTTGATCATCCGATTGCACGTTCTATTATCAACTTTGCGAAAAAGCAGGGTGTAACTCAACTCCTCTCAGTCGAACAGGCTGAAGACTTGCCAGGCCGAGGCATTAAAGCCCAGATTGAGCAGCAAGATATTCTGATGGGTAGTGCCGAAACGCTGAGTTATCAAAATATTGAGATCCCCGCTGTCGACTATGTTGGCCGGGCCATCTGGATAGCGATAGACAGTGAAGTCAAAGGCGTTATTGTCATTCGCGACATTATGCTGTCAGAAATGCAGAGCTTAGCAGACACCATTCGCGCTTGCGGTATCGAAAAAGTGATCTTAGCGACTGGCGACAATGAAGAACAAGAAGCGAAACGGGTGGCCGATTACATTAATGCCGATGAATACTATTTCAATTGCAAACCGGAAGATAAAACCGAACTCGTTAAAAAGTTCCAAGCCTCCGGTAAAACTGCGATGGTCGGAGACGGCATCAATGATGCACCTGCCTTAGCTGCCGCCAATGTCGGCATCGCCATCGGCGGACACAAGAATGTCAATTTGGCAATCACCTCAGCGGATGTAGTCATTCTTGGAAACGATGCTCAGGATCTGGTTACTATTTTGCAGCTCAGTCATAAAATGGGCGGTATTATCCGACAGAATTACCTGTGGGCCGTTGCTTTTAATAGTATCGGTCTGGCATTGGCCACCTTCGGCTTTCTCAATCCCATTGTTGCCGCGTTACTGCACCATTTTAGCTCAGTATTCGTAGTCGTGAATGCCGGCCGCTTGTATTTTACCGGTATAGAGCAATCGATCATTGGACCAATATTCAGGAAAATGGATGAGATGGCCAGAGTCAAAGGAATATGCGACGAAGAACAGTTAGTGATCGATTTAGAAAATGCTACCGAAGAAATCGTAGAGCAACGGTCCTAATATTGGTTGTTCTATTAAGGGGTCGCCCCCTATTTAAAAGCTTAGATATTCAATTTGTATTGCCAAACAAAATAACTTCAATTCCTTAGAATTCAGGAAAAGTTACTTTTTTACTATTAGAGATAATTCGTATTATTGAATACATTAATTTTAATCTTTCCAATTTTGGGCTTCCATTTTAAGACGGGACAGCTAATAACTCGTAGGGCGGACTTCAGTCCGCCATTGCTAAAAAAGCGGACTGAAGTCCGCCCTACAAATATGCTGAACGTCCCGTTTTAAGTTCGTAACCCAATTTGCTACTAACTTAAGTAATTTAGCCTATGACCGTTATGGGTCGATAGCAGTCAGTGCCAATCTCGCTACTTTCCCACCCCAATTGAACATAAGACTCGTTATTTGAAACATCTTGATAGCTTATGGCTGACCGCTTTCAGCCATAAGCTATCATATGAAAATTGGGCGCTTTTTATATTAGCTTTTATATTCTTTATTTTTAGGCGGAATCTTGCTGTTGTTAAATTCAGCGCCTTGTCTGTCTAAGATTCCAACATCCAGCACTGGCGATGCATCTATATCTTGTGCATCCATCATCTGAGCAACACGTTGTAGCGACGAAATAATCATGGTTTTTTCCCATTCTTTCAGATCAGTGAACTGTTGCGTAAATTGGTCTTGCAGAGGGAGGGGGGCATTAATCAGAACTTTTCTTGCTGCTTCTGTTAGGTACACATGCACCTTACGTTTATCTTGCTCCGAGCGTTGACGGGTAATAAGATTACGTTTTTCCAGTCTATCTAAAATCGTGGTCACGGTTGCTTGACTCAGGCTAATTTTATTCGCTAATTCTCCTATGGTTGCCTGACCCTTCGAGCTGATCGCTTGCAGTAATAAAATTTGTGGGGCAGTTAGCCCCGTCGTTTTTTCAAGATATTTAGAATGCAGGTCGGTTGCTCTTATGACACGACGCAGAGCAATGAGGACTTCTTCGATTCGCTTCAAACAGACACCTCCGGTTATTTGTAAAAATGGCCTGATTATAAGCTGATTATTGAGTGAATACAGTCTTCTATCTTTATAAATAGAAAATGTAAAAAAGTATTTTGTCAGTATTCATCAGCTGATGATCTTGGATGCTTAGCTTAAGTCTATTTTAAGCCCTTAGCAATAGGATATTGTTTAGTGCACTATACTTTTTTGTTTAAATCATTTACACTAAAAAGCAATTTCAATCTTACATATTTGGCTTAATTCATTGAATTATAGTTTATTTGATTAATCTTTCAATGGAATAATTATTTAGATGTGTATACAAATTACGGTGTATTTATTACTAAACCTTTAGCTATAAATCTACGTCAGCCTTTACCAGAAGACGGTTCACAGGCCTTTAAATTAATTTCTCAATGTCCTCCTTTGGATGCAAATTCCATGTATTGCAATTTATTGCAATGCAGTCACTTTTCCAGCACTTCAGTGATTGCTGTCTCTGATAATGATGTCGTTGGGTTTATCTCAGCCTATCTTATTCCTGAACGACCCAATACTTTGTTTGTTTGGCAGGTCGCTGTAGGTTCGCAAGCTCGCGGACAAGGACTGGCAACACGTATGTTACAACACATATTGGATCGTCCCCTTGGTGATAATATTCACTATCTGGAAACGACGATTACTGAATCAAATCGGGCTTCTTGGGCTTTATTTAATGGCCTATCCAGCAAGCTAAACGTGGAACTTCATAGCTCAGTGATGTTTGATCGTATTCAGCACCTTGATGATGCTCATGACACTGAAATGTTAGTGAAAATTGGCCCCATTTACCGCAATAAAGGAAATTAATAATGAAAATATTTGAAGAAATTGAATCTGAAGTACAGTCTTATGCGCGCTCATTTCCTCGTGTTTTTAACAAAGCGGTCGGTGAGTTTCTTTACGATGAAGAAGGGGTTGAATATTTAGATTTTCTGGCGGGAGCTGGCACCTTGAATTATGGCCATAATAATCCTGTGTTTAAGGAAAAGTTACTCGAGTATATTCATAGCGATGGCATTACCCATGGCTTAGATTTGCATACGAAAGCTAAAGCGGAGTTTCTTAAAACTTTTAGCGAGAAAATTCTAAAACCGCGTAATTTGGATTATGTACTGCAATTTACCGGCCCTACAGGAACCAATGCTGTGGAAGCTGCATTAAAATTAGCTCGAAATGTCACAGGACGTGAAAACATTATTGCGTTTACTAATGGCTTTCATGGTGTAAGTCTGGGTGCATTAGCCGCAACAGGAAACTCTCATCACCGTGGTGCCGCTGGCGTGAGCCTTAATGGTGTAAGTCGTATGCCTTATGATGGCTATTTAGGCGATGATATTGACACCATCGCTTATTTGGACAAAGTGCTCACTGATTCCAGTAGTGGTATTGATTTGCCGGCCGCCGTTATTGTTGAAACGGTTCAAGGTGAAGGCGGCATTAATGCGGCCAGCTTTGAATGGCTAAAGGATTTACAAACAACCTGTAAAAAGCATGGTATTTTATTGATTGTTGATGATATTCAAGCAGGCTGCGGTCGAACAGGTAGCTATTTTAGCTTTGAAGAAGCGGGGCTTTACCCTGATATTGTGACACTGTCAAAATCATTAGGCGGTTATGGCTTACCTTTTGCGATGGTACTTATTCGCCCAGAAATAGATCAATGGAAACCCGGTGAGCATAACGGCACATTCAGAGGCAATAGTTTTGCTTTTGTCACCGCTAAAGCGGCAATCGATACTTATTGGTCAGATGATACATTTTCAAAAGAAATAAAGCGTAAAGGCGAGTATGTCTCAAAACGCTTAGAAGCCATTATTGAACAATACGGAGAAGGTAATTTCAGCGCCCGTGGACGCGGTATGTTTCAGGGCATTAATTGCGTTAACAGTGATTTAGCAGGAAAAATCACCCATAAAGCCTTTCAACAAAACATGATTATCGAAACCAGTGGTGCTGATGATCAGGTTGTTAAGTTTTTATGCCCGTTGATTATTAGTGATGAAAACTTAAAAAAAGGTCTCGATATTGTTGAGCAGGCGATAAAAGAAGTCTGCGCCAAGGAAGACTCTATTCCAGAAGAAAAAGATTATTTCAATTCTGATAGCGAATAAGGAGCCATCAAGAAACACTCTATTCTTCAGATCACAACAGCCTAGGAATAAATAATGATTGTTAGACAACTTCAAGAAGTAGAAAAAACACCGCGTCGCGTGGTATCCCCTGATGGGAATTGGGAAAGCACCCGCATGTTATTAAAAGATGACAAAATGGGCTTCTCTTTTCATATTACAACGATTTATGCAGGAGCAGATTTCCAAATGCACTACCAAAATCATTTGGAATCCGTGTATTGCATCTCTGGTGAAGGCGAAGTTGAAACGTTAGTCGATCATAAAAAGCACGCTATTACAGCGGGCACACTTTATATATTAGATCAGCATGATCAGCATACGCTACGTGCTTTTACAGAGATGAAAATGGCCTGTGTTTTTAACCCGCCACTGAATGGTAAAGAAGTTCATAATGCCGAAGGGGCTTATGAGTTAAGCTGAAAATATAGATGACTTTATAGCTTAAACGACATAGCCTTGTTATAGGGGCCGCAGGCTTTAGCCTGCATTTTATAAAACGGACTGAAAGTCCGCGCCCCGTTGTCTCGAAGCTATTCTATGCACTATGTCGCTTAATAAAATTGGGATTCTATACAACCCAAAATAACGAGGCAGAGAATTTTTCTAAGGAACACGTAGTGATTATCAGTTTTATATGTTTTATGGCTTTATTTGTGGCCATTGGCGTTAGCTCTTTTTTTAAAAGCCAGGGTACCAAGGAAGATTATTATCTAGCTAGCGGCTCTATTTCACCCGGCTTAGTAGGCCTGTCAGCTGTGGCAACCAATAATAGTGGCTATATGTTTATAGGGATTATTGGTTACACTTATGCTACGGGTCTTGCTTCAATATGGTTAATGTTGGGTTGGATTGCAGGAGATTTTCTGGCTTCTACTTTTGTGCATTCACGTTTACGTGTCGCAACAGAAGTGACAGGTGAAGTGAGTTATGCAGGTATATTGAGTCATTGGCACGGCGAAAGATATAAGGTATTACAGCGAGTGATTGCCCTTATTTCACTGTTTTTTTTATTGGCTTATGCCAGTGCGCAATTAGTAGCAGGCAGTAAAGCGCTACATGTCCTATTTGAGTGGCCTATGTGGGCTGGCGCTGTATTAGGTAGCATTATGGTGGTGCTGTATTGTTTTGCGGGTGGTATTCGCGCATCAATTTGGACGGATGCGGCACAATCTGTAGTGATGATATTTTCCATGGGCTTATTGTTGATAACAGCTATTAGCTCACTAGGTGGTTTTTCTAGTGCGCTTGACCAGATGAATGCTATTGAAGGATTTATGGATTGGTTTCCAAAAGATTTAGCACTGCCTGGCTTGGCGGGCGGTATTTTATTTGCTATTAGCTGGATGTTTGCAGGTTTATCGGTCATAGGACAGCCACATGTTATGGTACGTTTTATGGCATTAAACGATGCTAGAAAAATGCGTCAAGCTAGATCATGGTATTACAGTTGGTATTTTATTTTCTATTGCATGGCAACCGGGATAGGCTTATTGTCGCGCATCTATTTGGTAGATACTGGAACATTCGATGCTGAATTAGCTCTCCCTACAATGGCTATGCAGTTATTATCACCCGCTTTTATCGGTTTAATTCTCGCAGGTATTTTTGCTGCCACCATGTCTACAGCTGACTCGTTAATATTAAGTTGTTCTGCTGCAATCACCCATGATTTATTGCCGCATAAAATTGAAAATACTCACTTACTGAAAGGGGCCACGGTTGCGATTACAATGGCTGCTTTAGCTTGGGCATTACTTAATAGTCAGAGTGTTTTCAGTTTAGTGATTATGGCTTGGTCTAGTTTAGCCAGTGCTTTTGCACCTTTGCTGATTATTTTATGTCTAGGCAAAAAACCAAGTCAAAACAGAAGCCTATGCGCAATGTTTACAGGCTTAGGCCTTGCCTTTTTATGGCGATATATAGGCTGGCATGCTGTTATATATGAAGGAATGATCGGTATTATCGCAGGGCTGTTAGTATTTTATATACCCGTGACTTTTAAGAAAGAGAGTATTTCAATACGTTAAAAACATAGCTTAGAATGCAAGACAATCAGACCTCAAGGATAACTTTCTTAGCTCCAGGTAAAGAAGAAGTTTGGTATAAATATTCAGCACCTTTCATATTCCCCTAAAGTAGTTTTCACTACCGTATACTTTTTAAGGCTATTGTAAAAAGTGAGTGGCTAAAGTTTATTTTTAAAAACAAGTACCTAAAGAAATTTATAACACAGTGGTGACTGGCGATTTTGCCTTGATAATACTCCTACTTATCGGGCGATTATCTAGGTGTTGTGTCCTGTCGAACGCTTGGTTATCAGGCTCTCACACGAAGTGGAAGTAACACGATAACCAAGTGGGTGGCTGGTTTCCAGTCACCACGGTGTTATCAGAGGCTCTGGAGCTTCGCGGAAGAGCCATGAAAACTTTAGCGATATTAACATGATTGAAATAGATGAAACCTCGATTGCTAGAGGGCATGATTACATTACTCTTTTTGTCGATTTAAAAGAAAGAAAAACACGGCATATTAGCAGCGGCAAGGACAATCAGACTGTAGTCGATTTTGTGGAAGTGCTCTAAGGGGCGAGGGTTTAATAATACCCGAAAGTATGGCGCAGGATTTTGGCTTCACAGGCGTGCTAGGGAAACAGGCGCATAGCGGGCTACGCAACTGCTTTTCTAGCGCGACTGTGGAGTCAAAAGACAAGTCAGACTCGGGTATTATTGAATTCTCGTTCCTAAGCTAAACAGGGCAATAGAAACGCGATTAAACAAGTCAGCTGTGATATGTCCCCTGCCTTTATAAAAGGGATCAAAGAAAACCTGCCGCAAGCGGAAATCACGCTTGATAACAACACATCATAAAACTGATCAATGAAGCGGTAGATCAAGTCCGCAGCGAGGAAGGGAGATACACGCCTTTACTCAAGGGAACGCGCTTTATCTTTCTAAAAAATGAAGTGAATTTAACGACTAAGCAAAAAGCAACAAAAGAAGAGTTAAGCCTCGCAAAGCTTAACCAGAAAGCAATAAGCGCGATGCAAATACGCGAAAACTTCCAGCGAATTTATGCCGCTGAAAGTACAGAGCAACTTGAAGGCTTACTCAATAGCTGGTATTACTGGGCAACACATAAATGGAATTCTGGAGGATTTGAACTCAGTTATTCAAGCAGCCAAAAGAAAAGCAAGGGGATATAAAGTAAAACACTTCAAAACCATTGCCTATTTTCTCACTGGAAAACTAGATTTTTCTAAGGTGAATGCGAATTGCTTACCCACTTGAAATTCAAAAGAACCCGTTTTATCCAGCCCCTCTTTTTCACTCTTATCATTTAAGCTCTATGTCCACTTATTCCATTATTTTAGATTCTCCCTTTCTCCTTAGTTTAGTCGCTGGAGCATTCGGTTTATTAGTCGGTAGTTTTCTCAATGTTGTTATTTATCGCCTACCAGTGATGATGCAACGAGGCTGGAAGCAAGAATGTCAGGAATTTCTGGAGTTACCTATTGATGTACCAACAGAAACGTTTAATTTATCTCTGCCCGCTTCGCATTGCCCTAAATGCAAATCAGGCATTAAGGCCTACCAAAATATCCCCGTCTTTAGTTATTTATTTTTGCGAGGTAAGTGCGCTAATTGCGCGACCCCTATTTCTGCGCGTTACCCGTTTATTGAAGCATTAACAGGCTTGTTATCCGCTGTTGTTGCTTATCAACTAGGTGGGCAAATTGAAACCTTATTTGCTTTGATCCTAACGTGGGTGCTTGTCGCGCTTAGCGGCATTGATTTTGACCATCAATTATTACCAGACAATATTACTCTGCCGGTATTATGGTTAGGCTTATTATTAAGTTTATTTAATGTCTTCACCGACCCTATTTCCAGTATTGTTGGTGCAATTGCAGGCTATATGGTTTTATGGACTATCTACCAACTATTTAAACTGCTGACAGGTAAAGAAGGCATGGGGTATGGTGATTTTAAACTACTCGCCTTGTTTGGTGCTTGGTTGGGTTGGCAGTATCTACCGCTAATTATCCTGCTATCCTCTTTAGTCGGTGCAATTATTGGCGTTTCTATGATTATAGCGCTCGGTCGTGATAAAAATATTCCTATTCCTTTTGGCCCTTATCTCGCTATTGCTGGTTGGATAGCATTATTGTGGGGCGATCAACTAAATACCCTGTACCTAAACAGTGTAGGCTTATAAGTCAGTATGTATAAAGTAGGGCTGACTGGCGGGATAGGTTGCGGCAAAACCACGGTATCCAATTTATTTAAACAGCTTTCCGTCCCCGTGATTGATGCTGACGAAATTGCTCACGCGCTTGTAACTCCTGCGGGAATTGCACTCACGCAAATCAGCCAGCATTTCGGTGAAGCGTATATTTTGCCGGATGGTAACTTAGATCGTAGTAAACTCAGGGAGACTATTTTCAATAATGCCGAGAAAAAATCTCAGCTTGAAAATATTATGCATCCTCTTATTTACACTGAAATAGAGCAGCAACTTAGTGAATTATCTGCGCCTTATGCCATACTGGCCATTCCGCTTTTACTAGAAACCAAGATGCAAGCGTTTGTCGATCATATCTTAGTTATTGACTGTCCTATGGAAGTGCAGATTAATCGGGTAAAATTACGTGACCAACTCAGTGCGGCACAAATTACCGCGATTATTCACAGCCAAGTAAGTCGAAGCGAACGTTTAGCACAAGCAGACAGCATTATTGACAATACCCAAGACCAGCTAAAGCTAAGTCAACAAGTCAAGCACTTACATGAGCAATTTCTAAAACAAGCACAGTGACTACAGAATATATTAGCTATGAATTCCCTCTTAATGAACGCATCCGTGTCTTCATTCGCCTAGAGCAACTGTTTTTACAACTCGATCATTTCTTCGAAGGTACAAGCATTTGGGACAAACGCACGACTGTAAGTACGCTAGTCGATATTTTACAAATTTTCACGCGCCACGATTTAAAAGCAGAAACGCTTAAAGAACTAGAACGCCACTCCAATAGATTAAACCAGCTGTCAGCACATGAAGGCGTAGATACAAAAAGATTACGTCAAATCATCGGAGAATTAAACTCTACCAGCAAAATTCTCTACGCCACCAATGGCAAAATAGACCTTTCCAGCATGGAAAGCGATTTATTCAAAACCATCACTCAACGCAGTAGTATTCCTGGTGGCACTTGCTCATTTGACCTACCCTCTTACCATTTCTGGCTAGAGCAAAACACAGAACTGCAGGAGCAAGATTTGAAATTATGGATCAGTCAATTTGCAACCATTCGCAGAGCCATCGACCTGATTTTGAATTTTATTCGATTAAGTGGTGAAACCAGTAATAACACGGCTGAAAAAGGCTTTTATCAATTTAATTTAGAGCCCTTACTTCCGTACCAAATAATCACTATCAAACTGTTACGATCGGCACCCTATTTTGTCGAAATCAGTGGAGGAAGACATCGCTTTACTGCTCGGTTCATGCATGCAGCAACTGGCACAGCTCGACCCAAGCAAGTGACTGAAGATGTTGATTTTCAACTCACTCAATGTATTTTCTAGTTGCAATTCACACATAATCCATGAAGTTCTAGTGTTAAATACTGCGGTTTAAACTGCATGGACTCACTTAAAGCAAATAAATTTTCATACACGGCCGTTGCATCCATCTCATAAGCATTTTTGCAATTATCACAAATCAATATCACTGACTTGTGCTGCTTTTCCGCTTGTAAACAACCGATAAAAGCATTCAGCGATTCGACTTTATGCACTAATCCAGCTTCCATTAAAAAATCTAACGCACGGTAAATAGTCACTGGCTTTGCTTTAGGGTCTTCCAACTTAAACAAATCTAATAACTCATATGCACCAATAGCTTTATGGCTTGTACAAATTAACTCTAAAATGCGTTTTCTAATGGCTGTCAGGCGTACGCCTTTTTGGGTGCAAATCTGCTCAGCTGCCTGCAAAGCATGCTGCATACAGCCTTGATGATTATGCGGCTGTTGTACGGTTTTGTTATCGATATTCTCTTGCATATTAAAAGCTCACTCTGATGCCCACTTCTGCGCCTCGACCTGATTCGGGCGCTACCTCTCTTAAAATCGAGGTGGAATTACGAATAGTTTCATTCAATAAATTATTCGCTTTAACGAAAAATAAAGCATCAACTTTATCTGTAAGATGCACACTATAATTCACATTCATATCTAATAATAAATAACCGGACGTTGTAGACTCGTTTTCACCGGCGTGTATTTGCGCTTCAGCGCGCGTTAAACGCAATCCAGCAGCAAAGGCATCATAACCGATATAATCCAGCTGAAAACCATAGCGTAATGGCGGCATGCGCGGCACATTACCCCCACCACTTAATTCACCGCGTACAAAATCACTGAATAAAGTCATATCAAACTGATTATCCTCTCCTTCCCAGAGCGGAAAAGCGACTTGCGCTTCAAAACCATAAAAACGTGCGTCCTGCTGCATTGCCTGATAAACAGGTAAACATTCGGTACTAACCGCACAAGTTGCAACAAAATCCTCGTTATTCATATCAAACCAATCACCGGTATTTTGCTGGATAATATAGTTATTGCTCCAGTTATGAAATACATTCAATTCGGTGCTAACCCAGTCAAAATCCGTTTTGAAACTAAATTCTAAGTTATAAGAGGTTTCCAGCCCCAGATTTTCATCCCCTAATTCATAACTTTGCGCGGCAAAATGCACCCCATTAGAAAACAATTCTTGTACATCTGGTGCACGTTGCGCATGAGTGAATGCTAAACTCATAAACACATCATCAGTCACATGCCACAAAGCAGATAGCGAAGCACTTACTGGCGTATGTTGCTTTCGGGCAAAACCTTCAGCATCAACCTGTTGATGCTCAACTCGTAAGCCCAGCTCATAAGTCACTGCGCCCGCATGTATATCTTCAACGATAAAACCTGCATAATTTTGTACAGATGAAGGCGGTACAAAAGCCTCTTCACCTATTGCCTCAAGCTCTTTGCTTTGCGCCTGAAAACCAAACACACCGTGATCAATAAACCCCAAAGACTTATGCACTACTTCCGCACGACCTTCAATGCCTTGATTATCAAATTGCGTCCCTACTGTGATGCCATCTTCTAATTCGACATGCTGATAATCGTTATAAGCGAAACGTAGTTTTATGGTTTCTACCCAAGAAAACGGCTCATATAACTCAGCTTTTAAATCATAGCGGTTTTGCTGTAAGTCAATACGCACCAACTCATCAACGGGTGGCACACCGTAATTGTTATCCAGGTGATTATATGAAAAACCGACCATCCCCCAATCATCTACCCAGGAAGCCCCTATCGTGCCGCTCCAGCTTTGCGCATCAGTATTAGGCACATAACCCAAGCCATTGGACTCAGTAGGTACATGATAATTCTCACTGTCACGAAAAAAACCATCCACATGCCAAGCAACCTTATCCAGACCACCATCATGCTTTAAGGCGCTGCTCCACTGATTCGACACCGAGTTATAGCGCTGTTCAAACGTCGTGCTTAGCGCTTCAGGGATATACAGTGGAATGCGGTTATCAATAACATTAACAATACCGCCTATCGCGCCACTGCCATATAACAAGCTCGCAGGCCCGCGTAACACCTCTATACGTTCGGCCAATAAGGCTTCCGTACTATTGGCATGATCCGGACTGACTCCAGAAACATCAAGACTACCCAAGCCATTTTGCATGACTAACACCCGATTACCCACTTGACCGCGAATAACAGGTTGCCCCACGCTAGACCCAAAAGACATGCTGTGTATGCCTAATTCCTGCTTTAAGGTTTCACCGATGGTGGTTGCTTGCTTAAGCGCTAAGTCATCACCTGCCAGGACATTAACGGGGTGCACGGTTTCCGCTGCTTTTTTATGCAAAGGCGCGGAAATAATCACAGGCTCTAATTCTTGTACCTCTTCAGCCATCAAGGAACTAGAAACACTGATAAAAAATAATAAGGAAACCTGTCTGCGTGCCATACTGAAAATTACTCTAATCTAAAAAATGAAATGTTATAATATTACATTATTGCTCGTATGCAAAATTATATTTTCAATGACACCTCACTCAGATAATGAAATATTCAGAGCAGATACATCACTAGAAATCTCAATACTGCCGTAATGCCTCAAAATCTAAAATCTTAATAAATTTCCCATCCACCCGAATACTCCCTTCTTGAATAAGTTGCTGCAAAATACGGGAAAACGTTTCCGGCCGGATCGACAACCGTGAAGCGATGACCGTTTTCGGTGCACTCCATTGTAATTGATAAGGCGCACTAACATCAGTTGGCAGTTCGCGTAATAAAAATTGCACCACGCGCATTTTTGCATTCTGTAAAGTTAATTGCTCTATCTCTTGAACTGCACCATGCAAACGCTGACTCATATGCCCTAGAATTTTCAAACAACTTTGCGATGAATGCTCTAACAAGGATCTAAACATCTTCATTTCTACGCGAATCAGCCGACTATCCGTTAATGCCTGAGCATTAACCGGATAAAAACCACCCGCCATAAACATCACTGCTTCGGCAAAAGTTTGCCCAGAACGGATAAGTTCAATCACTTTTTCACCGCCATCCGGCGATAAGCGATACAGTTTGATGTCCCCTGTCACTAACAAATAAAAATACTCAGCCGCTTGCTGTTGTCTAAATAAAACCTCACCTTCCTTGATCTCCACCGATTTAGAACCCGCAAGAACCAGAGCAAACTGCTCATCATTCAGCCCCGCAAATAAGGCATTGTTACGCAATAATTCCATAAATTTAACTCACTTGATTTAGATCAATTACACCTCTGTGTCATATTGATACAGTATAAATACACCTTACAATATTCCTATCAAATTTGCTGGAGAGATTATGTTTTGCTACCAATGTGAACAAACAACCCGTTCTGAAGCTGGTGATGGCTGCGGTTCCGCTACGACTACCATTGGCGTCTGCGGTAAAGATGCAACCACGTCAGATTTACAAGATTTATTAGTTTATGCCATTAAAGGCATTGCTCAATATGCAAAACGTGCACGTGATCTGGGCAAAACCGATAAAGAAGCCGATGCTTTTATGCTCTATGGTTTATTCACTACGTTAACCAATGTCAATTTCTCAGCCGCTCGCTTTGTCACTTTAATTCAGCAAGCGGTTGAACATCGCGAGCGTGTTAAAGCACTTTATGAACAGGCTTCTCAAGCGCAAGGTATTACACCCGACGTTTTACAAGGTTCAGCATCATGGAAGCCCGCAGCAACACAAGCGGCTTTACAAATTCAAGCACAATCAGCGGCAATAGACAAAGACCTAGCTACCATAGGTGAAGATATTGTCGGTCTGCGAGCAATGATGCTCTACGGCTTAAAAGGCGTTGCAGCTTATGCTTATCATGCTTATGTTTTAGGCGGTGAAGATGAAGCAATTTATGCGGGTATAGCAAAATCACTAGATTTTCTAGCCAGCGATCCTACCGATGCCGGTGCATTACTGGCTGCTAATTTAGAAGTTGGCAGCATTAACTTGAAAGTGATGGAAATACTGGATGCTGCCAATACCGGCAATTTTGGCGCTCAAGAACCTGCTCAAGCGCGCATTTCGCCAATCAAAGGTAAAGCGATATTGGTCAGTGGCCATGACTTAAAAGATTTACATGAATTGCTCGAACAGACCAAAGATATGGGTATTAATATCTATACCCACGGTGAAATGTTACCCGCACATGCTTATCCTAAACTACGCGCCTACTCTCATTTAGCAGGAAACTACGGAACGGCTTGGCAAAATCAACATGCTGAATTTGCTGCTTTTCCTGGGTCGATTTTAATGACTTCTAATTGCCTAATTGAACCGATGCCAGCATACAGAGGGCGTATTTTTACTGCGGGTCCTGTAGGTTGGCCTGGCGTGCGTCATATTGAAAACCATGACTTTACACCAGTGATTCAAGCTGCAAAAGCCTTACCGGGATTTAAAGAAGACTCGCCAGAAAAATCAGTGACGGTTGGTTTTGGTCGTCATGCTGTGCTAGGTGTTGCAGATAAAGTAATAGAAGCGGTCAAAGGCGGAGATATTCGTCATTTCTTCTTAGTGGGTGGTTGTGATGGTGCGGCACCGGGACGTAATTATTACACTGATCTAGCGGAACAAACACCGGATGATTGTGTGATTATGACTTTAGGTTGCGGTAAATACCGTTTCCATGAGCAGGATTTTGGCAATATTGGCGGTATTCCACGTTTACTGGATATAGGTCAATGTAACGATGCTTATTCAGCCATTCAAATCGCCAGTGCTTTAGCCGAAGCTTTTGATTGTGAGGTCAATGAACTACCGCTGTCTATGATGATTTCATGGTTTGAACAAAAAGCCGTTGCGGTTTTATTATCGCTCTTATCATTAGGCATTAAAGGTATTCATTTAGGGCCGACATTACCTGCTTTTATCACGCCTCCGGTATTAGATATTTTAGTCAAAGAATTTGATCTTAAACCGAATGGCGAAGCAGCGGATGATTTGGCGGCTGCGCTAAATAAAGCGGCTTAATTTTTCTAATATCACTGTCGGGTTACATTATCTACGCTTCGTTTGATAACCTAACCCGACCTACGATTCTAAAATCTTATGAGCTATAAAATCACCTTAACAACTCACGACCAGCAACAATTTGAATTTGCTTGTACCGAACAACAAAATGTCCAGGATGCCGCTGAAGCAGCCAGTATTTATCCACCTTTTGGCTGCAAATCTGGCAGTTGCGGTGCTTGCTTAGGCACTTGTGACTCAGGCGAATATCAACTAGAAAGCCACACGGATGCCGCTTTATCCGCTGAAGCCGTTGCGCGGGGCGATATTTTATTATGCCGCGCCCTTCCAAAAACTGATTTGCATATCACTCTGCCTTACGATGCTAGCGCTATTCAACAAACGCTCACGGCTCCGCGTAGTGCTGAAATTGTCAGCATAGAAAGCATTGCGGAACGCACTTTGCAAGTTACTTTGCAATTACAAGATGATCCAGAAACGGGTTTAGCCTTTGAATTTGAACCCGGGCAGTTTGTCGAACTGGAAATACCCGAACTAAATTTAATGCGCGCTTACTCAATCGCTAATACGCCTAATTGGGAAGGCCGCCTAGAATTTTTAATTCGCTTACAGCCCAACGGTAAGTTTTGTGCGTTTTTACAACAAGCGACTATCGGTCAACAACTCTTAGTTCATGCACCATCGGGTGCTTTTGTTGTCCAAAAACAAAGCTTAAACCCACGCGGTTTTGTTGCCGGTGGAACGGGCTTAGCACCTTTCTTATCTATATTAAGACGCATGGCCGAATGGGGCGAAGATCACCCAACGCATTTATTTTTAGGCGTGAATAATGAAGCTGAAATACTGTGTCAGGATGAATTAAACACACTGCAACAAAGCTTGCCGCAATTAACCGTAGAAATCTGTGTCTGGAAACCTGAGGGTAATTGGACTGGCTTTATCGGCACACCTGTTGATGCACTTAAAGCACATCTTGAGAATAATGCGGCTACAGATATTTATTTATGTGGTCCGCCTATCTTAGTAGAAACCGCGAAAGATGTGGCACTACAGGCTAATATTCCAACGGATCAGGTTTTTTGTGAGCGGTTTTTGTAAGTATTAAACAAGCGGAAGTTCACATCCTCTATATCCCGTATTTCACAAATGCGAGAATCAAGCTAAAACGGGACGTTAATCATATTTGTAGGGCGGACTTCAGTCCGCTTTTTTAGCAATGGCGGACTAAAGTCCGCCCTACCGTTTTTAGATAGCAGACACAATAATAATAAACTTAAATCAACACCCCTCCTCCTCTTTCCTCTCGCTCTCCGCAAATAAACCTCACTGCATTTATTCAATATGCTAAGCTTAATTCTTGGTGCTTAAGCACCTCTGAATCAAGCCTACTTACTCTATCTAGCCTCAACACTTAGCTTTTACTTCAGCATACAATATGGAACCTTACTTAACTGAAATAACTCAGCAGGCTCTGGTCTTTTGGGCATTTATTGTCCCAGATACCTCACTCATAGATGACCCCGAAGTATTAATTAGATTAGTGGTTCAAGTATTCTTATTAATCGGCTCGGCATTATTTTCCAGCTCGGAAACAGCGCTATTTTCTTTATCACGAATTGATTTACAAAACCTACTCAAACAAAACCATCCCTTAGCCGCCACCATTCACGACTTACTGGAACAGCCCCGGCGTTTAATTATTTCCATCTTATGCGGCAATGAACTCCTCAATATCGCAGCAGCAGCTAATATGACAATCATATTAGTCAAGCTTTACGGTCAAGATGATGCTGGCTGGATTACTATATTTGTGATGGTGCCGCTACTGCTGGTTTTTGGAGAAGTCACACCAAAAACTATCGCGGTTTCCAGTCCTGTTGTTGTTAGTACGCGCATTATTGTGCCTGTCATACGTGTGTGGGTGAAGTTTGTAGCACCTTTACGCTGGATAGTATGGAAAATTTCTGATCGAGTAACCACTTTCTTAGTTGGCAAAGAAAAGTCACCGGATAATATTTTACATGTTGATGAATTTAGAACCTTAGTGGACGACGTTGTTAAAAATGGCGAATTGGGCAGTTCGGAAAAACTAATGATTTTTAATTTGCTGGAAGCCGGCGCGACCGAAGTCATAGAAATTATGATTCCGCATACACAAATCCCCTTTATCAATGTCACGTGGGATAGGCAGAAATTAAAGCAATTTATTTGCAAACATAAAATGCATCGTTTCCCCGTATATGAGGAAGGCCGAGATAACTTTATTGGTTTTATTCATGCCGCCGATTTGGCAGGGATTTTTTTAAATCCATCATTACAGGTAAGCGACTTCAATATCAAAAACCTATTACATGATCCTGTGGTTATCCCGCCCACTAAAAAAGTTAATGAGATGTTCGACTTCTTTAAAATTAATGAAATTAAATCCGCTATCGTTTTAAATGAATTCGGCGGTGTCGAAGGTTTAGTCACGCTGGAACAAGTGCTGCAATTCGTGTTTGGTGAAATTTGTCCTAAAGACACCTTTCCTGATGTTGGGCATGACCCCATGACTAATATTTATGAGGTGCCCGGGGATATGAAATTAATCCACATAGAAGATTTAACTCACTTTGTGATTAAAGATAACCGCATGACCACTATCGGTGGTGTCGTATTTCGTCAGTTAGATCGATTACCCAAGGCAGGTGACCAAGTGCAGATGGAAGATTTACTGATGACAGTTTTAGAAATGGATGGCCATAGAATATCGCGCGTACAGCTAGCCAAAGGTGTACAAAAGAAAGCCATTATTGTAGAGGATGAAGTTAATCTTGAAGGAGAGCAAGCATGAGTGTTATTGAAACATTAGTGTTAATGCTGATTTTATTACTTATAAAAGGTTTCTTCTCCGGTTCGGAAATTGCCTTAGTCAGTTCTGACAAAATAAAAATGCGTCATAAAGCACGCATGGGTCATAAAGGCGCACAAATCGTTTTAGACTTATTTAAAACACCGGATATTTTATTGGGCACAACCCTTGTGGGCACTAATATTGCGACAGTCGCACTGACCACTTTAGGAACTTTATTGATGGTCAAATATTTTGGTGACAATGGCGATGTATACGCGCTATTGATCTATTCACCGATTTTTCTTATTTTTGGAGAAATCGTCCCTAAAAGTATTTATCAGCAAAATGCGAATACCATCGCGCCCGCTATTGTGCGCGTGTTACGGCTTTTTTCTTTACTGTTTTATCCAATTATTTTTATTTTTTCGCGTATTGCCCGCACTGTCGCGAGAATGGTCGGTGCAGGCAAACCTAATTCCAGTCTTTTTATCTCGCGCGAACAAATGCGTTCGATTGTAGAAATGGCGGAAATGGGTAGCCATATAGATGCTTTTGATCGTAATCGTATCAAACGCGCCATTAACTTTGCCGACACTATCGTCGGACAAGTGATGACCCCAGTACCAGATATGCTTGCTCTGGAGCAAGATACCTCATTAGGAAATGCCGTTAGACTGTCTCAAAGCATGCACTTTCATGATATTCCTGTCTATCAGAACAATATCAGCAATATCGTCGGCATGTTATCGCTAGAGCCTTGGGAAGTATTAGAGCTAGATTTAGAACAGCAAACTTTGCTACAGATCGTTAAACCCGCTTTATACGTCACAGAAAATCAATACTTAGAAGAGCTGTTTCATTTATTTGATCAACAAAACTGCAATACCGCGATTGTCGTTGATGAATTTGGTTCGACTACCGGCATCATAGATAAACAAGATTTATATGAAGAAGTCGTCGGGGATCTTGAAAGCAGTCCTGAAGAAAGCTCACGCCGCCGCTATAACCAAAAAATGTTATTTCAAGAGCTGGGGCAAGACAGCTATATGATTGATGCTAAGCTCCCGATAGCCGAAGTTAATGACATTTTAGGTATCAATATCAATGCCACTGAATTCTACTCATTAGGAGGCTTTATGCTCTCGTATTTGCATCACTTACCCAAAGTAGGAGAAAGCATTGATGAATGCGGCTACAGTTTTATCATTCATTCCATGACCACAAGGGCGATTAAAACAATTAAGGTTGAGAAAATTAAGTAGCGAGTAAATAAGGCGTAATCAGATTAAATCAGAATTTCAGCTTGGTTAAGCAATTACTTTTACTGAATCCAAATATAGCGTATCTGGACAAATATCCTGCTCATGAGGCCAGTCTACAGTGCCATCAAGCACTGTAGCTTGAGCAAAATAACTTTTATTCTTTAACTCTTTAAAAACACCCAATTCAAGCAGCTTAGAACGGTCATAAATCGTAAATATTCAGAGACCCCAGCAAAAAATTGATATTTTAGATAAAGAGCTATCCTAAGCTATTGCTAGTTCGTTTCAGAAATAGAAAGTTGGTAAAACTTCTAGGGGGTGTCTGAACACTTACAACTCGATGTTCAAGTTTTTTTAACCGATTGATTTTATATATAATTATTCTGATAAAGAAAATACCAACATCTTTATAAAAAAATAACTTATAAAATTCACTCGGCAAAATGTACTTTTCTGAGCCCAGTTATAGCTGAAAACTTGAACATCGAGTTACAAGTAATCAACTTCACTCCTCCGAAAAAAATGCTTCAACATCCTTAATATCTCGTGTTCTACGCATCGCGGGGACGCTATTTAAAAACATATGTCCGTAGGATTTCTTTAATAAACGCGGATCACAGAGCAATAATACGCCTCGGTCATTTACATCACGAATTAAACGCCCTACTCCCTGTCTTAAAGCTATCACGGCGGTGGGTAATTGATACTCAAAAAAAGGTTTACGGCCTTGTCTTTCCATGGCCTCCATACGTGCTTTTAAGACCGGATCGCCAGGGGATGAAAAGGGTAATTTATCAATAATTACCGTAGATAAGGCCTCGCCACGCACGTCAATCCCCTCCCAGAAACTGGATGTACCGAGTAACACGGCATTACCCGCTTGTTTAAATTCATCTAATAAAATCGCTTTGGGCTTATCGCCTTGAATTAATAACGGATATTTAATTTGTTTCTCTAAGATTTTAGCGGCGGCTTGCAAGGCTCTGTGGCTGGTAAATAAGAAAAACGTGCGACCTTTGCTGGCATTAATCACTGGAATCGCGACTTTTACAATTTCTTCAACAAATTCAGG
>Ga0105357_10000418_pt1 | contig 22318 bp, 17 predicted proteins | sample GOMGulsemesocosm_4_FD_83660 | JGI IMG/M metagenome (GOLD analysis project Ga0105357, IMG submission 83660) | Methane-oxidizing microbial communities from mesocosms in the Gulf of Mexico - GOM15B Gulf of Mexico | ecosystem: Environmental > Aquatic > Marine > Cold seeps | place: USA: Gulf of...
AGATGCAGGATTCAGCTGGAATTAGAAACGTCTTTAGGCAAGGCATTGATTGAAGAGAATGGTTGTTCCCTTCTTAAAATCAATAACGCAGCATAAAACGTTTCTAAACCAGCCCTACGGGGATGCCTGAGCAAATCATGCTCTTCGTTGCGTATATAATTAAGGACGCCACACGGATGTGGTTTATTAGAGAATGCAGGAGCATATTCTCCTGAACAACCATTAATAAAATACGCGCCTTGATCATGAATCGCTCAGGCGTCCTGAAACTCGCATCTTGAAGTGGTTTGGGTATAAAAGTTATCCCTTATTTTAGACTCATATTAGAAATAAGTTGGTTCATCCTAATGATAAAATCAACTTTATCCAAATTCTCATTATTATTTATTAACTTTGCTTGGCCACCATTTCTAGATGAAATGTTTTTATTTGTTTGATTGTTTTTTATAAGCACTTGCTGAGTGCTTATAAAACGATACTCTATTGCCCGGCTATAATTATGTTCTAAAAATATAAAGTTATCTTCAATAATAGTTTTTGGGCTATTTTCTATAGCGATACCTGTATCTGCAAAAGGGTGGTTGTTATCAGAATGGTAAATTACGTTATTGCGAATAACCCCCCCATAATTTGAAAATTTAATATTTTTATTTTTATTTTTATTCATATTTATAGACATGCCAAAACCAATTCCTCTATCCGAATCAATTATCACATTGCTGTCAACAATATTGTTTTCAGTATTATTCCATAAATGAATAGCATATTCAGCAATAGACTTTTCTGGACTGGCAATATTTTTAAATATATTTTTTCTAATTATCCAATTTTTTATACCATGAGCATCAATTCCCCCAATATAATAATTAGGTCCTATTTTTGCCGTGTATTCAAATAAACAATGTTCAATTAAACCACTATGAGCGTAATTATTAGGATTATTTCGTTTATCATAGCTAACTTTTAATAATTGTTGATAGCTATCTTGCAGAATACAGTTTCTAATAATTGGAAAGCTTGCATTTTTTTCTGCTTTAATATGAATTAAATGATTTCCTGATTCTTTGAGCGTAATTCCATCAAGCACAAAACCTGCGGCATAAACTTCAATAAGGGTATCATTACCTTTGGCCATACCATTACCTTTCAAAATGACCTTTGAAGGGTCCATTGATTTAGATAAAAACATAATATTAGGCTTAAGAATCAAAACTTTTCTGGTTAAGTGGTATATACCATCATCAAAAGTAATAGCGGCATTGCCTGAAGATGCATTTATTATTTTAAGCGTTTTATAAAATTCTTCTGAAGATGTTACAAAGTATTGAGTATATGAGATAGGTACTGTTATTTGAAAATTTGCATTAATATGCTTTAACAGTACATTTTCAAGCTTTGGTTTTGGTTTATATAACAAAGTATTAACGTTAGTTGATACTTTGTTATTGTCGTTAAAAAGTGAGTGTAGCCTATTAGTCGGAATATAGGATGAAAGATCAATGCCGAGTAACAATATAATCGTTAAAATACAAATGCCTACACCTATTGAGATACCGACCCCCTGAATAATACTAGATATAAATTTTAAAATTATTTTTTTCATTATTTAATGTGACTTTTTTATTTATGGAACAGATTAATAAAATACGTGCCTTGATCATGAATCGCTCAGACATCCTGAAACTCGCATCTTGAAGTGTCACGGGTATAGGTACACTAAGGTTTAATTATATCTCTAAATATTTTGATAAATTTTAGACATCACTATGGCTCTTTTCTCGGGAGAAAATTTATTTTTGCATTTATCTATGGCATTTGAACTTAATGATAGTCGGTGCTTTGGATCTTTGAGCATTTTTTTAAGAGCAGAGTATAGTTGGTCGTTTGTATAATCATGAAAGTCTTTGCATAGACTATCAATTCCATACCCTTTGGATGACTTAATAAAATCTTCATTTCGTATATCCAGTAAGATCCCATCCTTGTTGTTGTCAATTATTTCTGGAATAGCGAATATATTTGTACTAATAACAGGGATACCAAAAGACATAGCTTCTAATATAGCAAACCCAAATGTTTCTTGGTAAGTTGGGGATAAAAAAACATCTGTATTTGGAAGTATATCAGTTAACATTTCCTTTCTGCTTACAAGACCAAAGGTAATGTTTTTATTAGAGTTTATTTTTCTTAAATATTCATCTCGAAGCTTTGTATTGGATGTATGCAAATGCTCTGCACAACAAAGTCTTAACTTGAGTTTAGGAAACTCTGTTTGCAGCTGAATAAATACATCGACAACATTAGCACCACCCTTTCTAAAAAAATCACCAGAAAACAAAAGCTGTTTAGGTGATTCATTTGTAAATGCTTCCTCCCTTCGGAGTTGTATTGCTGGGTAAACAACTGTCGCTTTGTCAATAATGTTATGGCTTTGACATTTTCCATATGTAAATAGAGTATCCATGCCTGCATTACTTTTAAATATCAGTTTTTTAAAATTGCTTCTTTCTAATAACTTCTCTATTGCTATTAACCTAAAGCTTCGAGGGATCGGTAATCCCCAAAGGCCAAAATTGGCAGTTCCTGAATATTCTGCAGGCGTATAAAGCCAATTTTTTTTAGTTAAAATTGGAAAAATAGGCGCTTCATATAAGTCGATATTATCATGATCAAAATAGTTATAAATTCCCTTTGCAGAACTAGTTATAAATTTATCAACTAAGTGAGGCGTCGGTTTTACAAAACTATATTCTATACCTTTAGGAGGGTAATTGGCATATTCATCGGCAATGCCATGCCTTTCTGTTATACCTATTCTAATCACTTTTCGCTCCTAAATATTTAAATACTTTTACAATTGGTAAGGGCTCATAGTTTAATGATTCTTTATCAAGCCCACCCAAAAGAATATAAAGCAAGTTGTTTTTATAGTCAAAGTCAGCACCTAATATGCTAGGGTGTTCATCAATAAATTCCATAGATCCGTGCATGCTTGGTCTAATGTTAAAGCTTTTTTTCTCACCCATATCCACTTTAAAAAGTTCATTTAATGACCATGTCCAATAATAATTGTATATATCTGTTGGATCTATAGGGCATTGACCTGGACATGATTTACCTGCAGAGCGTTTTAATTTATAACCCACACCATATTTATTACCAGCCGAAGTTCCAAGAGTATAATAAATGGGTAGATCAGGGAGTATAAAGCCAAATACTGCTCTAGAATTAGCAGTCCAAGTCGTTTTTTCTCTAACGTTGTAAATATCTTTTTCTAAAGGGTTTTTGAGTGAAAACCCTAATAATTCTCTCGTGGGAATTACTGATTGATTAAGATCATTTTTGTTAAATAAAAACAATGAAGGGCCAATGCTTAATCGTGAAAAGATAGGGTAGTTACTAGCATGTCCAACTAAATATTTACTGTTAAGTATATATTGCCATTTTTGAGGTAAAGGCGTTATCCACCCTGATGCACGAGCAGCCCCTTCCAACTCCTTAAATGGAGATATGGTAGAGTTTTTCAAGTTTGATGCATTAGAAATAACAAATGTTGTTTGGGTATTATTTGCATCTGCATCATAATATTCAATAGCATTCACGACGAGTTTACCATCAATAACTCGCATTCCTGTTATTGTGTCGAGTTTTTGAGGGTTATAAAGGTGTTTTTTTCGTAAAAATTTAACAAAAGGTTGAACCATAGAAGCAACATTTAATTTTTTAATCTCTTGGCTTTTGACTAAAGGGGGGATCTTTATTTCGGCTATCCCTCCAAATTGTTTATGCCCAGTAACAAAAAGTGAATCGCCTTTCTCATTTAAAGCAATAACTCCCGCAGTAAAAGCAAACCTTGATTCACCAAGGACTTCCCTTTTAGTCGGGAATTTAAATGAGCCTACCCATTCAAAATTTATATTATCAATTGCAGAAGCGCTGTTGATCATAAATATAAAGATAAAAAAGCTTAGTGTTTTCATTTTAAATATCTCAATTTTTTATTCTAGCTAAAAATTTTTTCCACCTAGTTGTGCTATCTTTTATTACTTTAATATACTGAGGAGAAGAAAATGGTGGTAACTCACAGTATTTTTCAATAGCCTGAATGGCCTTACTATTTTTACCATCTAGTGTAGCTAGTTTAATTAAAATATTATTAGCAGAAGTTATTATATAAGGGGTAAGGTGACATTTGAAATTGTTTTGCCTATTTTTATCAGAGCAGAAAGTCTCTAATTCATCTGTAAAAGTCTTTAGTACTTCGACTTGAGGATGAGCAATGAGATTATCAACCAACTGCTTTAATTGTGTCCAAAAACAGACCCAATAAGACAGGTTTTTGCTATGAAAGACATCAGCTGATGTTGTATATAGATCGGTTAATACGGCAAAAACACTTTTTATATGTGTTTCACTAAAGGTGTATGAAACGGAATCATCTCGCTGTCGGTACCAGTAAAGTGGTTTATTTATTATCTTGATGTTATTTAGGTGTATTAGTGTATTTATCGACCAAAGTAAATCCTCGGCTTGTTTATAAGGTAAAAATGCCGATTTGGATTTTTCTAAGTGTTGTCTATTGATAACAATAGACCAACAAGACGGAGCTAAATTACCTAATAATGTTTGTCGTGTTGCTTCAAGTCCTGTGATTGTCGCCTCTTTAATGTATATTCCAAAACATCCGCTTGTTTGCCACCCTTGTGTTGTCAACGAATAATTGGCATAACCAAATTTTAGCGCAACAGGGCCCTTCTCTAATTGCTTTGTTATGGCGCTTATGGCATCAGGAGCAATACAGTCATCACCATCGATAAACCACACGTACTCCCCTGAAGATGATTCTAAACCAATATTTCTTGCTGAAGATACTCCACCATTTTTTTTGGATATCACCTTAACATTAGCGTATTTTTCAGCACACGCTAATGAAATTGATTTAGTTTTGTCAGTTGAGCCATCATCAACAACAATCACTTCACATTTTACGGCAAGCGGTTGTTTATTTATTGATTCTATACATTCTAATAAATAAGGTTCAACATTATAGGCGGCTATTATAAAACTGATTAATTTATTTTCCATTTAGATTCCGTTTAGAGTTAATGAGCATTACTATTTCATCGTGTATTTCGTGCTTTAAATATTTAACCGTTAAAAACCATGTTATAGGCAATAGAACAGCCACTGTTATTATTATCCATATAGGGCTAGCATCATTTAGAAATCCATTGCTTATTAATAATGTTATTGAACCACAAATAAATGCTATGAAAAAATTATTCTTCATGGCTAAAATATATGAATTAAGGGTTAAATTCAAACATTGCTTTATCATAACTGAAATCAGTATAAGGTAAAGGACGCCCACACCTACCAGTCCATGACTTAGAGTAAGTAAACCCGACGGGTAAAGTAATAATATTGATGATACAACAGCAATTAAATTAACAATTTGCAGCATCATAAATTGTTTTTCCATTCTGGCGGCAATAATGACTTGTCTAGCAAATGGATGTAAGTTGCTAAGTAGGTACCATAAAATTAAAAAAGGTACTAGCTGAGAAGAACTTTCCCATTGTTTGCCAAATAATACATAAATAATCTCATAACTCAGTAAGCCAGCAACGGTTAATATGGGTAATAAGAGTGAAAGTGCTAAATTGGAAGATTTGAGGTATGCATGTCGTAAATCATCTGTTTTATCATTATTTGCAGATAAATAAGGTAAGGCTATTGACTGTAACCCGCCTAGAATTATATGAGCAATAAAATCAACTAAACCATTACCTCTAGAGAAAAAAGCGATGTCAGTTGTTGTACCAATTCGGCCAATAATTAAATCAAAAGATAATTTTGCTTGCTGGCTTGCTATATTGGTTACTGTATTAATGGAGCCAAATTTAAAAATAGATTTTATATTGTTAAATAAAGGGATGAATTCCATTTGTTTTGAACGAAATACTAATGTCAGAGAAAACTCTACAATAGCACCCACAGCCACCCCTATGGCTAAAGAATAATATGAATAACCCAAGAAAAGTAAGGCGAAACTGGTGCCAAAATTAGACAGACGAGAGCTCCAACCTATGATCGCGTTCTTTTTATAATCTATCTCCTTGTGAAGTAAAGCAAAATTTATACTTGAAAATGGTGCTAACCAAAAACTTATACTTGATATATATAATAGATACTCGACTGGCGGTGTATTATAAAATTCAGAGATAGGGTTAGCGGCAAGTATTAAAATGATCGCTATGCCCCATGAAGATAAAATTGAAAGACCCAGCGTGTTTTTGATTTTAGTGGAATTTATTTTTTCTCTTATTAAATAATCTCCTGTGCCTAGTAGCTTGAATTCATTTGAAGACATTGCTATAGCTGCGGCTATTGCATATGTTCCTATTTCAGCAGGAGTTAACACTCTAGCGATATACATTGAAAACAATAAATTTAGCACTTGATAAATATAAAGAGAGCCAGAAGAGAATAGAAGTGCAATTCGAATTTTAGACATGATTAAATTCCAAGCTTTCTTTTTAATACGGTAAGTTTTCTTAGCACTCTAGTGCTAAATAATTTACTTAGTTTATATTTAAGAGGTATGCTTTCTTTGGATTGTTCAAACACTCTTCCTTCAATGTCAGATTCTCTAATTTCTTGGTGATGAACTAAATTAGGTAAAATCACTCCTTGTCTGGTATAAGGAAAGGTATATCTAGGTAAAAGATCAATAGGAAAGTACATATTGTGAGTGCTTTTTAAAAATATTTGGCAAGCTTTTCGTGATATTATATAAGCTCCCATTCCGTATGGAACTGGGTCTACTTCAATTGTTGTATATTTACTGTGTTGTTTCTTATCTATAATGTGCTTTGATTCAAGTACTTCTTCTTGATTGCAATGAAATATCTCAGCAATTTTATCTAGTTTGTTGTCTAACTTTAAATAATCAAAAGACTCATATATGCTTTTATTGTTAATTAATTGGGATAAATCTTCATCAATAAGCACATCATCTTCTAACACTAATGCATAGTTTAATTTTCTCGCAATAATTAGTTGCCAAATATTGATGTGCGACTGTGAGCAACCAGCCTCACCAGCAACTAATTTATGACCAGATTCATAAAAAAAACGTTTAGAGTTAAAGCTTTCTTTGAAGTTATTTAATGTTGCGCCGTCAACGGCTTCTATTCGTTCAAAATCAAGAGAAAGCTCTTTTAAGCGATGTGTTATTTTTTTGAGTCTTTCAGGACTTCTTTTTAGGTTTATAACAAATATCTTCACGTTGTCCTTTTTCCCTTTGTAATATATTAAAAATATTTAAATTACATGCTGCCATCAATATTAACCAATAAAGAAACTCTGCACGATAACGGTTTAAAAAAGTCATGGTAACAATCGCACAAACTAATGCTGATTGAATTGCAACTGTACGATAATAGTCTTCCCAGTTGTTACTTTTTATAGCGGAAATTCTAACTTTTTTACAAGAAGAAAAGCAACTCCAAAGTAACATTAGAAATAGAAACAAGCCGACATAGCCTAGTTCAGTTAGCACCTCAAACCATGAGGAGTGTACAGCACGATTTCTATGTTTTCCTGTGTTAGTTGTTTCAGGTATATAAAAAGGGGAATAGGCCTCAAAACTCCTAGTACCAGCTCCTAATGGAAAATCCAGACTCATTTTAAAGGCTGACTCCCAGAAAATAACTCGTGTTGCACCTGTTTCTTTTTCTTCAGTAACTTTACTGCTCTGTATTGATGACATCCTATCTAAAAAGCTATTATCGACCAAAGTCGAAACACCAAGAAGACCAATAATGAGTAATGACGTAACTTTTATTTTTTGGTGCTTTAGTTTGACTTTTGAAAAATATAAAAATAATAGAAAATAAATAGACGAAACTAATACACCGAGAAAAGCCCCTCTACTATTTATTAATATTAAACCATTTAACGTGATGGCTGCCATCAACAAGGAGATAACTTTAACGTATTTATTCTTTGTAGAAAGAAAAAGGTAAGCGCTTATGACTATTGACGGAGCTAATGCCGCTGCTATTCCATTTGATTCAGGAGCATCAACTGTTCCTAGGCCTTCAACTCTACCTGTGGCGCCTCGACCAACTTGATAGGCAAGAAACCCTATATAAGACGCTCCTAATGAATATGTCGCCATAATCCATTTTAATTTACTTACAGTATCAATTAATTTAAAAGCAAAAGATATAATGATACACAGCTTCAAATAATCGATTAAGCTAGCGTTGTGTGCTTCTGGCCATACGGCATAAAATGAAGTTATTGCGAATAGCGCAAGTAAAGAGTACAACCATTTAAATTGGGGGACAGAAAATAATTGATTGTTACTTTGTTTTTCTTTGAGAAAAACAAGTGAAACCATAAATATCACTATCAGCATGGAATAAGGTATTGAAGGCAAGTAATATCCCCACCAACGTAATTGTGGAGACATAAAGTAAACTAATTGGTAGACAATAAATGCAATAAAAGAACCATATCTTAAGGCGGCTATAATCCCCCCGACATATATCCCTAAAAACATTAGTGCATTTAACATTACTTGTATTACCTATCCTAGACCGTTACCTAAAAAAGGGGATGATGCCTTTATTATTAAAAAATATTGGATCTTCGATTAAAACACCTCAAAGATGATGGTTATAATTAACACATGATCTATATATACCCAAGCCACCTCAAGATGCAGGATTCAGCTAGAATTAGACACGTTTCATTATAATATCTAACATATTAACTAATCATATCATCATTTACCATTGAATAATAAATAGGCCCATTTTGACTTTGAAATCCAATAGTTATGGATGCTTAATGTTATGACTAACGTTAAGAGTATAAGTATAGGAATAGCAATTAAAGGTTGTATTTTAAGGTTAATGAGTATAATACCAAGACTAATAACGATGAGATGATGAAATAAATATACCGTATATGACGCATCAGATAAAAAACGCCACATACTTGATGGAGAGTTAAAGTATTTATAAAACACATGAAAGCAAAGTACTATTGAAAACCAAACGGTTAGATTTTCAACGTAAGTTGAAATAATCATATAATAAGTGTTACTGGATACTATAATCAACTTGCTAGCAAAAACCGATCCTAGTAGTAATAATATTGTTATCTTGAAATTTGATTTTGAAAATTTATACAATGATTCATAATTACCTCCTAATAATGCCCCAAACATAAAGTAAGGCAAGTAAATACAAATTGAAAACACATCAAAAACTCCATAATAATTTGAATATAAAGGAAATCCTATTTTGTTTAACCCGTAAATCATGATTGATATTGTTGGCATAATAACAATGATTATGGTTAACGGTATGAATAAGAATAAACGGTTACAAAAATCATTGATTATTTTGATAGGTTTGGACAAAAAATACGATACTAGTGCTGCTCCAATAAAGTATACAACTAAATTAATTAAAAACCATAAATGAGAAGTCCACTTTCCATTTGAAAGGTAATCCCATATTTCAAAATCATAAAAACCAGTATTGGCTAATATAGTAGCTTGGATAGAGTTTAATGTTATTCCTGTTACAAACAAAGGGATTAATATTTTTTTCATTCTAACCAGAATAAATACTTTTGAGTTGTATTTTCTAATAGTGAGAACACAAAAAAAACCAGAGATTACAAAAAATGTGGGCATTCTAAATACATGAATTATATGGCCAATATAATCTGCAATGACTGTAGTGTTTGAACTATATATTAGCCAGTTTTGCTCTGAATTGAATATATTTGCAGAGTGTAAGACAATGCCAAGCATCATTAATACACTTCTCATTGAATCCATAAAATAAAATCTATTTAATTGTTTTTGCATAGCTCTTTGATGCCTGAAGTAAATGTAATATACCCGTGTTTTGTAAGGTGGATGCCATCATCTAAAAATTGATTATCGGTGGTAACTTCCCAGTTTGATTTATGGAATGTAACTTTGGGTAACGTTTTTATATATTTACTCATTGAATGGTTAACAGCTTTAAATTTCATCCAGTATTGCTTTCTTGCTGGAGATGGCTTTATTGCTAAAATATGAAGCTCACTATCAGGGTATATTTGCTGAATATTTTTTAATAAGTTTCTATATTCGTTTATAATTTTATTTACAGGTAACTCTGTGCTGGCATCATTTTCCCCTGCATATAATAAAATTTTTGTTGGTGTAATCATTATAGGTGAAATTGTGATATACATATTAATATCAGAAATAGTTGCTTGACCAATTCCTCGGTTCAGCCAAAATTGGCAGGGTATAAATTCTTTAGGGTTTAACCGTGCAATTGATGAACTTCCAAGCATTAGATTTATTTTTGGGTTATTTATAAAAATATCCTTATAAATATATTTTATGGTAGTGCAAAACAAACTGTTTTTTGATGATAAGCTGAAGCCATACCCGATAATTAACAAGATTATTGACGCTATTGTTATATAAGTAATGTGTTTGCTGTTAGGTTTTATTTTTTTCAAAGTATTTGGATTTAAATCCTTATTGTGTCATTTGTTGATATAAATCTTGATATTTATTATTCATGTTTTTTTCAGAAAAATGAGTTTTAAACCTATTTTCTGATACCTTCTCAAAGCTAATAGCCTTACCATTTTCATGAATAATTTTAATTATCCCTGTTGCAAATTTGTTCTTGTTGTCATTAGGTGTAACAAAACCATTTTCACCATCAATAATTACTTCTGGATTACCACCTACATCAGTTACAACGCAGGGTTTTCCTAATGACATCGCCTCCAATAATGTCATTGATGTTCCTTCACTAAAAGATGAAAGTAAGTAAATATCCATTAAAGCTAAGTAGTTTTGTGGTTTTGTTTGATAACCCGTTAATAATACATTATTTCTTATGCCTGATTTTTCTATACAGCGCTCAATATTGTGTCGTTCTTCGCCATCACCAACTATAATCAAGGTGGTGTTGGGCTGTTGTTCTAACACTAATGAAAAAGCTTTGAGCATCATGGTGTGATTTCTTATCGGATCAAAACGAGCAATTGTACCTAAAATGGTATTGTTTTCAGGTATAGCTAATTCAGCTCTCAGTTTATCAACATCCGCTTGATTTACGTCTAATGGTGCTATGCCGTTATAGATAACATCAATTGACTTTTCTGGAATATTTTCAAATTCAATTAAGGCTTGTTTAGTGGCTTTAGAAATAGCGGTGACTTGGTCGGTAAACAAGTTAAGAATAGGATTAATTAATTTACGCTTCCAAGTGCTTGAATCAGGGTGGAACCTGCCATGTTCAGTAAAAATCACCTTAGTTTTGGTAAAGGCTGCAGCGATAACGCCATAAACCCATGGAGTGTATTGGTGGCAGTGAATGATATCAACCTTGTTGGTTTTTATAATTTTGCGTATTTGTTTTATTAACTTGGTATCGAAGCCAGGCTGACGGTTGAGCTCAATAAATTCTATGCCGTTGTTTTGTAGTTCTTCTGCAAATGGACCTAATGGCGATTCTATGCAAAGAACGGACATCTTGAATCCTTCGGTAAGTCCAGAAGGAATGAAAGTCGTTTGGTTGTTTTGAGTGTTCGATTCATCTTTTTGCGTTAAAGTACGATTTACATTATTATTCGCAAGGCCATCTATGATGTTTTTAATCACCATTTCTGTGCCGCCAATGCGCATATCATAGGTAATGTGCATGATGTGAATTTGTTTCATATCATTAGGCCTCACACATATATTTATCCCACCACATTTGAAACATTAACATGCTCCATAATACGGTAGCGTGATCTTTTTGTTCATTTTGATGCTCTTGCCATAATTTGGCTACTTGCTCTTTTTTGAAAAAACGACACAAGCCATCGTTTCTATTCAGTAGTCGTTCTTCAACAATTGTTTTAAGTTCTTTATTGAGCCAAGAAGCGAGAGGAACTGAGAAGCCCATTTTTTTACGATATAAAATATCGTCGGGTAAGTAGTCTTTAAATGCTTCTTTTAATATGTACTTTTTTTCTGGTTTGCTTTTGTTAGTATTAAATTTGAACTTAGAGGGTATGGTTGCAGCAAACTCTATTATTTTATGATCTAGCAAGGGCGCCCTCACTTCTAGTGAGTTAGCCATACTCATTCTATCTACTTTTACTAATATATCGCCAGGTAAATAGGTTTTCATATCGGTATATAAAATACGAGAGAGATGATCTGTTCCATCACATTGATTATAAAAATCAGTTGTTATCTTTGATGGGTGATAGTCACCTAATGCTTCTTTGGTTTTATTGTTTATGAGTGATTCCCAAGTGCTGTCTTTAATAAAAGAGTTAGTTATATAAAAACCCATTGCAGGGTCAACACTTAAGCTGTTCAATAATGAACTGGCCTTTTTACAGGGTGAAATATTTATATGCTTAAGTGTATCGGCTAAAACAGGAAATATATTCTTTCGGATTATTTTGGGTATTTTATTTCTAAGTTTATTTTCTATATGGTCAATACTGTATTTTTCATACCCTGCGAACACTTCATCACCACCATCACCAGCAATGGCAACGGTTACTTTTTTTCTTGCAAGTTGTGATACAAAAAAAGTAGGTACTAAGGATGGATCGGCAAAGGGTTCATCGAAAAAAGAAACTATATGATCTAAACTTTTAGCAACATCTTGGTGAACGGTAAGCTGATGGTGTTTTGTGTGATATTTTTCAGCAACAACTTTAGCAAATTCTGTTTCGTCAAATTTCTTATCATCAAAACCAATAGAGCAGGTGGTTATTGATTTTGCATTGTTCTTTTTAGCTGTTTTGGCCATTAAGGCAACAATGCCGCTTGAATCTACACCACCACTGAGGAATGCACCTAATGGTACGTCTGAAACCATACGTTGTTCAGTGCATTGGCTGGTAATATCTTGTACTTGTTTTTTTATGTTTTGTTCTGAATTATTTATTGTTTTTGCAAAAGAAATATCCCAATATTGATGCTTACTCATGCCTTTATTATTAAAGAGCAGATAATGCCCAGGCTCTAATTTATGTATATTTTGGTATATTGTTTTTGGATCGGGTATGTATTGATAAGCAAAAAAGTCATAAACGGCTTCTGTACAAATTTTTTGAGGAATATCTTTAATTGTTAATAATGCTTTTAACTCTGAAGCAAAAACGATGTCATTTTTATGCAGGCAATAGTAGAGAGGCTTCTTGCCAATTCTATCTCGGGCAATAAAAAGCTGCCGTTTTTGTTTATCCCATAGTGCAAAAGCAAACATACCATTAATTTTTTTAAGCAGATCCGTGCCTTCATAATGATATAAAGCAAGAATAACTTCGGTATCAGTATGGGTTTTAAACGGGTAACCCTTTTTTTTGAGTTCAGCTCGTAGTTCAAGAAAGTTATAAATTTCACCATTAAAAGCAATAACGTATTGTTCATCATGAGATTGCATGGGTTGAATACCAGCATCAGATAAATCAATAATAGCTAAGCGACGATGGCTAAGACCTATATTATCATCAATATATTCAGAACCAGCATCAGGGCCACGATGAAAAATTTTTTGTCCCATATTTTTTAGGGTTTCAATGCTGCCAATTGCATTGTGAAATTGGCTAAAGCCAGCTATACCGCACATTAATGAAAATATCTCCTTATTTTTATAAGTTTATATAACGTCTTATTTTAGGGCCAATAAAAATAGTAACGGGTAGAGGTAACTTTTGCCAGACCTGCTCTACAATAGATCTTAATTGACTTTGGTTATTACTTTGATGTTTTATTCTTTCACCCACTATGCCGTCGATAATAAACCAGTTTAATGGCATAGGCTCAGCTCCCCATTGTTGTTTAAACTTGTAAGTACCTTCACCGAAGCTTGAGCGACCAAAATCAAACGTTTCAATGTTATTATCGCATAAGTGTTTGAGTAAAGACCAATAAAGCATCATATTAGGGGATAGCCTATTGTATTCTGATTTGGTTGATGCCCATGGAATGGCAGCCTTATTACCAGCAATAAGCACTATGCCACCACCAATAGGAATATCATCTTTATAGATAATAGATATTACCATGTTGCTTTTATAATATTCTAATAAAGATATAAACCATTGCTTACTATGAACAGGAGAGCCAAGAGCTTTCATGTTATGAGCAAACACTTGATAAAAATCATCTAAAAGGTCTTGTTGGGAACCAAGCTTATACACAAGACCATTTTTTTCAGCCTTGCGAATTTGACTACGTAATTTAGATTTAAAATTAGAAAATAATGTTTCTGCATCGCTTGGTAGTGACATTATCATACTGACTTTTTCAGTTGTTAATTTTTCTGTTATTGATTTTTCTGTTATTGATTTTTCTGTTATTGATTTTTTAGTGGAGTTAATCACAGATTCTCTAACTTCAATACTTTTTGCTTGATAATTCAAAGCGATTTTTTTACTTTCGTTCAGCAATAAGGCATAAATCTCATCATTATTAGCAAGTATGCCACCTATATCACAAAAAGGGAGAGCACAAAGCGTTGGCTTACCTAATGGTGAGGAAAAAACAATCAGGGGAAATACCCCAACAATTTCTTCTGTATCATTTATGCTTTTTTCAGCAATAAGATAATGACTTCTATGCTGATATGCAGCTCTAATCGCATCTTTCCAGCCAAATAAATGATAAGGAGAGTGCTCTCGATGTTTATTTACATAAGCATTCCACTGCTTTTCATCAAGTGCAGTTGCTTTTCTAATTAATATCATAGATTAATTTATTTATGCCTTTGTGTGAGTATGTCTCTTGCTTCAGAAATAGTGCAATAAGTTATATTTGTATTTTTAGCTAAATGTTCAACCGCTATTTTTATTTGTTGGCAAAGATATTCTCTTGTATTTTCTTGGTCTGATAAACCAATGACATTTTTGAGCAAACTTGAACTATGCAAATACATATGAAAAACATTTTGTCCTTTGCTTAATTGAGTATCAACAAGCACCTTCATATCATTACCAGAACACAATTCAGGACATAGATATAATTTTTTTAGTAATTTTGTATGCCATAGAATGCCATTTAAACGTAACCAAGAAAACATTTTTTGTGCGAATAATGTATGAATTTTTTGACAGAATATATTGTTGCCTTGGTTAAAACTCACCGTGACAGGAATTTCAAAAATATCTCTTTGCTCTCCTGATATATTAGTATCATTAAAGTCTGGCCAAAAAGGTGAGCTTATTGCCTTTTCACAAGAAAAAAACCTGCTCTTATAAAGTGGATACACACTAGAGTCAATATTTATTCCTTTGTTATGTAATATATGAAGTATGTCGCCATTCACTCCCCAACGTCCTGTGCGGAAAGACTTTGGTACACAATTAAATTCTGTTTTTAATTTTTCTATGAGCATATCTAGCTTCTGCTCAAAATGACTTAATGGTAAATTAATTACGTGAGAAGAGGCTTCGTTTGTTTCATTAAAAAAAGGAGGATTAGCCCACGGGTGTAAATGAGCACCAATTTCAAAATATTGATTATTAAGCTGCTTAATAATATTAATAGCATTTAAATCATTAACAACGGCGTAGTCAATAAAATAAGTGGGCTTTACACCTAACTCTTGGCAGAAATTTTGAAAAGCAGGCAGCTCATTAATATTTTTTACTGAAAAGTCTTTGTGAGGGAAAGATCCAGACCAGTCCCATTCTTCTTCAGTATCTACTGTTAATATAAAAAGTACATTTTTTTTCATTGTTTAATTATCTAATAATGTTAATTTCAGTATATAACAATTGTGCCTATGAATTTCATTCAAAATAAGTGGTAGATCTTTTGTACCCGTAATTTTAATTACCAAACCAAACCAAACCAAACGTTCAGTCAAATAAATTCTTTTCTACAACTGATTAATAATACTTCAAACCAGTATAGTTATGTAGTGATCATTCGTTGAAATAAATCTAAATACTCATCAGCCATACGTTGACCAGAATAATGTTCATTCACATACTCTCTAGCATTATTAGAAAGCTTTTCTGCATAAGTCGTATCAAAGAGCAGTTGTTCCCAATATTTTGATAGCGTTGATTTGTCACCTAACTTAGCTAATAAACCACTTTTATCATGGGTAATGAGTTGATCGATGCCAGCAATGTTGTATGCAGCAACAGGGATACCCATAGCGGTTGCCTCCATTAAACAGCGAGGGATACCTTCTAAGGTTGATGTCATTACAAATAAGTCAAAGCTTTGTAATAATTCTAAACGATCATCCCTAAAACCAAGAAATTTAATTTTATTCTTATGGGTAAGATTTCTAGTGTAATTTTCTAATTCTTGGCGCTGATCACCATCACCTAGTAAAATTAAGGTTAACTTTTTGTGCTTGGAGCAAAGTGATTCAAAGATATCTAAAATATCAAAAATATTTTTCCGACTGATCATTTGGCCAACAAAACCAATGCGCTTCTCTTCCGTTTGTATTGTCTGGGGCTTTAGTCTTTGCTCTTCTACTTCAGATAAATCCACACCATTTTGTATATAAACTAAATTACTTTCTTTTACACCATATTGACGAGCGTCATTACATAATTGGCGAGATAAAGGGACTACTTTACTTGCGTATTTCATGCTTTTACAGCCAAGCCAAATAAATAGTTTAAGTTTAAAGTCATCGGAGTTTTCAAAACCATGAGGTGTGACAATGCTTTTTATACCCGACTTTTTGGCCGCAATAACACCTAAAATATCGGATTTATAGCCGTGAGTATGAATAATATCTATGTCACGCTCTTTGATAAGTTTAATAAGCTTATCAATTACTTTAAAGTCAAATCGCCCCGTCATTGGGATCTCAAAGGTTTCACCGCACTTTTCTTTATAATGCTTAACAAGTTCTAAATTTTGAGAGTCATCTTCTAGTGTGGTTGCTAAATCGCATCGTACTTTGGTTTTATCCAAGTATTTTGCTAAAGCTAAAATCCACCGTTCCGCACCATAAAACCCTGTGGAGCAAATAAATTGTAGTACATTTATTTTTTTGATTGTCATTAAGTTTAAGCCTATTTTATTCCTGAATTTGAAAATGACTTAAATAAGCCACCGAGAGTACCAATTGCTCTAGCAGGAAAATATATTAGATAAAATTGAAATACGCGCCAGAATGGGACATCTTTTTTTGTTAAACGATGCAAGCGTAAGTTATATGCCGCAAAGGGGACTGCTAATAAAAATAAAGAGACTAGCGCAACGGGAATGGATCCCATCAATAATGAAAAAATAAAAATAAAAAATAAAACGACTAAAGCTAAAGGAATAATAAAGCTAGGTATTTCTCGAAGAGGAATATTTCGCCCTTTAATTGATTGTAAATTTGACTGCCCACGCCAAATTTCCTTTTTGTACATTTCATTGTATTCTTTGTCTTCTCCAAGGTGTACATAGGTTGCTAACGAGGTGTAATACAAATTCCCTAATTGATTAACTTGATCTGTGAAATAGTAGTCTTCACAGGTAATTAAGTGTTCAGGAAAACCGTTAACTTTTTCAAACGTTATTCTAGCAAGAAATAAATTTCGGCCAGGTAAGAAATTTACATTACAATCTAGCTCTACGTTACTTAATGCTGTTCTTATTCTTTCTAAGGGAGGAGCATTCTTACCGTTAATTTGTGCAGCGCTGGCTAGAAGACAATTATCCTGCTCAGTAATGGTGTGCAACATACAACTTAGCCAGTTAGTAGAAAGCTGTATATCAGCATCTAAAAATGCTAAGTATTCACTCTGAGTTTGTGTCACACCATAATTTCTCAAGGCTGAAATTGTTAATTTTTCTTGCTGAAAAATAATATGTATATTTGTATGCAAAGCTGCAAGTGCTGATAATTCACAGAGTGATTTGTTTTGAGTAATAACCCAAACATCATAAATTTTTGGATCAGTATCTTGATTAATAATTGAGGTAACAGTTTGCACTAACAGCTCTTCACGGCCTTTATGTGGAATGATAAATGAAACTTTTGCGACCACTTTATTTCCCTATTTTTTTTAATAAATTAGCTATCATAGAAGAACGTATTTTAAGCCATTCTAATTCTTTAGATATGGAAGTATTACTTAATGTCGAGATAAATGCACTAACCAATTTCGGTTGACTCAATATTTCTTCAGCTTCACTACGTGGTAAATGCGACAAGCTTTCTCTATTGAAGTTTTGTTCTACATAACTTTTAATTCCATGGTTTTGCATTAGTATACTGAGTATTCGCGTAAAGCTTCTTGTTGGCTCTTTTGCTAAAGTACTAACCACATAGTTATAAAGTTCATTTGCTTTTGTAATGAATTCACTTTCTTTGGTATTACTATAAGCATAATAATGCGCGAAGAATAGTATATTTGCTTTGCGTATATCTTGGGCAGCCCAAGTGTGGTTAGGGTATTCGAGTACTTCAGGCGTTTCAAGAGTTGGTCGCTCATTTTTACACATCCATACTGCGTATTGTAACAGTGCATCACGAGCATATTGAAAAGAACTATCAAATTGTTTTAGTTTTTCTTTTACTTGTAGGTAACGATAAACGGCTTGTAAAAAAACAGTATAAAACCAACAGACTTCTATATTATCTAAGTGCCTTGCATCAACATCATCACTTGGGTGAATTGTATTTTTAATAATGAGGCTTGCACTATCAAGAAAAGATTGTTTATTCGTGAGTTCAAAAGAGTCAATTAATGCAATAACGTAATGTGCTGTGCCTCTATCAAGGGGGTATTTTCCAGTAGAAATATTTTTAAGATCAATTCTATTTTTATTTTTAATGGCCAGTAAGAAGTCACCAATTCCCCCTGAACCCTCATAAACACTTGTGATCCAGTGTGTTAATTGTAATACGGCATTTTTAGAGCTTTCATCGCCTGTTAAAAAAAAATGTAGCATTAATCCCGTAGTGTAGCAATGTTGCCCACCAGGGCCACCACCTCCAGCATGATCTTGATATGCATTTGCAACTTGTTTTTGTGAATAGGTTCTATGGCTTGCCGTTTTAGCAGGTAAGTAATGATCGGTATGCCAAAACAACCCTCCGTTATACTCAACTTTATCTTGAGTAGTATGATAAATGTCAATATTTTTTACATGATCAGCAAGGTCGTTTGCGAGTGTGAGCCATTGCTGATTTTTGGTTAATAAATAACGCCTTAAGAACCCATATAAAGGATCATATTGATTATTATAATGTGAGATGAGTTCATTATCACCTTCAACTTCTAAGGTTTCATGATCTGCATAAAGATCGCCAAAGTTGCGCCAACCAAACTCGTCAATCAACTCTCTTTTCTGGAAGAAATTGTTGCTAGAGTTTATGCCATCATTAATAATGGCATTATATTTAATTTCATCATCGGTATGAGGCAGAAATGGAATAGTTTTTGTTGCAGCCATATACTCAGAAGAAATAGTGACTTGAGTTGGTGACTCTATAAAAGTAAGTACATTGTTCTGCTCATCATAAACAATATAAAAAACATCTGATTTTTTTTCTCCTGGCTGTAGCTCAAAGCCAGCTTTAGCCTGCTCTGGAAATAAGCCAAGGGTTATTTTATTTGGTTCTACTTCAATAGATTTAGGGAACTTTTGCCAAAAATTTTTAATGTGTACAGAAATAGTAGATTCAATATTTTGGTTTTTTTGTTTTACAAAAATTGTAGGAAGGGCTCTTCCTTCAATGATATCGGCATTAATATTTTGATCCAGCAAAGGTGATAGCTTATAGCCATTAAACTCAATACAATTTTTATTCTGATGATCTACGTGGTTATCACTTTGCCAATTTTTACCACCGCTGCTGGCTTGGAAAACACAAAAGTTTTCATTACCATTGTGCCAATTTTGTTCATTGTTAGAAGAAGGTACCAGTTCATCTTTAATTTTATAAGTAAGGCTGCTTTGATTTTTACATGGAACTAATACATGCAATGATCGAAAAAACAATGAATTTTCATTACCTAAATCCCAAGTTCCATTATTATTCTTCATTGCTTGGGGGTTGTGTATCGTAAAGCGCCATTGCGTTATATTGCTGTGATAGTAAAAAGTTATTTCTGCTTCAAATTGAGTCACGTTTTGTTTGCTTTGAAGTAATGAATTGTCTTGTGAATTTTGAGGTTGAAAATATCCCTTAAGTGATAGCGTAAACTTTATTGAATGATTTGTGCTTGTATCAGGATGAGAAAAGTAGATGTTTTCTATTATAGGCTCGTGTTTTCCTCCTTTACTATCCGTTAATAGAAAAGTATCATTTGTACTCTTATAACACTTTTTAATTTCAGCTTCAGCATTGTTAGATTTCGATTGCTCTATAAAGCTTCCTAAAATTATTTTATTTACTTGAAATAAGGATGATTTAGTTTCTATTGTAATATGATCGGTTGATTCGTGGACTTGAATACAGCCAGCTCTGAATTTGCCTATTTTTGATGCCGTACTTTTCAAGAAAACCGTTGCTTCCTTTTTTGCTGTGTTGGAAAATAGAAAATCAACCTGAATCCACTTTACAGACATATTAGGCCAATAGGCTAGTACTGTTATCTGTTTATTGATTGCTTGTGTGCCATCAATTAACTCTAACGTGTTTGTGTTATATATTTCACCATTTTTAAATGGAACACTCACCGTTATAGGCTCTAGATTTTTAGAGGAAGGAGAAATATTATTAAGAGTAATTGGCACATAAGTCATGTTAAATTTATCATTTCTTTGTGAAGTAAATAGCGACTACTAAATTGTCAGGTGTTTTTAGTGGTTTTGTCAATGATTTATGCTATAAAAAAAGCTGTTTATCTTAAAAGAAGACTAAATGGAAACTACTTTGTGTACTAAAAACATTATTATAAAGATAAATCCTTTTTGTTTATCGGAAAAAAAACGGTTAGCTTTGATATGGCAAGATCTAGAAAACCGGTCAAATGCTACGATCTTTTTATCATGGTTATGGATTGGGCGCTGGCTTGAACTAGTGACTAATAGAATGTTTTTGATTGAAGCGTATCAAAATGAGAAAATTGTAGGTTTAGGTGTTTTTGTTGAAAAAGAAAGAAAAGTATTTGGTTTATTTCCTATAAAACAATGGTTTTTGCATCGAACTGGCAACATAAAACAAGATCAAATATGGATAGAATATAATGACTTTTTACTTGTTAAAGATGCAGAAGACAGTGTTAGGTTAGCAATGGTGAAAGCACTAAGTCAACATGATCATAAAATAAAAGAGTTTGTAATTGGCTTATCTTCAGAAAAGGTACTTAATTGCTTTAATCTATGCTTTGTACATTCAAGCCTTTTAATTAAATCTTTAGGGTACCTTGCTAATATTTCACACATAAAAAATAGTTACCTTCAAGACATACCTTCTAAAAATACTCGCTCTCAAATTAAGCGTAGTGAGAAATCATTACGGCAGTTAGGGGACTTAACATTTAGTGTTATCACTGACAAAAATAAAATCAATTCACTTTATGCTGATATTGCCAGAATCCATATTGAACGTTGGGGGGAATCTTGTGAGGGCAGTGGATTTTCCAATGAGTTATTTACCACATTTCATCACCAATTAATAAATGAGGAGGCAAGTTTTGTACAAATAGCCGTATTATCTTTGAGCAATAAAGATATAGGTTATTTAGTTAATTTTGTTTATCAACAAAAGGTTTATTTTTATCTGTCTGCATTGAAAACTTTTGATGATAATAAGGTTAAAGTTGGTTTGACGTTACATGAAAAAGCAATTGATTATTATGCAAAGCAAGGAATTCATGCATATGATTTTTTGGCAGGAGAGGCTCGTTATAAACAATCATTATCAAATCAGTGTTATGAATTGCTCATGATTCGTTTTTATAAAAGAAATTGGATTTTAATCATAGAACATCAGTTAAAGAAATTAAAAAACAGAATAAAAATGTAATTCTGTAGTTGTGAATACTGAAAGCCTCAAAAACATTCAACTAGACACACTAGGATGGATGGGCTTTAATAAGTATACTCAAACAATTTCAAGATGCGAGTTTCAGGATATTTGAGCGATTCATGATCAAGGCACGTATTTAATTAATGGTTGTTCAGGAGAATATGCTCCTGCATTCTCTAATAAACCACATCCGTGTGGCGCCCTTAATTACATACGCAACGAAGAGCATGATTTGCTCAAACATCCCCGTAGGGCTAGTTTAGAAACGTTTTATGCTGCGTTATTGATTTCGACAATAGAACAACTATTATTGTCAATCAATG
>Ga0105357_10000426_pt1 | contig 22177 bp, 17 predicted proteins | sample GOMGulsemesocosm_4_FD_83660 | JGI IMG/M metagenome (GOLD analysis project Ga0105357, IMG submission 83660) | Methane-oxidizing microbial communities from mesocosms in the Gulf of Mexico - GOM15B Gulf of Mexico | ecosystem: Environmental > Aquatic > Marine > Cold seeps | place: USA: Gulf of...
ATAAAGATAATCCGAAGGAATATTTCTCAGTAATGCCATTTGAGCTATTGCAAAACCCAAGCGCCTATTTCAGTCCGCAATTAATGACATCAACAGAGAAACGTTACGGATTAGATGGCGCAATGACGTATTGGCACAACGATCTAAATAGAGATGGTATTGTCAATGGCAATGACACTCTTTACCTGTATGTCGGTATGCGCCGTGGTGGACATAGTTATTACGCATTAGATGTTACCAATAGAGATGCACCAAAATTACTGTGGCAAATAAATGGCGCATATACCAATTTAAACAATGTTAACGCTCCTGCCGTTACCTCTGGTTTCGAAAGCTTAGGTCAAACGTGGTCGGCACTATCTCTAGCAGAAGTTCGTTTGAATAGTAAACGACGAGTAGTGTTATTTGCTGGCGGGGGCTACGACAGTGCCGAAGATGGAAACAGTACTTCTGGAGCAACCACGCGCCAAGTTAATTCAAAAGGTAATACTATCTACATGATTGATGCCAGCACAGGCGAGCTGCTGTGGGATGCAAAAAAAGATGCGACTTTAACCGGCGATATGACTAATGGTATCGCTGCCGATGTAGTTCCAATCGACCGCGATGAAAACGGCTATACCGATCTCTTGTACGCCGCGGACTTAGGTGGACGCATTTGGCGTTTTGATTTTTCTGAAAATGCATCTGGTAAAAACGATTTTGCGACCGGCGGCGTCATCGCAAATCTAAATGATGATACAGCCAGCGATAATCGGCGCTTCTACAATACACCGGATATTTCCTATTTTGACTACACCAATGACGACTTCATCCTTATTAGTATCGGTTCTGGCTATCGCGCCCACCCACTGAACAGTGATGTAAGCGATTATCATTTTTTAATAAAGGATAATTTTGCGAAAGCGACACCGGATGTGTACGAAGAAACGGTATTTGGCGATCTTGTTGAATGGGGTAGTGCCGATGGTGCCGATGCAACAAAATCAACAGCAGGCTGGTATATCTCATTGAAGGGAAAAGGCGAAAAAGTTCTATCCCGCTCAATTACATTGAAAGGCAATGTGCTATTTACGACTTTTGCACCCAATGATCCGAATGTTGAGGTGTTTTGTGGTGGCGATACCGGTAACGGTAAACTCTATAGCTTAAATATCTACCACCCAGACTACTGGGATCACGATAATGATCCGACAACAGATAAGAAATCCCCTCTAGATGAGGAAGACATTGACACTCCAGGGATATTACCATCTCCAGTAGTTACTTTTCCTGAGCCTGACTGCGAGACGAATCCAGAGTTATGTAATTGTGACCAAACTGGTGCAGTTGTTTTAGTGGGTCCAGTTGCAATTAAAAGTGATATCAGTAGCTGCGATATCTTAAAACAAGAATATTGGAAGGAAGAACAATGAGAAACCGCGGCTTTACCCTGATTGAGTTACTGGTGGTGATAGCAATTATTGCTATCATCGCCATGGTCGCCATACCTCAATACAAAACATATGTTATGCGTGCCGATCGTGCAGATGGTATTACGCCGATGCAGAATATTATGAACGCCCAAGAGCGGTATTTTACGGATAATCGATCCTACACAACTAATTTAGGCACTGGTGGACTAGGCATTAGCGCAAGTGCTAATGCCGCAGTAGTCTCGAACGATTATTCAATTACCGCTCAACAATGCAAAGATACTAATGGGGTAGATATAAACCTTACACTTTGTATTGAACTAAAGGCGACTGCTGGCGGAAATCAAACTGCTGACGGAAACCTTTATATGAATACTCAGGGACGCCAAGAACGTATCGTCAATGAAGGCGCATCTGACGAAAAAGTCTTAGATTTCTGACCAAGTACGCCAAGTAGGCATGTTTGTAGGTAAATAGTGACCTAGTTCACACTTTGAAATAGAGGTAATATCTGCTAATGAAAAAATTTAGTTGAGATGGATAGCATGATTAAAATTGAACGGAGTGTCATTCAGTCTCAACGAGGCGTGGCATTAGTTGTCAGTTTAATTATGCTAACCGCTGTTACTTATTTGGCAGTCGTTAGCTTGCAGCGTTCCAGCCTCCAAGTAAGAATGGTTGGAAATAGCCAATTAAAACAAACAAGTTTTATCGCAGCACAGAGCGAATTATCGACCATTTTTGGCGATATCCGCGATTCTGATAATGGCACTCAAATCTTAAATGATGCAATGCAGTCTTTTGACGTCGTGTCGCAGAGTGTAGTTTTTAGTCAAGGGCAAGATGGCAGTTCTGGTATCTCTGGCGTTGGCATATCGAATACGGTCCAGGAAGAGGCGGAATTAGCCTATAAAGAACTCGCCGCCGATGTATCCTCGCGAGACTACAGCGCCATGGGTATGGAAACGCAGGATATAAAAACATCGGTTCTCTATACCGGCTCATCATTTCCCGAAAATACATTTGCAAGAGATAGCACCGTGGGTACTTTTGTAACCTACTTATATCGTGTTGATTCCACCGTAGCAGCGACGTCACAAATTACATCAAGCCAATCATTGGGGATTGAGTATCTAGCCCCTGCACCTTAATCATTTTGAGCGCGCTGGAACCACGTAAAGAATTCGCCTATAAGCAAGGCAATGCAAGGAGATAAATATGAACCTAAGGTTTGGGTTGCACAATTATAAAAATAGTCGCTTATCACCACATATTAACCGTTTTGCAGTTTTTGTTTTATTTTCAATTCTACACATTGAGAATACTAACGCAGACGATATTGATATCTATGCGGTTAATAGCTCACAGAATATGATGTTGTTATTCGACACATCATTATCAATGGCTAAATTAGAATATTTTGATCCGGGCGAGTACGACCCAAGTTTCATCTATCCGAAGTCAAATAATGGTTACGATCCAGAGTCTATTTATGTTGGCATGGATTCACTGCTAGGCTTAGTTCCAATGGATGATGGCTCTAGTGACACGGAAATTAATATTAATAAAAAATATCGTATTAATCGTGAGAATGTCATGTGTTCTGACGTTCTTACCGCGGTCGATTCGTTAGGAAAATTTGACGCGACAGGGGGCGGTATTTTTGCTGCACCTGACAATGCTTTGCGTTTATGGCATAGCGGTTGGTATGGAACCTCTGTAATTGATAGCGTATTACAAATACTATTCGGCAGCATAGATACGTTAACAGGGACGCAATTCAGTAATATTATGACTGATGACCCTGAGCCGACTGAGCTTCTAGATTGTCGAGGTAAGTCAAGCTATACCGATAAAAGTGGTAATTCATTCACATACATGAGCAGCGGAACAAGTACGCCTTATACAAATGAGACAGGCATCTTTGTAAAAAAATATCTAACCGACCTCAACTGGCTCACTCAATACTTCACATCAGCATGGAGTGGTAATTACCTTAATTATCAGATTGCTAAACGCCAGTTTCTATTTTTCAATGCTAACTATTCATCAAGTCGCTTAGGCCTAACCCGTTCGGCTCTACTTAATGCGCTGCAAAATCATAGAGATTCTACCGATATCAAATTAGGATTAATGCGCTTCGACATTAACTTAAATAGTTCATGGGCAGATCGCAATGCTCAGGGGGGCTTCGTTGATGTGCCACTCGATACTGTTGCCAATAATTACGAATATTTGAAAAATAAAGTTCTTCGTTATCATCCTGATGATAATACGCCTCTCACCGAAACGATGTACGAAGCTTATCGTTATCTCAGTGGCGGGCAAGTTAAATACGGAACCAATAGTAACGTATACTGGTTAGGCGAAGAGGAGCCAATTAATACTTGGTTCGGATCGACACCAACGAATTTCGACTTAATAGATAACTTAAGTACCCTGTGGGGCGTTGATTCAGGACATGAAATTAGCGCTAAAAGTGTCAAGTCCCCAGGAACCTACACCCAAACAACGTCTACAGGGCCTGGCGGTAAAAATCGTGGCGATGATCGATATTACGCGAATGAAACATACTATGGCGCTAACGAAAACTATATAGCTCCAGATCTAGGCGAATGCGGTAACACGCAGCTTGTTATATTTACCGACGGAATGCCTACCGATGACAGCGACGCCAACAGCGACATCCAATCTCTAATTGCGAGTTCAGGCCTAACGTTAAATAGCGGCATGAGCGCGAGTTGTAGTGGCGATGGTGGCTGCGCAGAAGAGCTCGCCTACGTCATGGCCAATTCCGATTTAGATCCGAGCGATGCTAGAACACTAACAGTGCAAACCCACGTCGTTGGCGGATTTTTGAATAGCGGCTGGTTAACCGAAAACGCTAATACAACACGAGCAAAATTGCAGGCTATTGCCGATGCTGGTAATGGCCAATTTTATGCTGCAGATAGTTACGATGAATTAGAAAATGTCTTCAACGATATATTTAATGGCTTCACAGGTAATACTTCGACGCTTTCGTCGCCTGGATTATCTTTAAGTAGTACCAATCGTTTGCAACTATCTGACGAGTTATATTTCTCATTATTTAAACCGGAGCCAAATCAAAGCTGGGCAGGAAACTTCAAACGTTATCGGATGAACAATGACGGGAAGATTGTCGATTCTAAAGACAATTTAGTGTTCGATAGTTCTGGTAATTTTATTCCTAGCAGCCAAAGCTTCTGGTCAGACGTTGAAGACGGAAGCAATGTCACTTTAGGTGGTATTGCCAATAAACTAGACATGGGAACTCGCCGCATATTCACATCCAGCGGTTCTACGACGTCAGGGTTAGTCGATGTTAGTGCTACAATCAGCGCGACCCCAGTTACCTCACTTACTTCTTTATTAGGTAATCTAACATCTGTGCTATCGAAATCTCTATTGGGATTGAGCGCTTCAGATACAAGCTATGAGGCTTTATTAGGCTGGATCGGCGGTATTAAAGCTGATGGCAGCGCGCGTTTATCTATTGAGGATCCTCTACACAGCACCCCAGTATTAATTAACTACGGCGATAAGCGGGTTATCTTTATTGGCACCAATAGCGGTTACATTCACGCGTTCAATCCTGATATAAGCAGTGGTGGTGATGCAGAGTACTTCTCGTTTATACCAACAGAATTATTAAGAAATCCACGATACTATTTAAATGGCCAATCGTTCTTCTCCAACAAGCGCTATGGAATGGACGGCCCTATTAGTTATTTCCACAACGACGTAAACCGCGACGGAAAAGTAAACAATAATGAAACCGTCCTATTGTATGCAACTATGCGCCGTGGAGGCCAAAGTCTATATGCTTTAGACATCAGCGACCTAAATAGCCCCAAATTAGCGTGGCAAATCAACGGTGATTACGGATTACTTAACTGGGATGATATTAATGCGCCAAGCTTAACCAGTGGGTTCGACTTACTAGGTCAAACTTGGTCTGCCATGCGCCCTACCCGCATTATTTGGAAAGGCTCTCCACGCTATGTTCTATTTTTAGGTGGTGGTTATGATCCTCTTGAGGATGGCGTAGACTCATCAGGACCTTTAACCCGAACCAGTCATGATGTGGGTACGACCATATATATGCTGGATGCTTTCTCTGGAGCACAGCTTTGGTCTGCTGCTGCAGATGCTGACCTTTCAGGATCTGCCGAATCTACATTTAATAGTGCATTTGCTAGTGATGTAATTCCGATTGATCGCGATAGCAACGGAGCCGTTGACCTACTTTATGCAAGCGATGTCGGTGGTCGTATTTGGCGCTTTGATTTCGATGAAGACAATACTTCTCGTAGCGATTTTGCTACGGCTGGTGTTATTGCTGATGTGAATATTAATTCTAGCGGTACTACGATTGCGAATCGTCGCTTCTTTGGACGTCCAGACATATCCTTGATAAAAGAGAATGGCAAAGACGTCGTCATAATTAACATCGGCTCTGGGTATCGAGCGCACCCTAGAACTACCAGCGAATCCGACTATCATTTTATCATTCGAGATGAGAATGGACGAAATACTCCAACAAATTATCAGCGCATTAGTTTTAATGATCTGGCCGAATGGAATACCACCGACACCCAAACAGGAGGGTGGAAAATACCACTTGGCACTGGTGAGAAAATTCTATCACCTTCCACAACGTATAAAGGAACTACGTTCTTTACAACGTACACACCAAATAGCAACGCGAGTAGCTGCAGTGCAAATACTGGTGAAGGGAAATTCTATAGCTTTAACATCTATGAAAAAGATGTTGCTGTGACTCTCGCACCTGATTGCTGCGGCGAGGGTATACCGAGCGCTCCTTCCGTTCCCATCTTTACCCGCTCAATTGATGTTAATAACCAAGACCCATCAGGAGCAGGAAGCAATGATTCACCATCTTGTTCAGAATCTCTGGCCAATGTAATGGTTGGAACTAAGGTAGTAAAAGTCGCACTTAACCAATGCAATGCAGTAAGCAAAACCTACTGGAAAGAAAACTAATCGCCATGCGTAGGAAGGCTTATAACCTTTCTATAACATAGCCAAGTAATAAAAAAGGACGCCTAGGCGTCCTTTTTTATCGACAATAAGTTACTAAGACTTAATCGAGATTCACCATCTTAAGCTCTTTAGGCAAAGAAAATACGACATTTTCTTCCTGCCCTTGCAGCTCTTGTGGAGAGCTTCCGCCCAGCGCTATTAGCTTATCGACTACTTCTTTTACTAACACTTCAGGGGCTGACGCACCGGCAGTGATACCCACGGATTGCTTACCTTCTAACCATTCAGGTTTAATTTCAGAAGCATTATCAATAAGATAAGCCGCAGCTCCCATACGCTCACCCAGTTCGCGTAGGCGATTAGAATTAGAGCTGTTTGGTGAGCCAACGACCAACATTAAATCGCAGCTTTCGGCTAACGTTTTGACTGCATCTTGACGATTTTGCGTAGCGTAGCAAATGTCATTTTTACGCGGGCCAGTAATCTCAGGAAACTTTTCACGTAGTGCGTCGATGACACGTGCAGTATCGTCCATCGATAAGGTAGTTTGCGTGACATAGGATAACTTGTCAGGGTTATTCACTACCAGTGCGGCAACGTCTTCTTCATCTTCTACAAGGTAGATATGACCACCATTGACATAATCGTACTGCCCCATGGTCCCTTCGACTTCAGGATGCCCCTTGTGGCCGATAAGAATACACTCACGTCCTTCTGCACTATAACGACTCACCTCAAGATGAACCTTAGTTACCAAAGGACAGGTCGCATCAAAAACTTTTAATCCACGCTGCTCGGCATTCTGACGCACAGCTTGAGATACGCCATGTGCAGAGAAAATCACAATACTGTTGTCTGGAACTTCATCAAGCTCATCAACAAAAATAGCGCCGCGATCACGTAAGTCGTTGACTACAAATTTATTATGAACAACTTCATGACGAACATAGATAGGTGGTTCGAACAATTCTAATGCACGATTAACAATATCAATCGCACGATCAACGCCAGCACAAAATCCGCGAGGATTTGCCAATTTAATCTGCATTATGAACCTCCAAAATCTGTACTTCGAACAGCAGAGTTTTACCCGCTAATGGGTGATTAAAATCAACCGACACCCAATCGCCGTTCACTTCACTGATCAAGCCGGGCAACTCAGCACCTTGCGCATCCGCAAACGAAACCATCAGGCCGGGGGCTACAGGCATATCAGCAGGAAATGTAGAACGTTTCATTTCTTGGATATTCTGCGGATTTTGCTGCCCAAAAGCTTCTTCCGGCGGAACCGTAAATACTTTGTGATCACCCGTCGTTAGGCCGATTAAGTAGGCTTCAAAACCCGGCAATAAATTACCATCACCAATAGTAAGCGTTGGCGCTTCACGCTCAAACGTTGAATCGACGGTTTGTTCATCACTGAACTTCAATGCAAAATGCAATTTAATGCGGCTACCTGCTGCAATAGTACCCAGTGACATAACAACGCTCTCCTACTACTTAAAGGTTAAGGGATAGACACTCAGCCCTTGATTATTTATCGCTTTTAAACATGTCACGAATAACATCGACGCCCATTAAAATAGCGCCTAACGTAATGGCCGAATCAGCAACATTAAATGCCGGAAAATAGGCGTTTTCCCAATGTACTGAAATAAAATCAATAACATGACCAAATAATATTCGGTCAATTAAATTACCAATAGCCCCGCCTAATATTAAAGTGAGTGCCAAAGGTAATAACACGGCAGTACGCGGTAAACGCTTCAACCAAATGATTAGCATGGCTGATACACCTATAGATACCGTGGTGAAAAACCAGCGCTGCCAACCAGACTCATCGGCCAAAAAGCTAAAAGCCGCACCCTTGTTATACAGCAAGGTAAAATCCAATACGGGCAATACAAATACTGGATTAGCATATTCAAGTAGCGCTTCTGCCGTTTGCTTGGTGATCATGTCAACCACAATCACCAATACAGATAACAACAGCCACACCAATGCATTTTTTAACGGCATGGCTTCCGGCGCACTATTCGTAGTCATTATGCGAAGTGACGGATTTCGCCGTCACCCTCAACGTTTTCGATACAACGACCACACAGGCTTGGATGCTGCGTATTTGCACCAACATCAGCACTATGATGCCAGCAGCGTTCACACTTCTCGTCGGCAGAAGCCAATACACCCACTCGAATACCATCCAATTCTGTTTTTTCACCGCCTTCAGCAGCTAGTGGCGCCAGCGTCACTTTAGAGGTTAATAAAACAAAACGTAATTCGTTGCCCAGTTTATTCAGTGCAGTGGTCTGCTGGTCGTTTGCAAATAATGTGACCTCAGCACCTAAGCTCGCACCAATAACTTTCTCGGTACGTGCTTTTTCCAACACACCATTAACGGCGTCTTTAACGTCCATCAGGTTACGCCAATAAGCGTCATTAAATTCGTTCGCCGCTATCGTTGGAAAACCGGTATACCACTCGGCCAATTGTGCAGATTCTTCACGTTCGCCCGGTAATACCTGCCAAATTTCTTCCGCGGTAAATGATAAAATCGGGGCAATCCAACGTGCCATGGCTTCTACCACATGATAGAGGGCGGTTTGCGCACTGCGACGTGCGATACCATCACTCTTACAGGTGTACTGACGATCTTTAATCACATCAAGATAAAAACCGCCTAATTCTGTCACACAGAAATTCATCAGGGTTTTCGTCAGAGTTTTCAAATCATAGCGTTGATACAGAGCAACAATTTTATCTTGCAGGCGCTGAGTGTAATCCACCATCCAAGCATCAAGTGGCAATAAGTCTTCGCCAGACACCATGTCAGTTGCTGGATTAAAGCCATTGATATTCGCCAACAAGAAACGACAGGTGTTACGCACGCGGCGATAGGCATCGGCATTGCGATTTAAGATAACGTCAGAAACCGACATCTCTCCACTATAGTCAGTGTCTGCAACCCACCAACGTAAGATATCACCGCCGAGTTTATTCATTACAGTTTGTGGATCGACAGTATTACCAATCGATTTCGACATTTTCTTGCCGTCGCCATCCACGGTAAAGCCATGAGTTAACGCCGTCTTATAGGGGGCTTTACCATAAGCTGCAACGCTGGTTAACAACGAGCTTTGGAACCAACCTCGATGCTGATCGGAACCTTCTAAATACAAATCAGCAGGCATTTGCAATTCAGCACGCTGCATCAACACCGCGGTATGGGTAACACCTGAGTCGAACCAAACATCGAGAGTATCCACCACTTTAACGTAGTCGGCAGCTTCGTCACCCAAAAGCTCGCTGGCTTCTAATTCGAACCAAGCTTCAATACCCGCTTGCTCAACTTTATTGGCAACTAATTCAATTAATTCAGGTGTACGTGGGTGTAACTCACTGGTGTCTTTATGCACAAATAATGCGATTGGCACACCCCAAGTACGCTGACGTGAGATACACCAATCTGGGCGATCTTTCATCATGCCTTCAATGCGCGCCTTACCCCAACTTGGACGCCACTCAACGGTATTCTCAACTTCATTCATTGCCTGATCGAGCAAGCCGGCTTGGTTCATACTGATAAACCACTGCGGCGTCGCACGGAAAATAATCGGTGTTTTATGACGCCAGCAATGCGGATAACTGTGAGTAATGTTGGCTTTTTTAACTAAAGCACCGCGTTCGGCCAATAAACCTAAAACACGGAAATTACCTTTATCAGCAGTACTTAAACCGGTTAATTCCAATGCTTCAAGTGCGGCATTAGCAATAAAGTGACCACTGCCATCAACCAGCATTTCATCGGATTTAACACCGTAAACCGCAGACACCACGTAGTCGTCTACACCGTGCATTGGCGCAGTGTGCACAGCACCCGTACCTGAATCAGCGGTAACGTGCTCACCGGTAATGACGGGGACAAATTTATCACTACCTTCGGCGTTTGACATAAATGGATGTTTAACCACAAACGGCGCACTGGCTTGTTCCGGCAATTGACCGAACGCCGCACCGCGAGCAGTCGCAAGTACTTCGATACCATCAACACTTAGGCCATAACGTTGCACAGCGTCATCGACTAAGTCGGTTGCTAACAGCAATACTTCGTCGGCTTCTTTCAACAGCACTAACGAATATTCTAAATTCGGATGTACTGAGACAGCTTCGTTTGCCGGTAACGTCCAAGGTGTGGTTGTCCAGATCACTATGCTGATAGTTTTTTCTGCAACAGCAGCGTCTGCACCAAATGCCGCAACTAAAGCAGCAGTATCTTTAAATGCGAATTTCACATCAATGGCGATGGATTTTTTATCTTGGTATTCCACTTCAGCTTCAGCCAAAGCCGAACCACAATCACTACACCAGTTAACCGGCTTAAAGCCTTTGTGCAGATGACCGTTATTAATGATTTTGCCAAGCGTACGGATGATGTCGGCTTCGAAATTAAAATTCATGGTCAGATATGGATTTTCCCAATCACCTAACACCATTAAACGTTTAAAATCGCGGCGCTGACCATCGACTTGTTCGGCGGCATATTCGCGGCAATGCTTACGGAATTCGCTGGCGGTAACGTTAACGCCCACCTTGCCAACTTTTTCTTCCACCTTTAATTCAATCGGCAAACCGTGACAGTCCCAGCCAGGAACATAAGGGGCATCCTTACCGCTCAAGGTTTGTGACTTAACGATAATATCTTTCAGAATTTTATTAACCGCGTGACCAATATGAATGTTGCCATTCGCATATGGAGGACCATCGTGCAGAATAAACTGATCACGACCTGATCGTGCCTGACGAATTTTGTGATACAAGCCCATCGCTTCCCAGCGAGCCAGCATCTCCGGCTCGCGTTGTGCCAAGTTACCGCGCATAGGAAACTCGGTATCTGGTAGATTCAGCGTCGCTTTGTATTGGCTTTCCACTTTATCGTTCATAATTGGTCACTTAATCTGAAATTCTAAAATCGGAATGAATTCGAGCGCGCTGCAAAAAAATGGCGCGCTGCATTTTTATCGTTTTCAATCGCATTTTTTAATGCGGTTAAGTCGGCAAATTTTTGTTCGTCACGAATTTTGTGTTGAAATTCGACCGTCAAATGCTGTTGGTATAAATTGCCAGAAAAGCCCAGTAAATGGACTTCCAATGACGGCTCTGGTACTCCCGCGACGGTCGGTTTAACACCCACATTAGCCACCGCTAAATAGTGCTCACCGCTTTCTTCATGGGTGACGTGTACCGCATAAACACCGTGCAGAGGTAACTGCTCGCGGTGAATCATCACATTGGCCGTCGGCGTCCCTATCGTTCGACCTAACTGGCGGCCCCACGCTACGCGGCCACTCATGCGATAATCTCGACCCAACAATTGAGCAACACGAGGAAGATTGTTCGCTACTAATTCACGGCGAACCCGAGTGCTACTCACACGCTCCTCATCGTATTCGAACGTGGGTGTATCTTGCACACCAAAACCATGCAGCTCACCCGCAGCGACTAGTGCAGAATAATCACCACTGCGATCACAACCAAAACGGAAATCATCACCAACAATAAGATGACGAATATCCAATGCCGCGAGCAAAATATCATTGATAAAGGCATCAGCCGACATTGAGCGTAGTGCTTGGTTAAATGGCAGACACAAAACGTAATCAACGCCATGCGCCGCTAAGTCTTGCAGTTTTTCACGTAAATTCGCCAACCTAGCAGGTGCCGATTCAGGTGCAAAAAACTCCCGAGGTTGCGGTTCAAATAACATCACCAGTGTAGGCATCTGCAACCGATCGGCGACATCGCGTAACGACTGCAAAATATTTTGGTGGCCAAGATGCAAACCATCGAAATTGCCAATGGTGGCAACGCAGCCACCAAAGTCTGAAGGTATGTTGTGTAGGCCACGTAAAAGGCGCATCGGCGCTCCCAGACCAGTGAAAATTACGGGTTAAAACAAAGGGCCGAATTATAGCCAACCTAAGCGGCTGGGGACAGCCGTTTCGACCTTTCGACATAGCGCAAAATCGCATCCGAAGGGCATCTTAGGCCACACACAAAAATGACGCCCTTGAACACAGGTGAACTTAGAACAACTGCCCACGAAGATGACGCATACGCATACCGGCACCAATCAATACAGCGAAATAAACCGCCACACCAGCTCCAACCACCGCCGACATCCAACCAATACGCTGCCATGTGCCCCATACTAGCCACTGTTCAGCATCACCCATCATCCACCAAACAGTTGCTATCATTAAGCCATTCGAAGCGACCAGCAAGGCAATGAACTTCATCCAACCCGGCTGCAAGGTATATGCCCCCTGCTTACGCAATCCGCGATAGAGCATGTAGACGTTGTAATACGCCGACAAAGACGTCGCCAACGCCAAACCGGCGTGCTGAAAGGGGCCAACTAAGGCAAGGTTGAGAACCATATTCACCACCATCGCCTGAATACCGATTTTAACTGGAGTCTTAGTATCCTGACGGGCGTAGTAGCCGGGCGCTAAAATTTTAATCATCATAAAAGCGAGCAAGCCAACACCATAAGCTTGCAAGCTCAAGGTCATCTTACCGACGTCGTAGGCAGTCACCTCACCATGATAAAAAATGGTCGACATCAATGGCATGGCGAGCACAACAAGCGCTAAAGCCGCAGGAGTAGCTAGCAAAAAGACCATGCGTACCGCCCAATCTAAGGTACGAGAAAAGGCTTGCTGATTATTATCGGCATGACGCCCCGATAGAGCGGGTAATATCACCACTCCGATGGCGATGGCAAAAATCCCTAAGGGCAAATTATTTAAGCGGTCGGAGTAGTACAACCAGCTCACGCTACCGTCTTCCAAAAAGGACGCCAGCAAGGTATCGAGCAGCAAGTTGATCTGACTTACCGATACACCAAACAAGGCCGGAATCATTAAAGTAACAATCCGCCCGACCCCTTCGGCCTTGGGCTCGTAACGCGGCGCCACTAATAACCCTAAACGCGCAACGAACGGTAATTGAAATACCAACTGCACAAGGCCTGCGATAAACACACCCCACGCCAACGCATAAAGCGGCTCGGTAAACCAATCCGTCATGACTAAAGTCGAAAAAATCAAACAAAGATTGAGTAGCACTGGTGTAAACGCAGGAATAGCAAAGCGCCCGTAAGCATTCAATACACTACTGGCGAACGCCGTCAGCGAGATAAACAGTAAGTATGGGAAAGTAATACGCAGCAAATCAGCCGTTAAGGCGAACTTTTCCGGATCTGAGCGAAAACCGGGAGCAAAAACCCAAGGCAGATAATCCGACAACGCCAGAGCTGCGACAGTCACACCCAGTAGAGCTAAACCTAAAACACCGGACACTTGGGCAATTAGCAAACGTACTTCATCAAGCGTGCGCTGCTTACGGTACTCACTGAGTACCGGTACAAAAGCGACTGAAAAGGCGCCCTCAGCGAATAAACGACGAAAGAAATTGGGGATTTTAAAAGCGACAAAAAAAGCATCCGCGCGCGCACCAAAATATTGGGCGACCACCACATCGCGAATCAAGCCCAAAACTCGACTTAACAAAGTCATTACACTGACGATAGACGAAGAGCGTAACAAGCTTCGACCCGCGGCCTTATCCGTGTTTTTTTCCGAATTCTTCTCTGTCATGCCAATCTCCGTTACAACACGCCACCCCAGCGCTTTAGCACGCAAACAAAAAAACCCGCCATTGGCGGGTTTTTGCTTCGAACCGAAAAGAATTAACCTTTCAGTGCGAAAACCTTAGCATTCAAACGGCTTTTGATGCGACCAGCGGTGTTCTTATGAAGAATACCTTTGTTCACCATCTTGTCGATGTAAGGTTGTGCTTTAGTAAACGAAGCTTGTGCTTGATCGTAATCAGAAGTTGCAACAGCTGAATGTACTTTCTTGATGTAAGTACGAACCATTGAACGTAATGCTACGGTACGAGCGCGACGCTTGATAGCCTGACGGGCGCGTTTACGAGAACCAGCGGAATTTGCCACAGTCGGCTCCTCAAATTGGGTTGATGTTAAATCTCAGAGGGCCGAGATTATCCAGACATACGGCGCAACTGTCAACAGCAGTTACCACATCGAATGACGAATAGCTCAAGCCCACGTGTTTCTTAGTCAATAATGACTTTTTCAAATGACTTCACTAGATCATCCACTGCTTTCATTTGAGCTAAGTAAGGCTCTAATTTATCAAGTGGCAATGCACAAGGTCCGTCACATTTCGCTTCTGCAGGGTTTGGATGAGCTTCAAGGAACAAGCCACCAATGCCCAATGCCATGCCAGAACGCGCTAATTCAAACGCTTGCTGACGGCGACCATCAGCAGAATCGGCACGGCCACCCGGACGCTGCAACGCATGCGTTGCATCGAAGATAACCGGAGCCATGGCTTTCATATCATTCATACCCAGCATATCAACAACTAAGTTGTTGTAACCGAATGACGAGCCACGCTCACATAACATCACACGCTGATTACCGGCTTCGGCAAATTTGGTGATGATATGACGCATTTCATGCGGCGCTAAAAATTGTGGTTTTTTCACGTTGATCGCAGCGCCAGTTTTCGCCATTGCAACCACAAGATCCGTTTGACGCGCTAAAAACGCTGGCAACTGAATAACATCAACGATCTCTGCAACCGGAGCTGCCTGATACGGTTCATGCACGTCAGTAATAATCGGCACATTAAAGGTCTTTTTGATTTCTTCAAAAATCTTCAAACCTTCATCCATACCCGGCCCACGATATGAATTAATCGACGAGCGATTCGCCTTATCAAACGAGGCTTTGAATACGTACGGAATGCCTAATTTCTCGGTGATTTTGACGTATTGTTCGCAAATACTCATCGCCAAATCGCGGCTTTCTAAAACGTTCATTCCGCCAAATAATACGAATGGCGCGTCGTTACCGACTTCAATTCCGCCAACGTTAACTGTTTCGATCATGAGAAACTAGCTCCCTTTATCCTATAGGCTTGGTCACACCAAGCAGTAAAAAATTGATTACAGAACCACCAAATTGTCGCGGTGAATCATTTCCGGTTCTGCGACAAAACCTAACGCTTGCTCTAAACCAGACGTCGGCGTGCGTAAAATTTTCAGCGCCTCGTCACGGCTGTAGTTTACCAGACCCTTGGCTACAAGTTCGCCTTGTTGATTACGACATGCGACAACCTGCCCACGACTAAAACGCCCGTTAGCCGCGACAACGCCGATCGGTAGCAAACTACGGCCACCATCACGCAGCGCTTTGATCGCGCCATCATCAAGCACCAGCTCGCCGTGAGTCTGCAAATGACCAGCAATCCACTGCTTACGCGCAACAACAGGTTCTTTGTCCGCCAACAACAGGGTGCCTAATACTTCACCGGCGCGTAACCGTGTGAGTACATTCTCGATACGACCACCTACGATCAAGGTATCGGCACCCGAACGCGCTGCCAGTGTAGCGGCTCGTACTTTAGTCACCATGCCGCCACGCCCCAACGCACCACCACCGCCAGCCATAGCAGCAAATTGCGGATTCGAGGCTTGGCCTTCGGCGACTAACTGGGCATCTGGGTTATTACGTGGATCAGCGGTAAACAAGCCTTGCTGGTCAGTCAAAATAACCAACAAATCGGCTTCAATGAGATTTGCAACGAGTGCGCCCAGCGTATCGTTATCACCAAAGCAAATTTCGTCGGTCACAACTGTGTCGTTTTCATTGATCACAGGCACAACGCCAAGATCCAACAAGGTACGCAAGGTAGAACGGGCATTGAGATAGCGCTTGCGATCACTGAGATCGTCATGCGTCAGAAGAATTTGCGCGGTATGGCGTTTATGCCCAGAAAATGCAGTTTCATAGGCATGCACCAACCCCATCTGCCCAACGGCTGCAGCAGCCTGCAATTGATGGATCTGCTCGGGGCGTTTTTTCCAGCCTAGACGCGTCATACCTTCGGCAACAGAGCCCGATGATACCAACACAACTTCATGCCCTTGCGCCAGCAAGGCGGCAATTTGATCCACCCAGCTTTGCATACCGGAACGATTCAGGCCCTGACCATCATTTGTCAAAAGGGCACTGCCGATTTTAATAACCCAGCGTTTAGCGCCTGCAAGACGCTTGCGGGATTCTTGCCACTGCTCCGCGCTCATCTATGTGATCTGCTCATTGATGGAGTAAAAAAGACGTATTTTCTCGCGACCGATAACAAATGCGTTATTCGGTCATCCACACCACTTCAACATCATGATCATCATCGTCGTCATCATCGCGTTTAGCCGCTTTACGCGCTTCACGTTCAAGACGATGCTTTTCATACAAGGCTTCAATATGTTCACGCGCTTCAATTTCAACCTGTTCGCGCTCAGCCAGCATTCTTTCTGCGAATTCTTCATCTTCTTCAGCACGCACTTTGCGCGCTTCGATATATTCCATAATGTCGCAGCTTAACGGGAATGTACCCTCTTTGATAATCGCAGCAATGCGATATACCGGACCTTCCCACTGCAACTTATCAATCACGGCCTGACAGCGAGCTTCACGCTCTTCTTCTGGCACCATGTCGAGTTTATTCAATACCAACCAACGATCGCGTTGAGCTAAACCCGGTGAGAATTGTTGCAACTCATTGGAAATCGCCATGACATTATCAGCCGGATCAGAATCATCAAACGGTGCCATATCAACAATATGCAGCAGCAAGTGAGTACGCACTAAGTGCTTCAAGAAACGCGTACCCAGACCTGCACCTTCCGATGCACCTGGAATTAATCCCGGAATATCGGCAATCACAAAACTGCGATGTTGCTCGATAGAGACCACACCTAAGTTGGGTACCAAGGTAGTAAACGGATAATCAGCAACCTTTGGGGTCGCCGCCGAGACTGAACGAATAAAGGTCGACTTACCGGCATTCGGCAAGCCCAACAAGCCAACATCAGCGAGCACTTTTAGCTCAAGCTTAACGTTACGTGACTCACCCGTTTGCCCAGGCTTGGTCTGGCGTGGTGCTTGGTTGGTACTGGATTTATAACGGGTATTACCCAAACCATGGAAACCGCCGCGAACAACCATTAGGCGCTGACCAATTTCGGTTAGATCCCCAAGTGTCTCACCAGTATCTTCGTCAATCGCAGTCGTACCGACAGGCACAGGCAAAATCAAATCTTCGCCTTTAAAACCAGTACAGTTACGACTTGAACCATTTTTACCGTTTTGAGCACGATGGCGACGCGCATAGCGATAGTCGATCAAAGTGTTCATGCTGTCATCGGCTTCTAAAAATACCGAGCCACCATCGCCACCATCACCACCGTCTGGTCCACCCTTTGGGATGAATTTCTCACGACGGAAGCTCATACAGCCATTGCCGCCATCACCCGCTTCAACGGTAATACGTGCCTCATCGACGAATTTCATGCCTTTCCTCTCTTAAAATGCAAACAAAAACGCCCCAACTGCGCGCAGTCAGGGCGTTTGAACAAGGTTCTTACAACTTACGCTGCTGGAACGATGCTTACTGTCTTACGTCCGTTCGCACCTTTCACTTCGAATTTCACTGCGCCAGCGGCGGTAGCGAATAAAGTGTGGTCACGACCGATTTTTACGTTCTCTCCAGCGTGGAAACGAGTGCCACGTTGACGAACGATAATGCTACCTGCTTTAGCAGCTTGACCACCAAACAGTTTGACACCTAAGCGTTTACTTTCGGAATCACGACCGTTACGGGTACTACCACCAGCCTTCTTGTGAGCCATAATCTTTCTCCTTCTGTGGGGTCACTGCAACACTGCGATTGCGGCGGTTTGGCCAACCAACACGGGCCCCGGAATTCAAATTAAATGATATTAGCCAGCGATGCTGGTGATTTTCAACTCTGTGAACCACTGACGGTGGCCCATTTGCTTCATGTGGTGCTTACGACGCTTGAACTTCAAGATCTTCACTTTTTTGTGACGACCATGGTTGATGATCTCAGCAACTACTTTCGCACCTTCAACAACCGGAGCACCGATCTTAACGTCATCGCCGTTACCGATCAGCAGAACTTTTTCTAGCTCAATGCTTTCACCAGTTGCAACTTCCAGTTTTTCAACTTTCAGTGTTTGACCTTCTTCTACACGGTATTGCTTACCGCCAGTTACTACGACTGCGTACATTGTACGTATCTCCGCTTCATTACTTGGCTGCTACTTTAACGGCCTGCTTCTACTGGTAACGCTCTGGTTTCCATATGGCAGGGAGCAGAATTTCGGGGCGCGAGACTATACCGCAGCCTACAATCCCTTGCAACCCTAACTAAGATACTTTCTTGACACCGGCGACGCCTCTCCCTAGCATTTGCGACATTATTACTCAGGCTCTCCAACATGCAGATAAAAGATGTGCTGGCCGTCGTCAATGACGAGTTCAAATCGGTAGACCAATTGATCAACGAACAACTCGCTTCTCGCGTCCCTTTGGTTGAGAAAATTGCCGACTACATCGTCTCTAGCGGTGGCAAACGCATTCGTCCGCTTTTGGTGCTAATGAGCGCCAAAGCATTAGGAAATTGCGACGCTCAGGCCGTTAAACTAGCCACGGTTATTGAGTTTTTGCACACCGCGACACTATTGCACGATGATGTCGTTGATACCTCAGATATGCGTCGCGGCAATCCGACCGCCAATGCAAAGTGGGGCAATGCACCAAGTGTGTTAGTTGGCGACTTTTTATACAGCCGTGCGTTTCAAATGATGGTTGAACTAGGCTCGTTGCCGGTGATGAATATTTTATCCAGCGCCACCTGCATTATCGCCGAAGGTGAAGTCCTACAGCTCACCAACGTAAAAAACCCAGACCTCACCGAAGCACAGTACATGGACGTTATTCATGGCAAAACGGCCATGTTATTTGAAGCATCGACGCATTCCGCCGCCGCTCTACTCAATTGTTCTGCTGCGCAAGCCAAAGCGCTGCAAGAATATGGCAAAGAACTCGGCATGGCGTTTCAATTGGTCGATGACCTACTTGATTACGAAGGCGATGCAGTCGCTATGGGAAAAAACGTCGGCGACGATTTAGCTGAAGGCAAAGTTACCCTGCCACTAATTCACGCCATGGCCAATGCCACAGAAGACGAGTCTCGCCTTATTCGCCAAGCGATTCGTAAAGGTGGTTTAGACGATATGCAATCTGTTTTCGCCATCATCCAAAAGACAAAATCACTCGACTATACTCGCCAAAAAGCCTACGAATGCGCAGATCGTGCACAGCAACATTTGGAACTTCTAGCTGACTCCGAAGCCAAACAAGCGCTTAATGCTTTGGCAATGATTGCCGTGCAACGCAACACTTAATTCCAAAAAAACTCAGTCATCCCGATGTAAATAGGACGCGATAATGAAGTTAAAGTCAGGTCGTTCAAGAATCAAACGTTGGGGATGGCATCTACTGGCGGTGCTTTGCTTGGCAATGACAAGCTCGCTCGGCCATGCGGGATTACTCGATGCATTTACCGACAAAAACGCCGATGCAGAATTTCTTCCTGTCGGGCAAGCCTTTCCACTATCCAGCAGCAGTAGTAACGGTAAAGTCACTGCCGAATGGCGCAATGCCGATGGCTATTACCTATATAAGCATCGTATTTATTTACAGCAAGGTGATATCAAGCTTGAACCTGATAGTTATTCGCAAGCAGGTAAAGCCAAACAGGATGAAGCCTTCGGCGAAGTAATCGCGTTTTATCATGATCTAGAAGTCACATTCGACACCCAATCTCTAAACGCCGGAACCGCAATTCTGCACTATCAAGGCTGTGCCGATGCCGGTCTGTGCTATCCGCCACAGCGTGAAAATGTTGAAGTTATTGCGCCCCAAAGTGCAGCTCAGCAAGCAATTACCACCAGTACAATCCAACCAGCAATGCCTACTGAACCCAACACAGATAGCTGGTTTAGTGGCCGCTCATGGGGGGCGGTGGTTGGTATATTTTTCATCCTAGGCCTAGGACTGACCTTTACACCCTGTGTATTACCTATGGTGCCGATTCTAACCAGCGTCGTACTCGGCCAAGGCAATACGTCAGGTAAGCGCGGCTTTCTGCTTTCAAGTACTTATGTATTGGGGATGGCACTCACCTACGCCGCTGCAGGTTTAACCGTTGGTCTGTTAGGTGCTGGCGCCAATGTTCAAGCTTGGATGCAAACACCTTGGGTGCTGATCGTTTTTGCCGGTTTGTTTAGCTTGCTCGCATTAGCGATGTTCGGTGTCTACGAGTTGCAATTACCATCTGGGATTCGCAATCGCTTAAACAACCTAAACCAAGGCCAGCAAGGCGGGCGCTGGTTAAGTGTCTTCGTCATGGGGATTTTATCAGCGCTCGTGGTTTCACCTTGTGTTTCTGCACCACTGGCGGGTGCCCTAGTCTACTTGAGCACGACGGGTGACGCCTTGCTAGGTGGTAGCGCTTTATTGGCGCTGGGATTGGGCATGGGCGCTCCATTGATTGTCTTGGGCACAACAGGCGCTTCTGTGCTGCCGAAAGCGGGCGCTTGGATGAATCAATTCAAAGCACTGTTCGGCATCCTCTTACTCGGCGTGGCCATCTGGCTGCTAAGCCGAATCATACCCGCGACATGGGTGCTATTGCTGTGGGGCTTACTAGCCTTGGTCTATGGCATAAGCCTAGGGGCTCTTGAGCAAGCGAACAATGGTAGCCAACGGGTAATCAAAGGCTTTGCTTTAGTTTTAGTTTTGTACGGTGCCTGCGCTCTAATAGGCGCCTTACAGGGTAACGACGACCCCCTGCAGCCACTAGCGTCGCAATATAAGTCGGCACAATCCGTGGCCGAACAAGCGGCGACTCATGCCCCCTTTACTCGACTCACATCTGTTACCGAGCTTGAACGCATCATCGCCAGCGAGGCCCGACCGGTTATGGTCGATTTTTATGCCGACTGGTGTATTAGCTGCAAAGTGATGGAGAAGGAAGTATTCGAACAAGCAGACGTCATTCAGGCTCTGTCACATATACGCTGGGTACAATTGGATGTCACCGATCAAACCGCCGAGCACATTGCGTTTATGCAGCAGCATGCTGTCTTTGGTCCACCCTCTATGCTGTTTTTCAGCGCCGGTAGCGAGCAAAGTAATGCGCGCCTAATCGGAGAGGCGACTAAATCCGAGTTTACTCAACATGTGCTAATGCACCTCCCCAAAAGTCAGTAAATTATCGACATAGCTGACAACCATGTTTACCGGCACTTGAAATAACATAACCGATACCGCATATAGTGACTGTTCGCCATTCTCCGGAGCTTTCCATGCATTACACCTGTCCTTACTGTGCCGCTATTAACCGCTTACCTGCCGATAAAGCAGCACAAGAGGCGCAATGCGGCCGCTGCAAAAAGTTATTATTCGACGGCAAGCCAGTCGAATTGAGCGACACTAATTTTAATCGCTTCTTGGCCAAAAACGATCTCCCTATCGTTGTCGACTTTTGGGCTAGTTGGTGCGGACCATGTCAGATGATGGGGCCGATATTCAAACAAGTATGTGGTCAAATGCAGCATCAACTGCGTTTTGCTAAGGTGAATACAGAACAAGCCCAGGCTACCAGCGCACAACTTGGCATTCGCAGCATTCCAACACTGATTATGTTTCAAGGTGGAAAAGAGATAGACCGGTTAGCTGGAGCGTTACCAGCCCCACAGCTAACTCAGTGGAT
>Ga0105357_10000433_pt1 | contig 21946 bp, 19 predicted proteins | sample GOMGulsemesocosm_4_FD_83660 | JGI IMG/M metagenome (GOLD analysis project Ga0105357, IMG submission 83660) | Methane-oxidizing microbial communities from mesocosms in the Gulf of Mexico - GOM15B Gulf of Mexico | ecosystem: Environmental > Aquatic > Marine > Cold seeps | place: USA: Gulf of...
AATATCATAGAGCCTGAGTTCGCTACTCAATTAGAGCTCGTACATAAGTACGCATTTATTTCTTTGATTAAGTAATTTTGTTGTTGACACAGGGGAGTCCACATAAGTGGCATGGGTATATAATATGAACAACTCACTAGCAACTTTTCAATATTGCTAGTGAGTTGAAGTTATATTTCATAAAACTTTCATATTAAAGCTTTACAGTTGCCTTGTTACAAATAACAAGGCAACTTAATGAAAGAAACCATTCAATTAATAATCTCTAATAAACTTATCACTACTGTTTTTCAACCTATTTTTGATACTGAAAATGAAGTGATTGTTGGTTACGAAGCCCTCACCCGTGGCCCTGAAAAAAGTACTCTATACTCCCCAGATCTTTTATTTCAAGCGGCTGAAAAATACAACCTACTATCAGAGCTTGATCTAATTTGTCGTGCAAGTGCTATTGCTCAATTCGTTAAACTAAAATTACCCGGTAAGTTGTTTATTAATATCTGCTTAAGTGTCATGCTGAACAAAGATCATCCTTATGGTGAAACTATTAAATTAGTAGAGCAGTCAGGCTTATCACCCCAGCAAGTGGTTATTGAAATCAGTGAAAAGTCTCCATTTCCAAATACCGACATCCTTCTTAAGGCACTGAGTAAGTACAAACAATTTGGTTTTGATATTGCCATAGATGATTTAGGTGCAGGCTATTCAGGTCTTAAACAATGGAGTTATCTTCGCCCAGACATTGTTAAAATTGACAGATACTTTATAGATAAATGCGATCAAGATGTCATGAAAAAAGAATTTTTAAAAATACTTTTTGAATTAGGCCGTATTTCAAATGCTCATGTCATTGCTGAAGGGATTGAAACAAAAGAAGAGTTTGAACTTTTACGAGAATTAGGTATGGTTTATAGTCAAGGGTTTTTCTTAGCAAAGCCTAAGGAAATACCCACTAGAACGTATCCTACACTTGAGATTAGCTCATACGCTGAAAAGGAATCGCGATTAGGAACTATTGCCACACTTGTCACATCAGCACTTACTATTAAGTATAATCAAAGTGTTAGTGATGCCTATGATATTTTTACCCAAAACCCGCATATTCATGCAATTCCAGTACTTAATGGAAAAAAACCATTAGGGATGATTTACCGCAATGAATTGATGGAATCATACTCGGATATTTATGGCCGCGCCTTATTTTCAAAAAAAATGGTGGTAGATATTATGCTTGGTAAACCTATGATTATTGAGCACACAATGCCACTAGAACAAGTGAGTGCTTTGCTAACTGCTAGAGCGAATTCAGAGTTTACTCATCCGAGTATTATCATCGAAAATGGTCATTATCTTGGTGTTGTTTCACCACGAGATTTACTAAGAAGTATTACCGACTCAAAACTAGAAAAAGCCCGATATGCTAATCCACTCACGGGACTACCAGGCAATGTAGTGATAGAAAAAGAAATAGACTACATGTTAAGAAAACAGAAAAGCTTTCATTTAGCTTATTTAGATTTGAATCATTTTAAACCGTTTAATGATATTTATGGCTATGCAAAAGGCGACTTACTTCTTAAAGCTTTAGCAAATTGCATTATGATTAACACTAACAACAAACATTGTTTTGTTGGTCATATAGGCGGTGACGACTTTATTATTATGAACAATAGCGATGACGTAGAAGTTATTTGTCAAAAAATATTACAAGATTTTGCCAAACAAAGTTTAGTTTTCATCAGTGAAGAGCACCAAAAACAACAAGGCTATAGTGCTCTTGATCGTAGAGGTAATAAAGTTTTTCATCCCTTAGTAAGTTTGGCTATTGGTGTTATTCAACCTGATACTGCTTGCTTTGCTTCATATCATGAAATTGCTGATTTAGCGTCTAAAGCCAAATCAGAAGCTAAAAAGAAACCTGGTAATAATCTCTTTATTTGCCGAAGACGTGGACACCCTAGCGGTGATGGAACTATCAAGATGACAAATGAACTTAAAGCTAATTTGGCTTAGACCGTTAACATTCTATAAGACAGTTGGTAGATGTACCCTTGAACAGCATAACAATAAGCGCTATTGCTAACAAATTAGTAAAACTTTAAAGTGGCTTTAACACTAAGAAAATTTTCACTAAAAACCTAATGATTTGCTAATTGGCTGAATGTATTTATTCCCAAACGACTTCAAGATGCAGAATTATGCGAGAATTACTCTGTAGTCCTGAAACTCGCCTCTTGAAGTGAGTTGGGTGTAGGTATTATTTATTAAGCCAAGCAAGCGCCTGTTGGTAATTTTCAAAATACTCCACTTCACCGGATATAAACCATGAACCAATACTAGCAATAATTTCTTGCCAGTGTTTATTGCCATAAATAGCAATTTTTTCAAACTCACTACCATGCTTTAAACCTAACTTAAAGTCATCCCATGCCGCACGTAGCTCCCAACCTTGCATTTCGCTAACATCAAAAATTGCTTTAATTTTAGGGAAGGCAACTCCTTTCAGTGCTGCATCAATCATTGGTGTGATTACTTGATAGTCTTGGTGTGTTAACTTACCAATAGCTTTTAAAGACAAGAAAAAATCTTGATCCACTCGCTCTATACCAATTGATAAACCATGCCTAGTTATAGTCATTTAATCACCCTTAACTTTAAATAAATAATATTTGATATAAATTCAGTATGATAATTATTAGTCATTATGTTTTGTAGCTGACATCATAAGTTATATTCGCTAAGATACCTTACAAAAGACACCTTACAATATGATTAATAAAAACACAATATGATTAATAAAAATGGCAATACAAAATGACAATAAATGATGAAATAATAATTTTAGCTAATCAATTAGCCAATGCAGGCAATAAACCTACCGTAGCTCTTATCAAGGCTAAATTAAATAAAAAAGTATCTTTACCTGTCATTATATCAACATTAAAAACATGGCAACACGAACCAAACTTCATTTCAAAACCAGAAGAAAAAACCAATATCACAGAAGAAAGCAATACCGCAACTGAAACTGACAACTTTAGACAAAACCTTAATGAAGAGTTAGCACAAATGAAGCACGAAATAATTGAATTAAAGCAAATGATAAAGCAATTAGTAGAACAACAGAAAAGCTAATCTAAGCTATTTAATCACTGGCGTTAACTTACTGATAAACTGAGCCAGTGAATCACTAATTTGTTTATGGGGTATACAGCCTACTCGTTCAACCCAAACCGAGCCACTAGCATTATCTACAGAAATAATCATATCCTCTTCATCCGTTACCGCAAAGAAAATAGTCTCTTTTTGCTTTAATCTTTGCTTCATTAAAATATGACCAATGAGGTTTTCTTGTAAACGCTCAAAATCATTTTTATTCCAAGCAAATAATAAAGACAAATCACCTTCATCACACCGTGCATCAAGGCTTTCACTATAAAGTAAGGTAAAGTATGTTTTGATATCGTTATGCAAGGTTAAGTCTAACGCTGACTCAACATTATCAAAACTTAACTCTTCACTTTTATCTATCGCAACAGGCCGCCAATAAACTTCATCTTGAAAATGAGAGTTTTTCTTTACAACACCTTTTTCACATGGTGAAGACCACTCTTCATCACGTTCAACTGTAGGTAAGCACGCATGAGTTTGTTGGTAATCAGCAATAAATTGCTCAGAAAATTGTTGCAGTATTTGTACTAAATTTTTATTTGATTGATTTGATGATGTCATCGATACAAAGATCCTTTAAAATAGCCATGATAATATTATAACTAACTCGGTAAATGATAGAAAAATTTATGGCAACGTACCAAAATTCAAAAGAATTACACAACTTAACACTAGGTAAAAGCACTGAATACTGCAGTAAATATAGCCCAAACCTATTACAAGCGGTTCCTCGCAGTTTAAATAGAGACGACTTATCTTTACAAAGTAACAAGTTACCTTTTATTGGTGAGGATGTTTGGTATGGCTATGAATTATCCTGGTTAAATAATAAAGGTAAGCCCATTGTTGCTGTAGCCGAGTTTCGTTTTGCATGTATTAGTCTAAATTTAGTGGAATCAAAATCATTTAAATTGTATTTGAATAGTTTTAATCAAAGTAAATTTTCCAGTATCGAAGAAGTTAAACAAACCTTTATTAAAGACTTATCGGCTATCGCACAAACTCAAGTTAAGGTTACATTATTTACGGTTGAACAATTTACGGTTGAACATTGCCCTCCGCTAGCTATAAAGCAAACTACGCAAGATACTATTTGCATTGATGATGAAGACGTTACCATTGAAAGTTATCATTATAATCCAGCGCCTCTTAGTCAAGCACAAGCAAACTCACCTGCTGACAGCGTAGCAGAAAAACTAGTAAGCCATTTATTAAAATCAAACTGCTTAATTACCAATCAACCTGATTGGGCTAGTATTTATATTGACTATAAAGGGAAAGCTATCAGTCATGCTATTTTACTAGAATACTTAATATCGTTTAGGCAACACAATGAATTTCATGAACAATGTGTTGAACGTATTTTTTGTGATCTACAACAGCATTGTCAATTAGAAGAACTTACTGTGTTTGCCCGCTATACCCGCCGAGGGGGTTTAGATATTAACCCATTTAGAAGCACGCATTTATCGCATGCTCCTCTAATGAGAACACTTAGACAATAAGCCTAAGTGTTTCTTTTCTAACGATACACTAAGTGATTAAACTTGGCTTGCTGTAAGCGCTTGTGTAAGATCGTCAAGAATATCGTCTATATGTTCAATGCCGATAGATAAACGCACCATTTCTTTACTCACTCCGGCTTTTACTAACTCTTGTTCATTCAGTTGCCTATGAGTCGTAGAAGCTGGATGACAAGCTAATGACTTAGCATCACCAATATTTACCAAACGTACAATAAGTTCAAGTGCGTCAATAAATTTAGCACCGGCTTGTTCCCCACCTTGGATGCCAAAGCTTAAAATACCACTACTCCCTTCGGGTAAATATTTTTTTGCTAATTGATAATCACTTGATGTTTCTAAACCTGAGTAGTTAACCCAAGAGATATTTTCATGTTTTGTTAAATACTCTGCAACTATTTGAGCATTTAAACAATGACGTTCCATTCGAAGTGATAACGTTTCTAAACCTTGTAAAATCAAAAACACATTCATTGGTGAGATTGCAGCGCCCATATTTCGAAGCGGCACAACGCGTGCTCTAGCAATAAATGCTGCTGCACCAAATGTTTCGGTATAACTTACACCATGATAAGAGGGATCAGGGTTATTTAGCTGAGCAAAGCGCTCTTTATGTTCGCTCCAAGGAAATTTCCCTGAATCAATAATTATACCGCCAATAGAAGTACCATGACCGCCAATGTACTTAGTTAATGAATGTACAACAATGTCAGCGCCGTGCTCAAATGGACGACAAAGAGCTGGGCTTGCCACTGTATTATCAACCACTAATGGCACCCCATGTTTATGTGCTATTTCAGCCATTTTAGCGATATCAGCAATATTGCCTGATGGATTTCCAATAGTTTCACAAAAAACTGCTTTGGTATTTTCATCAATTAAGCTTTCTAATGCAGTAAAGTCATCATGAGCAGCAAATCTAACCTCAATACCTTGTTGAGGCAACGTGTGGGCAAATAGATTGTAAGTACCACCATATAACTTATTGATACTAACAATGTTATCGCCAACTTTAGCTAAAGTTTGAATTGTCGCGGTAATTGCCGCCATTCCTGATGCTAGCGCTAAACCGGCAATACCTCCTTCAAGTGTGGCTACTCGCTGTTCTAATACCGCTTGGGTGGGGTTACCTATACGAGTGTATATATTTCCCTCTACTTTTAAATCAAATAAATCAGCACCGTGCTGAGTATCATCAAAAGCATAGCTTGTAGTTTGATAAATAGGAACGGCAACGGCTTTGCTCGTTTGTTCAGGACTATAGCCAGCATGAATGGCTGCGGTTTCTCTATGCATAAAGATCTCCAATTGATTTGTTAGATTGAAAAAAGTAAAATTTTACCTAAACCCAAACCACTTCAAGATGCAGGATTGTGCGGGGATTGCTCTGTTGTCCAGAAACTCGCCTCTTAAAATAGCTTCGGTATATACTAACCAACAATCAAATTATTCAATAAGATAAAATAGTGCTTAAGGTAAATTATTTAGTTATAAGTAAAAAAGTATTGAGTAATTGTTTATATACTCAGAACTATTTTATTAAAACTTATACCGCAAAAGCAATGCGACTAATAGGTCATAAAAAGTCAAAACTTTAGACAGATTGAACTTGAACTTTCTTAAGAGAAGTAATTGGTATTGATAATAGTTTTACAAATAAAGAAAAGAATAAAGAAAAACAAGCTTAATAAAGCAATTATATTCACATTTTATATAACACTGACTAACAATCAATGGAATAATGTTGTAAATTATCATGTAGGAACATCTAAATAGATGACCTTTTACTAAGGTAAGTTACTAGCTATAAGGATTATTTTTTATATGAAGAACAAAACTGTTGCTGCTAGCCAAATGCAGGCATTAAAAGATAAACTTAATGCAGCAATAGAATCTAGAGTATCACTTGAAGAAAATTTCAGTTATCAATCCAATTTATTAAAACAGTTTATTATCAAATTATCGCAAGTATCGAAAGGCATAAATATTGAATTAGATAACCGTTTAGCTCAACTTAGAACGCTGTTAACCAAATCGGCGTCAATTACAGCGATTGAACTAAAAACAGTCGAAATATCAAAACTATTACAACACCACACTGTCACCAATGAACAGAATATAACACGCTTACATGAGCAATTTAAAAATGCAGGTCAAAGCTTACAAAAAATAAATGGCTTACCTGATGATTTACGACGCAAATTACGTACTTTATTAAAAGATACAAAATCTACAAAAGACAATATAACTCAGTACACTCCTTTGCTAAATACGCTTTTAGAACTCTACGATATATCTTTACGTTCAAAAGTAGATATTCCCAAGAGAGCCTTATATAGTGCAACTAGTGCAACCCAAAGTCCTACAGATAATACTCAATCAAAAAATTATAAAAATGATGATGTTAACAGGGAGCTTATTGAACAAATCTCAGTCTGCTTAAGTAAGTTAAGTTTAACCACTCATCACAAAAAAAAATTATTAGCCATCAATAAAAAACTACTTAATGACACTAAAAATGATGACGTACTACAGCGTTTCATTGAAATATTCGATGTTATTATCTCTGACTATCGCAGTGAACAAGAAAGTGCTAAAAACTTTTTAATCTCCTTGAACGAAACTTTAACAACCGTACAAACTGCGGTTAAAAAGACAGTATTAACGTGTAGTGAATCACAAGACACTCATAATAAAATTAATGATAAGTTGAAAGAGCAATTACTAGAGTTAAGTAGTACAGCACAAGCAGCAATGTCTTTAGAACACGTAAAAGTTGATATAAATATTAAGTTAAAAACTATAGCCACTACACTTGAGAAAAAAGGGAAACTTGAACATTCAAGCCAACAGGCTTTAGCAAGTCAACTCGATGATATGGCGAAAAAAGTTAAAAGCCTAGAAGTTCAAAGCCAAAATTTTTCAAAAAAACTAGCAGAAGAGCAACGTAAAAGTATGCAAGATGCGTTAACTAAGTTAAATAACCGCGCAGCTTTCGACGAATACTTCTCTACATCAATGGTGCGCTTTCATCATAAACCTTTTGATTTAGCACTAGTGGTAATTGATATCGATGACTTTAAATGTATTAATGATAACTATGGTCATACCGCAGGCGATAAGACCTTACAAGTAATTGCTAACACGCTACAGAATAAAGTAAGCGATGGTGTCTTTGTCGCTCGCTATGGAGGAGAGGAATTTGTACTTATTTATGCGAGTAAGAAAGAGGCTGCTTTAACCCGTGAGTTAAACCTAATTAATAATAGTATAGCTCGCCTACCCTTTAAATTTAAAAATAATAGAGTCAGTATAACACTATCAATGGGTTTTACTCATATCACGGAAAATGACAATATTCATACAGCGTTCGATCGTGCTGACCAAGCAATGTACAAAGCTAAAGCACAAGGAAAAAACCAAGTGCTTTATCTTAAATGATAGTTTGTAGTCCACATTAGGTTCTTGTAAAACAGCCCCTATAGTTAAGCAACATAAAGGAGTCATTATGCATACTCAGCTTAATCCTGTTGGTAATATGAACATTCTCTCTCAGGCTGAAGTAGATCAGCTACAGCGTACATCAACTAGTGAGCTCTATAACCTTTACAGAAACTGCTCTCTAGCTGTACTAAATGCAGGTAGCCATACCGATGACGCTGAAGTTATATATCAGCAGTATAAATATTTCACTATTGAAGTGCTAAGACGTGAGCGTGGCGTCAAAATAGATCTTAAAAACCCACCAAAACATGCCTTCGTCGATGGAAAAATAATTAGAGGAATCCGCGAACACCTATCCTCGGTATTACGTGATATTTTGTTTATTCATAATCGCTACCAAAACATGTACTGTGCTCCTGACAGCTTAACAGATGCTATTTTTGGAATTTTACGCAATGCGAATGCAATTTTACCTGAAACTGAACCACGTTTAGTCACTTGTTGGGGTGGTCACGCCATTAAACACAACGAATATAAATATACTAAAACCGTTGGCTACCAATTAGGTTTGCGATATTTTAATATTTGTACTGGCTGTGGTCCCGGCGCAATGAAAGGGCCAATGAAGGGGGCAACAATTGGCCACGCCAAACAACGAAATAAAGAAGGTAGATATTTAGGTTTAACAGAGCCCAGTATAATTGCTGCAGAGCCACCTAACGCTATTGTCAATGAATTGGTGATAATGCCTGATATTGAGAAACGCTTAGAAGCTTTTGTTCGGATGTCTCACGGCATTATTATTTTCCCTGGAGGGGCAGGTACAGCAGAGGAGCTACTTTACATTTTAGGTATCTTATTAAATAAAAAAAATACTAACCAAATATTACCTATTATTTTAACTGGTCCGAGTAGCGCTAGTGACTATTTTGCAGAAATTGATGCATTCATTGGTGCAACTTTAGGTAAAAAAGCACAACAACTTTACAAGATAATTATCGATGATGCAGAACAAGTAGCACAAGAAATGTCTAAAGGCTTGATTCGCGTACTTGATTATCGTAAAGAAACAGGAGATGCCTTTCATTTTAATTGGTCTTTAGTTATTGAAAGCGATTTTCAACAACCCTTTGAACCTAATCATGAGAACATGGCAGGATTAAATATAAGTTATGATCTAACAACGGCTAAGCTGGCTGCTAATTTACGTCGAGTTTTTTCAGGTATAGTCGCCGGTAATGTAAAATTAGACGGCATTAAAAAGATAAGAGAATATGGCCCTTTTCAACTCTCTGGTGATAAGAAAATCATGGTATTAATGGATAAATTACTAGCGTCTTTCGTAACTCAACAACGCATGAAATTACCCGGTAGCAAATATATTCCTTGTTATAGCGTTATAGAGAGATAATAAATGTCGACCCATTTAGTTTTAATTGACGCGTTAAACTTGATCCGGCGAATTTATGCGGTACAAGAACGACCTTATACCCAAAACAAAAAGCAATTAAATGATGAGTTAACAATAAAAACTCAAAAACAAGTTTTATATAATACCCAGAATGCATGTATTAACGTATTAGAAAAAATACTAAAGCACCAACAAGCTAGCCATGCACTTGCTGTGTTTGATAGTCAGAAGCCCTGCTGGCGCTATAAACTCTATGACGGCTATAAAAAAGGCCGTAAAAAAATGTCATCATATCTTGCAGAAGAGTTACCTACCATCCAAGATGCTTTTTTACAATTAGGTGTTGATTCATTAGTGTCTGAAGAGGATGAAGCCGATGATCTTATCGCAACGTTAGCATCAAAAATGGCGTTACGCGGTCAAAAAGTCACTATTATTTCGACAGATAAAGGCTTTTTATCTTTATTAGGACCTAGTATTCATATTTATGATTATTTTAATCGTCGTTATCTTGATGAACAATATGTTAAAGATAAATTTGATATAAAACCAACTCAGCTTATCGATTTATGGACATTAACTGGAGATAACACTAATAAAATCCCTGGTGTTACCGGAATAGGCAAAATCACCGCAGCAAGTTTACTTAATCAATATGGTTCATTAACGGCTATTTTAAACAGCAATGAGATTAAACCGACAATAAAAGAAAAACTTAATAATAGTACAGAACAAATAGCATTAAGCCGAAAGCTTCTCACGTTAAAACAAAATATCCCTCTTGGGTTTAACCTTAAAGATATTCGTTTAGCTACATCCGCAAAAACGATCTAAAACATTAATTTCCCCTCCGGTTAGGCACTTCACAACTGGATATAACTTCAGATTAAAGTAACCTTGATACAGATATGGTTTGTACCTACTATTATCTGTCATGCAGACCAGGCATGGTACTTAATTGACCTAAATTCAGATAATTAAGCTAAAAAATTAAAGATGAAGCATTCATACTCGCTTACTATCGATTTACATGATATAAACCACCCTATTAAAGTACTAGGCTATTGTTATTATAGTACTAGGCAAATTTTTTAATTACTAGGTAGATTACTTTGTTGAATAATTTGTTAATAGTTATCATCAAACTGACATCTACTAATATTAGTATTTAAAACTAAATAACCTACCATTACAAGGAAAATAATATGACCAATCAAACCATCACAGTGATTCCAGGCGACGGTATTGGCCCAAGTATCATTGAAGCAACAATTAAAGTATTAGATAAAGCAGGTTGTAATTTTACCTATGAATATGCTGATGCTGGTTTAACTGCGTTAGAAAACCACGGTGACTTAGTACCTCAAGACACATTAGACCTAATCAAGAAAAATAAAATAGCATTAAAAGGCCCGTTAACCACACCCGTGGGTGAAGGTTTCACCTCAATCAATGTAACTTTACGTAAGCATTTTAAATTATACGCTAACTTACGCCCAGTACTCTCTTTTAAAGGCACTAAAGCTCGCTATGAAAACATCGACATTTTAACCGTACGAGAAAACACCCAAGGTATGTATTCAGGTGCTGGTCAAGTGGTTTCTGCCGATGGTACAAAAGCTGAAGCAATGAGTATTGTGACACGTGATGGCGCTGAAAAAATACTGACCTTTGCTTATGAAACCGCACGCAAAGAAGGCCGTAAAAAGGTAACGGCTGTACATAAAGCTAATATTTTAAAATCAACTTCGGGCTTATTTTTAAAAGTTGCTCGTGAAGTTGCTGCACGCTATCCTGATATTGAATCAACAGAAATGATTGTTGATAACTGTTGTATGCAATTAGTAATGAACCCTGAACAATTCGACGTTATCGTTACTACCAACCTTTTTGGTGATATTTTATCTGATTTATGTGCTGGTTTAGTTGGTGGCTTAGGTATGGCGCCAGGAGCTAACATTGGTGAAGATTGTGCGATTTTTGAAGCAGTTCATGGTAGCGCACCAGATATTGCAGGTAAAAACATAGCGAATCCAACTTCAGTAATTTTAGCTGCACTACAAATGCTAGAATACTTAGAAATGAGCGATAAAGCAGATTTAATCAGAAAAGCACTAACGGATGTGATTGCCAGTGGTGATCGTACTACGCGTGATTTAGGCGGTTCTCATGGTACTACTGACTTTACAGAAGCTTTACTTGAAAGGTTATAGCTAGAAAGGCTATAAACCAACAGCATTATTTAAAAACACTAAGTTAGTGCTTTCAGGTATCAAGTAAAAATGGTTGTGAGTATCAAAATCACTCGCAACCATTTAACTGATTACCCGTTGCTTAAATTAGTCGTGCATGTACCGTAATTTCTTCACGGTCATAATATAAATGTTTAGCGAATAATTCATACTTCACTTTATGCTCACTAAAAGCATCTTTTATTGTTTGTAAATCATCGGTAACTTGCTGATATCGACCTTTCATTGGTAGTTTCAAATTAAATATAGCCTCCTTACAGTAACCATTTAGTAACCATTCGCTCATCAGCTTAGCAACACGCTGTGGCTTTTCTATCATGTCACACACAAGCCAATAAACATTTTGCTTCATCGGCACATATTTAAAACCATCCATCATTTTATGCTTAACTTGCCCTGTTTCCATTAGAGACTCAGCCATAGGGCCATTATCAATAGCAGTGACCATCATGCCTCGTCGAACAAGCTGATATGTCCAGCCACCTGGTGCAGAGCCTAAGTCAACAGCATTCATACCCGACGTTAATCGTGTATTCCACTCATCTCTAGGGATAAAGTATAAAAAGGCTTCATCAAGCTTTAAAGTAGAACGGCTTGGCGCCTGACTAGGAAACTTAAGGCGTGGAACTCCCATTACATGGGGTGAGCTATTCCGCGCCAGAGAAAAACCTAGAATAACTTCTTGTCCACTTAAAAATAATGCATGTAAAACTGAGCCATCTTGCTCTGGATTAAATGAATCACCTTTCCCTGTTAACACTTTTGCTTTACGTAACCCTTGGCGAAGAGGTACTGCAAGTTTACGACAAAATTTACTTAACGCTCTACCGTCGTTAGTGTCTGACGTTTCCATACGTAAATCATCATATTGCCAATCACTTCCTAATGCTTCAACGATGGCTTCAACTCGATTGTAGTCTGGTAAATCTATTTTATCGGTGAGCGTTACGAACCATTGCCGAGTAAAAATAAGACGTTTAAGGGGAAGTTTTTTTATTAAGGCTTCACCATGAGCAGGATCATGCAAGTGAAAAAGCACCACACCTTGGTTTTTTTTCAGCTCTAAATAACCATATATTTCATTCCATGAAGCTTTTTCCTGAATTTCAGCTCCACACTCTTTTTCGAAACCTGGACGACAATATAAAACGATAGAGGTCATAAGTTTTTTTTACCTTCAATTGACAATAGCAACCAAGCAATTGCCAATGATATTCCGCCAAATGGCGTCAGTTTACCAACAAGGGCAAAGCTGAAAAATGTTTTGATATAAATAGTGCCGCTAAAGCACAAAATACCGACAAAAAAGCCAATACTAGCACTGAGCAATATTCTAGAGGGTACCTTATCTGATGAGCTAGTTATAGCCCAAACCAGAGATGCCAACAAGGCCAGCGTATGAAATAACTGGTACTGCAACGCAGTATTTAATCTTGATTGCACATCAATAGGTAAGGCTTGTCCGCCATGGGCAAGCCAAGCGCCGAATAGTACAGAAAAGCAACCGCTAACACCAACAAAAATCATTAAAAATTGAATTATTCTGCTCTTAGGCCCCATTTCTTTACTCATTAGCACTTTCTTCTTGAATGAATTTCACGATGGCACTTACTGCGGTTTCAATATGTTGCTGATGAGTATAGCCTGATTTCACCCGTGGTTTTAAACTGTGATCGCCATCAGGTAGAAAAATAGTATGGCATAGCCTTGATACATCATACTGCTCTATTTCAACCTTAGAGCCTAATGTATCACGCTCTCCTTGCAGAATAAGTACTGGCTTTTGCGTGTGTCGCAATGGTTCTAAACGAAGTTTATCTGGCTTTTTTGTTGGATGAAATGGATAACCTAAACAAAAAACACCTTGGATAAGTATTGCTATATCATCATCGGCAGCAATGGTTGCTGCCACACGCGATCCCATAGATTTCCCACCAATAAACAGTGGTAGCAAAGCTTGATTACTGTCATTTACGGGTAAATCATTAATTACACGTTTATAACAATCAATTAATTTAGGCATTCTATCCGGTGGATAGCGTTTACCCAGCTCAATACGTTTATCCATATAGGGAAAATTAAAACGCACTACATTAATATTCTCTTTATTTAATAACGAGCTAACTCGCTCCATAAACTCATGATGCATATCAGCACCTGCACCATGGGCAAAAATAATTTGCGCTATAGGGTTGTCTACAATATTTTCAATTTTACTAGTTACTGTATATTCCATAAAATTACCTAGTTGCCCATTGGAGATTTTTTTTATTAATCCGTTACCAAGGGAGCAAACCCTTTTACTAAATCATCAATTGCTTTCATCTGCACTAAATAGGGTTCTAACTTGTCAAGTGGTAATGCACAAGGTCCGTCACATTTAGCGATAGACGGTTCAGGGTGTGCTTCAATAAACAGTCCTGCAATACCAATAGCCATACCGCTACGTGTTAACTGAGCTGCCTGTGCGCGTCGTCCGTCAGCACTGTCCGTGCGTCCTCCTGGTTTTTGCAGCGCGTGAGTTGCATCAAACATTACGGGAGCGTATTGCCTCATTTCATCCATCGCTAACATATCAACAACAAGGTTATTGTAGCCATAACAACTGCCACGTTCACAAAGAATGATATTTTCATTACCCGATTCAGCAAACTTTTTAATAATATGTTGCATTTCATGAGCAGCTAAAAATTGTGGTTTTTTTATATTGATCACTGCGCCAGTTTTAGCCATGGCAACCACTAGATCAGTCTGTCTTGCTAAAAAGGCAGGTAATTGAATTACATCAACTACTTCACTTACGGGTTGTGCTTGATACGGTTCATGAATATCAGTAATAATTGGCACATTAAAAGTACTTTTAATTTCTTCAAATATTTTTAAACCTTCATCTAACCCTGGACCACGATAAGAATGGACAGAAGAGCGATTAGCTTTATCAAAAGACGCTTTAAACACGTAAGGTATATTTAGCTTTTGCGTAACTTTAACGTAGTGTTCAGCAATTTTCATCGCCAAATCACGTGACTCGAGTACGTTCATACCGCCAAACAACACAAATGGTTTATCATTGGCAACGTCAATACCACTAACTGAAACAGATTTTATTGTCATAATTTTTCCCTAATAAAAAGCTCTACTTTAGCAACCTAAAAAAGCACCTGATCAGAGCATTTTGAATGATTATGGGTATGTTACCAATTAAACAAGACAAGCAGGTAGCAAATAATATGTTGCAACGTCACCAATTTAATTAACTTCTGCGCCCCTACAAGTTTTGATTCAATTGTAAAAACTCTAATGAAAAATAGGATCAGCTAATGTGATGTTATCAAGCTGGATTTTCAATAACTGTGCTGCAGGGTCTTTCGGACATTGTTCAACAAAATATCGGTAATCATCAACGGCCACTTTAAAGCAATCTAATTGGTGAAGTAAAAAACCACGATCACGTCGCTGTAGCGGGTCATCAGGATTTAATGAGAGCAACAAATCAACACACAATAAGGCTTTATCAAATGCGAGATCACGAATTAATGCGTCTTTTAAGGCACTAAGATGTTCAACTAAAATAGCTTGGCGGTTCATACTAGCAATTTCATGCTGACTGGGATCACCTTCAAGATCATCTAAACGTAAATCAAGCTCATGCCAATCAAGTGATTCACCTGTAATGGCATCAAAAATAATAGCATGTTGTTCGTCACAACAAAGTCGTACCATCACTTTTGTTGGTACAAAGACTAAATCTGTGACAAATCCACACGCATTGATAATTTCACAAACAAGTACAGCCTTAACCATAGGAGACATTAATCGTTGATTTAGGCTTTTTGAAACCATAAATGAATCTAATGGCCAAACACTTTTATGCTTATCAATAAATAAATGCTGATAATATAGTTCATTAAGCAATATTTCTGCTTGTTCTAACGGTGACTTAATTTCTGCTATTACAGCCAGACATTGTTCAATAATTGCTTCTAGGGGATCAAGCGATTGATCTGTTTGAGCATCACCTTGCTTTAAGGGTTGGCATACTTTCCCTTGAAAAATATATTCGTCAAGCAGTACTAAGGTTTCAAGTAGATCTTTTTCGTCTGATTTTAATTCAGCTAATAACAGTGTATTCATAACAATTTATCTGATTATCTTAAATATTTAGACGAAAAAAAGCGGTTCACGTGTCATGGCTAAACGTATTATTAGCATAACCCACCCCATAGCCCCTAGATAACCAATAATCTGCATTGGCTTATTACGCGCAAGTTTCAACGTAAAGTAACCGGTAAATATATAAGCGACTACGGCGAGTAACTTTTCACCTAACCACAAATTTTCAATTGGGTTAATTGAAAATTGAATGGCCATCACTACACCAAAAGTTAACAATAACGCGTCTATAATGTGTGGTGCTATTTTTACCCATTTTGCCTGTAGTCTTGATGAATTGGCTAATGTCCAAATAAAGCGTAGCGTAAATAAACTAATACTTAGTACCGCTAAAGTCATGTGAAGATGTTTAAACATTAAATATTGTCCTATTTTTGGGTGATTATTGATTCATGGTTTAAGTTATGGGCCGGATATACAGCCCAAGTAATACGATCACAGTAATTTAAGTCTTGCTTAGTTCGAGCATTTATATAACCTAAATCTGTCAGTATAGTCCTAACTGCCTGCCCTTGTTCAAAGCCATGTTCAAAAAATAATTTACCATTTGTATTTAAAAAGCATAATGCGTTTTTAGCGATATATTTAATATCGGCTAAGCCTTGTTCATTGGCAACTAATGCTGATTTTGGCTCAAAACGTACATCACCCTGACTTAAATTTATATCGTCGATATCAATATAAGGGGGATTTGAAACGATAATATCAAATTTTTTATTTTTCGATATTTCTGAAAACCAGTTACTTTGATAAATATCTACTTGCGATAAATTAAGATTCTTTGCATTGCTTTGAGCAAGTTTTACCGCTGCAACATTAAAATCAACAGCATCAATTGTCCACGTTGCCTTTTCACTTGCTAATGCTAGTGCTATCGCACCTGTGCCAGTGCCTAAATCTAAACAAGTTAAAAATTTACTATCACTATAAAGTTCAAGTACAAGCTCTACTAAAGTCTCTGTATCAGGGCGAGGAATTAATGTGGCTGACGATACTGCAAAAGGTAATGACCAAAACTCTTTAACACCAGTGATATAGGCAATTGGCTCACCTTCAGCACGACGAGACAGCAAGTCTATAAAATCGAGTAACTGTTCATTGCTAAGTTTTTTTTCTGGCCAAGTAAGTAAATAACTACGCGCTTTTTTCAATACTAAACTTAGTAGGATTTCTACATCAAGTTTAGCACTATCGGAGCTTCTAGCTAATAACTGTTGCCCTTGAAAAATCAAATTGGCGATTGAATTATCACCAACCAAACAAAAGCGCATAGGAATTTCATTCAAATTTTATACAACTCAACTTATACAAATCGATTAATGTCAATTAATGTCAATTAATGTAATTAATGCTGTTCAGCAAGTTCGGCCAGTAAATCAGCTTGATTTTCTTGCATAATAGGCTCCATTATCAATTGTAAATTGCCTTCCATAATTTCATTTAAACGATACAAGGTTAGATTAATACGGTGGTCACTCATGCGACCTTGTGGAAAATTATAAGTTCGAATCCGCTCAGAGCGATCGCCACTAGCCACTAAATTACGGCGTGATGATTCTTCTTCGCTACGGCGATTTTCATCTTCAGCCTGTTGTAGGCGAGCTTGTAATACCGACATGGCTTGCGCACGGTTTTTATGTTGAGAACGTTGATCTTGACACTCAACCACCACACCACTAGGAATATGGGTAATACGAATGGCCGAATCAGTTTTGTTAACATGCTGGCCACCAGCCCCTGAAGCTCTAAAGGTATCAACTTTCAAATCAGCTTTATTAATTTCAATTGCATCTGCTTCAGGAATTTCAGGCATTACTACGACCGTACAAGCCGATGTGTGAACTCTCCCTTGTGATTCAGTTTGTGGCACTCGTTGTACCCTGTGACCACCTGATTCAAATTTCATAAAGCCAAAAACACCCTCGCCGTTAACCTTCATGATCATTTCTTTATAACCACCCTGCTCGCTTTCATTGGAATTCATTATTTCAATTTTCCAACCTTGCTTTTCTGCATAACGGCTATACATTCTAAATAAATCACCGGCAAAAATAGCGGCTTCATCACCGCCAGCGCCCGCTCGTATTTCCACAAAACAATTATTATCATCATTGGGATCACGAGGTAGCAATAAAATTTGCAATTCGTCGGCTAAATTTGCAACAGATTTTTTAGCGTCTTTATATTCTTCTTGCGCCATTTCACGCATGTCAGGATCTTCGTCTTTTAGCATTGATTCTGCCGTAGCAAAATCATCTTCAGCACCTTGATAGGCTTTAAAAACGGCAGAAACTTCATCTAAGCGTTTAAATTCTTGAGATAAGGTACGGAACTTGTCTTGGTTACTAATAGTTTCAGGATCAGATAATAAGGCTTGAACTTCCTCAAAGCGTTCAACTAGCGCTTCAAGTTTATGATAAACGGACGATTTCATTAAAATAATCTTTTATTATAGGGGATTTTGAAATAGAGAAAAACTAAACTGGCGCTATTCTAGCACAATAGCAATTTTTACATAGTCAAAGGTTAGACTATGTAAAAAGAAAGTACCTTATAATACCAGTTTCGTTTAGAATCTGATTATCTGTAATTCAACTAGATTACCCCATGACTGAAAATAAAAGTGTGCCTAATGTAAATGAAGAAGAAATTGCGAAATTTGAACTAATTGCTAGCCAGTGGTGGGATCTAACAGGTGATTTTAAACCACTACATCAAATTAACCCGTTAAGAGTTCAATTTATTTGCCAACATATTGCAGAGCAAAAACAAGAGCTATTTTCTAAAGAAGTCATTGACGTAGGCTGCGGTGGCGGAATTTTAACAGAATCATTAGCAAAACTTGGTGCAACGGTAACAGGGATAGATATGGGCGGCGAACCACTCAATGTAGCTAAACTTCACGCATTAGAGTCTAAGGTGAACATTAATTATGAAAAAATTACTGCTGAAGAAAAGGCGCAACAGTGCAATGAAACATTTGACATAGTTACTTGTATGGAAATGCTTGAACATGTACCTGATCCCGCTTCAGTAGTACAGGCCTGCGCACAATTAGTAAAGCCGGATGGTTTAGTATTTTTTTCAACTTTAAATAAAACGGTTAAATCCTATCTACTTGCCATTTTAGCCGCTGAAAAAATATTTAAGTTAGTACCTGATGGTACACATGATCATAAAAAATTTATAAAACCTTCACAATTAATCACATGGGCAGAAGCAAGTCAATTAAAATGCATTGATGCCAGTGGTATACATTACAACCCAGTGACAGAAAATCATAAGTTGCTGGCTAATTTAGACGTTAATTATATTCTGTGTTTTCAAAAAGTGTAAAAATTACAATCACACGTTTAAATATTTGAAGTAAGTTGTATAAACAATTAACAGTGACCATAACCCACTGTTAAATAATGATTATATTTCCTATATTTCAATTTGAGCTTTATATATCTTAATTTGATATTTAAAGACACAAAAATCAATTAAAATATTTTTATTTTAAATAAAATTTTAAATAAAAATATTGCATTTAGTAAATAACCAAACGAATTAACCTTGCTAGGTTAGTTATTACTAACTCTTGTAGAATAAGCAAAAAGTCAACCAGAAACCAAGCTATTTTATCGCTTGCATTAAAACTAAAATATCACTATCTTGTGTCTGAATTTATATATAACCCTAGATGTTGTGCATTTGACTTTTTAACCGTCTTTAGGGGAACAATAAAAAAACAAATAATTTTTATTACAGATAACTAACATTACTTGTCTGTACTGAAAACAGTAACTATTTACATCACAGGTCTTTCATGAATAATAATCTTTTTGTTACCAAGCGAAATGGCGAAAAAGAACCCATCGATTTAGAAAAAATTCACCGTGTTATTGCCTGGGCTGCGGCAGGTCTCGAAGACGTTTCTGTGTCTCAAGTTGAACTTAAATCACATATTCAATTTTATGATGGTATTAAAACTGAAGATATTCATGAAACTATCATCAAAGCTGCTGCTGATTTAATATCAGAAGAAACACCTGACTATCAATATCTATCTGCTAGGCTTGCAGTATTTCATCTGCGTAAAAAAGCCTATGGTCAATTTGAGCCACCTAATCTTTATGATCATGTCGTTAAATTAGTTAAAGCAGGTAAATATGATCAACATTTGTTAATTGACTATGATGAAAGTGATTTTGAACACATGTCATTATTTTTAGATCATACTCGTGATCTAAACTTTAGCTATGCTGCGATAAAACAACTTGAAGGTAAATATCTTGTTCAAAACCGCGTTAACGGAGACATTTATGAAAGTGCACAGTTTTTATATATTTTAGTTGCCGCGTGTTTATTTGCTAAATATCCCAAAGCAACTCGCTTAGGATATGTGAAGGGTTTTTATAACGCTATTTCAACCTTTAAGTTATCGTTACCAACACCAATAATGGCCGGAGTTCGAACACCAACCCGCCAATTTTCTTCCTGTGTATTGATTGAATGTGATGATTCATTAGACTCAATTAATGCTGCCTCTAGCGCGATTGTTAAATATGTTTCACAGCGCGCTGGCATCGGCGTGAACGCGGGTCGTATTCGCGCTTTAGGTAGTGCCATTCGTAACGGTGAAGCTTTTCATACCGGCTGTATTCCTTTTTATAAACACTTTCAAACAGCGGTTAAAAGCTGTTCTCAAGGTGGTGTTCGCGGTGGTGCTGCCACCTTGTTCTACCCACTTTGGCATTTAGAAGTTGAAAGTTTACTTGTACTGAAAAATAATCGAGGTGTTGAAGAAAACCGTGTTCGACATTTAGACTATGGTGTGCAATTTAACAAAGTAATGTATCAACGCTTAATAAAAGGTGGGTACATTACTTTATTTAGTCCCAGTGATGTTCCTGGGCTTTATGATGCGTTCTTTGAAGATCAAGAAAAATTCGAACAACTTTATGTTCAGTACGAAAATGATGAATCTATTCGTAAAAAACGTATTAAAGCAATAGAGTTGTTTACGTTATTTGCTCAAGAACGTGCCAGTACCGGTCGTATTTATCTACAAAATGTTGATCACTGTAATACCCATAGTCCGTTTGATCCAAGTAAAGCCCCTATACGTCAGAGCAACTTGTGCTTAGAAATTGCTCTACCAACTAAGCCAATGAAAGATATAAATGATGAAAATGGTGAAATTGCACTATGTACATTATCTGCTTTTAATTTAGGTGCTATAGAATCTTTAGATGAATTAGAAGGTTTGGCCGACTTAGCTGTGCGTGCGCTTGATAGCTTACTAGATTACCAAGACTACCCTATTCCTGCCGCTCGTAATGCGAGTTTAGCGCGAAGAACTTTAGGAATAGGTGTAATTAATTACGCCTATTATTTAGCAAAAAATGGGCTATATTTCTCAAATGGTAGTGCTAATAACTTAACGCATAGAACCTTTGAAGCTATTCAGTACTATTTATTAAAAGCCTCTAATTTACTGGCAAAAGAACAGGGCCCTTGCCCTAAGTTTAATGAAACGCGTTTATCACAAGGTATCCTACCTATTGATACCTATAAAAAAACGATTGATGATATAACGGGCGAACCTCTACATTTAGACTGGGAATCTTTACGTGCTAGCATAAAAGAGTTTGGTGTAAGAAACTCAACAGTATCTGCCTTAATGCCATCAGAAACCTCATCGCAAATATCTAATGCGACAAACGGTATAGAACCACCACGGGGTTTAATTAGTATCAAAGCGAGTAAAGACGGTGTTTTAAAACAAGTTGTTCCTGAGTATAAAAAACTTAAACAAAACTATGAATTACTGTGGAACATTCCAAGTAATGAAGGTTATTTGCAGCTAGTCGGTATTATGCAAAAATTTATTGATCAAACAATTTCAGCCAATACCAATTACGATCCGTCTAAATTTGTTGGTGGTAAAGTTCCTATCAAACAAATACTAAAAGATATTCTAACCG
>Ga0105357_10000434_pt1 | contig 21921 bp, 20 predicted proteins | sample GOMGulsemesocosm_4_FD_83660 | JGI IMG/M metagenome (GOLD analysis project Ga0105357, IMG submission 83660) | Methane-oxidizing microbial communities from mesocosms in the Gulf of Mexico - GOM15B Gulf of Mexico | ecosystem: Environmental > Aquatic > Marine > Cold seeps | place: USA: Gulf of...
AAGGTCAGCCTGTTTTTTTAGCCCAGCATTTGGCGAGATTAAAAATAGGCTGCCAAGTTTTACAAATCCCTTATCCAAAAGAAACTCTTCTTCTGGATGAAATCCAACAAGTTAGCCGTTCAGTTGATCATGGCATCCTTAAATTAATGCTTACTCGAGGTTCGGGTGGGCGTGGATACAGACAACCTGAGTCAATACATACAACCCGCTTGCTTGCTTTATACCCATTCCCTGATTACCCTGCATACTATAAAAGTGAGGGCATTAATGCGCGTTTTTGTACGTCTCGTTTAGGGCTTAATCCGATGCTAGCTGGAATTAAACATAATAATCGTTTAGAGCAAGTGCTTGCTCGTGCTGAATGGCAGGATGAATTTCAAGAAGGTTTGATGTTGAATTTAAATGAGCATGTGATAGAAGGCACGATGACTAACGTGTTTGCGGTTAAAGAGGGTGTGTTGTATACGCCTGAGATTATTTTATCGGGAATAAGGGGCGTGCTACGAGAGATAATTTTAGAAATTGCTAAGATAAATAATATTCCTTTTAAAATTACTTCATTAACTCAAGAATTTGTTTTATTGGCGGATGAATTATTTGTGACAAATTCTGTGATTGGTATATGGCCAGTTAAATCGCTAGCTGGTAAAACTTATACGCTAGGTTCTGTGACGCAAAAAATAAGTCATTATTTAGCTGAATATAAAACAAGTGAGCAAGGTAGCGCATGTTAAAACGTATTGTTGCAGTATTTTTTCTCGCTTTAACAGGGTTTTTTGTTTGGGGCTTAATGGGTTATCAAACTTTTGTCGCTCGGCCTATCATTACTGAAAATACTAAGATAATTGAAGTTGAAAAAGGCAGCTCCTTTACCTCTATTATTCAAGAGCTTGGCTATCAAAGGCGTTCACTTGATGCGCTTTGGTTTAGATTATTAGCCGAACAAGAGGGCTTAATTAATCAGCTAAAAGCGGGGGAATATGAATTGCCTTCTGGCTTATTACCTAAAGATTTTTTAGTCCTGTTGAGCTTAGGTAAAACTCGGCAACATGAAATTACCTTTCCTGAAGGTTGGAATTTTAAAGAAATACGTCAAGCCATTGCGGCAAATGAAAATTTGACTCAAACTGTGACTGAGCTAAGTAATTTACAGGTTTTACAAACGCTAGGCAGCGATTATACACATCCTGAAGGGCTGTTCTTTCCTGATACTTACCAATTTGAAAAGCATACGACTGACTTAGCTATTCTAAAATTAGCTTATCAGAAAATGCAGAATAGATTGGCATTATTATGGGAGCAAAGAGCGCCTAATTTACCTATTAAATCAGCTTATGAAGCTCTTATATTAGCTTCGATTATTGAAAAAGAAACGGGGGTTGTCGCTGAGCAGCCTGTCATTTCTGGTGTTTTTATGCGCAGGCTTCGCAAAGGCATGCGCTTGCAAACGGACCCTACTGTTATTTATGGGATGGGCGAAAGCTATCAAGGTAATATTCGCAAAAAGGATCTAAGTACTTTGACACCTTACAATACCTATCGAATTAACGGGTTACCACCAACACCAATTGCTATGCCGGGTGAGTACGCGCTTTTTTCAGCGCTACATCCTACGGATGATGGTAGTTTGTATTTCGTCGCTAAAGGCGATGGTGGTCATATCTTTTCAACCACTTTGGCAGAGCATAATAAAGCTGTGAATAGTTTTCAAAGGAAACATAAATAATGTTAGGACGATTTATTAGTCTTGAAGGTGGTGAGGGTGTGGGGAAAACAACCAATATCGTCTATATTCAATCTTTGTTGGAAGAACAAAATATTTCGGTGCTGCTTACCCGTGAGCCGGGTGGGACGCCCTTAGCAGAGGCAATGCGTCAATTATTGCTAGATAAAAATCAAGAAGAAATTACTGAGCAAGCTGAATTATTAATGATGTTTGCTGCGCGCGCGCAACATATAAAACATGTTATTAAGCCAGCTTTAGAGCAAGGGGTTTGGGTTTTATGTGATCGTTTTACCGATGCGACTTATGCTTATCAAGGCGGCGGTCGCGCTATGGATGTTACCGCAATTAAGTGGTTGGAAAATTTTGTCCAAGGTGAGTTGCGGCCTGATTTAACTTTATTGTTAGATGCGCCAGTGCAAGTTGGTATGAATAGAGCGGCTCAACGAGGAAAATTAGATCGATTTGAATTGGAAAAAATCACTTTTTTCGAAAAAGTTAGGGAGGCTTATTTGGCTATGGCTGCGCAGCAACCTGTACGCATCAAAGTGGTTAATGCAACTCAAACTTTAGAGCATGTGCAAGCCGAAATTCATCAGTTGATAACTCAATTTATTCATGACTAGCGAGCTGTATCCTTGGCATAATACATATTGGCAGCATTTATTGGCTTATGTAGAGCAAGAAAGAATTCCGCAGGCTTTATTGATCAATGGCGTGGCAGGTTTAGGTAAACAGCAATTAGCACTGTATTTTGCGCAATATCTAATGTGTTCAAATAAGCAAGCTCAGGCTTTTTGTGGTCACTGTGAGAGCTGTCAGTTATTTATTGCCAATACTCACCCAGATTTTATCTGGGTTCAGCCGGAAGAAGTGGGTAAGGCGATTGGCGTTGATTTAATTAGAAGTTTAATCGTCAAATTAAGATTAAAGCCCCAGTATAGTGGGTTTCGTGTGGTTTTAATTAGTCCCGCTGAAAAAATGAATAACAATTCTGCTAATGCTTTTCTTAAGTGTTTGGAAGAGCCGCCTGAACGAACTATGTTTATTTTGCTGGCAGAGAAAATGCAGGAACTACCAGCGACCATTATTAGTCGTTGTCAGAAATTACTGCTTAAGCCGCCAAAGCTTGAAGAGGTTGGCGTGTGGCTGCAAGAGCAAGGCGTTACTGAGCAGCAAGCCTTGTTGTTAAATTTAGCTGAAGGAGCGCCATTACTGGCTTTAGATTATGCGCAAAGTAATGTGCTTGAGCAACGACAAAGCTGCTTTTCTGAGTGGCAAAAAATTCCCTTAGCCAATGCTTGTCCTATAGAGTTGGCTGAAAAATGGTATAAACTTCCTGCTAGTCAAATTTTGCCTTGGTTGATTAGTTGGACGGAAGATATTATTAAATGCCATTTTAATGTGGAAAGTTCATTGTTGCGCAATGCCGACTTAGAAAAATACTTGAATGTTTTGTCGAAGCGGTTAGACTTACAGCGATTATATGAATTTCATTGTTTATTATTAACCGATATGCAAAGAATTCAAACGCAACTGAATAAACAGCTTCTTTTTGAAGAAGTTTTGATTACTTGGGCTTTAACAGCGATAAAGAAATAACTATGGCCGAACCATCAGCAGCACGACAAGGAATTTTATCCTTATCGATTAAAGAGAAAAATGCGCTTTACGCGGCTTATATGCCTTTTGTTGCCAATGGCGGACTATTTATTCCAACCAATCGCAGTTATACGATGGGGCAAGAGGTTTTTATGCTGCTTAATCTAATGGAGGAAACTGAGCGCTTACCTATTGCGGGTAAAGTGATTTGGATTACGCCCGTGGGCGCTGAGGGCTATAGAACTGCTGGAGTAGGGGTGCAATTTAGCGATCAGGATGGTGGTCAGGCGAGAAATAAAATCGAAATCTATTTGGCCGGAATTCTGGACTCTGATCGTTCTACACATACAATATAAGAAGATAGTTTGGTATTACAGCAACCTCATAGATTTTGAGGACGCCGTAATACAATACGTATGTTAATTCTAAGCGTCTAGCTTTATGATTTGACCATTACTTTGTTTCATGATTTTATCAACGAGTGTACCTTCCGCATCAATTAATTCAACTTGCAATGGCATTTTTCCAACGGCATGCGTAGCGCAGGATAAACAAGGATCATAGGCTCGAATAGCGACTTCTAAATTATTTAAGAGTGGCTCGGTTAGCTCTTGTCCTGATAAATATTCAGCGGCTACTTGACGCACTGATTCATTCATTCCCATATTATTGCTGGTGGTGGAAACGATTAAATTAGCTTTGGTTACAATGTCGTCGTCATCAACCTCATAATGATGAAATAATGTTCCGCGCGGTGCTTCAATCACGCCAACGCCTGAGTAACGTTTTTCGCCTTGTGCTACTAAGTCAGAGCCCATGATATCAGGATCATTAAGTAAGACTTTGATGCTTTCAGCGCAATGCAATACTTCAATCAGGCGCGCCCAATGAAAGGCTAATGTGCTGTGTATCATAGCTGCACCACCGTGATTTTTAAAATCCATCCGTTCTGCTTCTGCTAGAGGAGTGTCAATATAGTCGCAGATATTCAAACGCGCTAAAGGCCCTACACGATACCAGCCATCTTCTTTGCCTATGGAGGTAAGGTAAGGGAATTTCATATAAGTCCACGAGCGCACTTCTTCATGAATAATATCGTTATAGTTACAATAATCAAACTGCTCGAGTATTGTTTTTCCGTTTGCATCTTTCGCGCGTATGCCGCCATGGTACAGTTCTAAGGCACCATCTACTTTGGTTAGGCCTAAGTAATTAGTGGCTATAGTGGCAAAGTCATCGTAATACGGTAAATTGGAGCGGTGCACTTTTTTAACTAAAGCCACTGAGCCGGCTGCCCATTCAATCATTTGATCTACATCAGCAAGTAAGTAGTCACGTTCTTCTTTGCTGAGTGACTTATTCATGCCGCCAGCAATCGCACCTGTGCCATGTATACGTTTGCCAGAAACCATACGAATGACTTCTTGACCGAATTTACGTAATTTGACACCTTGTAAACCGACATCAGGAAAGTCATTTAAAACAGCAATAATATTGCGTTTGCTGATATCGCTTTCAAAGCCAAATAATAAATCAGGGCTGGATAAATGAAAGAAGTGTAATGCATGGGACTGCATAACTTGACCGAAATGTAGTAAGCGTCTCAGTTTGTCCGCTGATACAGGTAAATTAGCAGGGTCGACGCCAACGAGTTGGTCAATGGCTTTAGCAGCAGCTAAGTGATGGCTTACTGGGCAGATGCCGCATAAACGCTGCACAAGAACTGGAAGTTCCCAGTAAGGGCGGCCTTGGATGAATTTTTCAAAACCACGGAATTCAACAATATGTAATCGGGCTTGTTGAACTTTGTTGTTTTCATCAAGTAATAGCGTGACTTTCCCATGACCTTCAACACGCGAAACAGGGTCAACGACTACTCGTTTTAAATTTTCTGGATTACTCGCGGTCTCTAAATTTTCATACATAAGCTGACGTCCTTTAAAGCAATTTTAATGGCTTAGATTGTATGCGCAGAGAAATATCATACAAGAAAAAATTAATTATATTCTACATTGCTATGCCTAGAAACAGGTAGTTAAGATAAATGTTAATGAGTGTTAAGTTTAATGGGAAATGTGCGCTATTAATTTTTTACTAAAAGTTTTTATGTTTATTCCGCTAATAAATAGGATCGTTTAGTTTACTTATAACTCTTTTATTTATGATGTTTGAGGTGGTAGGTTGCTGTGTATTTGAATATTCAATTATATTAAAACTAATAAATTTGATATAGATCACAATGAAAATTTGATACAGGTCACAATAATAAACTCAAAAGTTCTTTTTGTTTTGTTATTTCCTGTATCATTCTAGGGATTGAAAAATTACTTTATAACACTATTTTTGGAGAAATAAATGGCGAGTGTGCTAGCAGTTGATGATTCGGCGTCAATGAGACAAATGGTTGCTTTTACCTTGAAAGGCGCTGGTTACACGGTTGTTGACGCTGTAGATGGTGTCGATGCGCTCAATAAAGCAAAGATGCAAAAGTTTGACTGTGTAGTAACTGATGTGAATATGCCGAATATGGATGGAATCACATTGATTAAAGAGTTAAGGGCCTTACCTAATTATAAGTTTGTACCTATGTTAATGTTGACGACAGAATCGGGTATGGATAAAAAACAACAAGGCAAAGCAGCGGGTGCAACAGGTTGGATTGTCAAACCTTTTAATCCTGATCAATTATTAAAAACTATAAAGAAAGTTCTAGGTTAGTCGATAAACTAATAAGTTTTAGTTGTTTGAATTCTCAAAGCTTAGTAGATAAGTGGGCATCCTACTTAAAGTGTAAACTGAGGAATGAAGGATGCCGATGAGTGTTGATTTTATAGTGATATAAACAATTCAGAGTCAGCTGTGGTTTTTTACTTAATTTAAAGTATACGGGTTATTCAATGTCTATTGATATGGCGCAGTTTCACCAAGTTTTCTTCGAAGAAAGTTTTGAAGGCTTGGATATTATGGAGTCAGGGTTATTAAACCTGGATATGGGAGATGTTGATTCTGAGGTCATTAATACAATTTTCAGAGCAGCCCATTCAATAAAAGGCGGTAGTGGAACCTTTGGCTTTAGTGCCGTATCGGACTATACCCATGTAATGGAAACGCTCTTGGATGAGATGCGTGATGGGCGCAGACAAGTTACTCAGTCAGCGGTTGATGTCTTACTTGGTTCGGTTGATTGCTTGCGTGAAATGCTGTCAGCCATACAAGATGAAAATGATATTGATGAAGTCGGTGTTGCAGAGCATAAGAAAGCGTTAGAAGTTGAGTTAAATGGTGGACAAGCTAATTCAAAAACCGTCGCTGCTGAAGCAGCAGATCCAGTTATTAATGAAGTATCAACCACTACAGGTACTAACGCGAATGGTTGGAAAATTTCTTTTTGCCCTCATGCGGATTTACTGAAAACAGGTAATGATCCCGTGCGTATGTTTCGTGAATTATCGGAACTAGGTGATTTAGAAGTTATTGTCGATTTGCAAGGTGTTCCCCAGCTCTTTGATTTAGCCCCTGAAGAGTGTCATTTGTCTTGGACCTTAATCCTTAAAGGGGATGTTCAAAGAGAAGAGATAGATGATATTTTTGATTGGGTTGAAGACGAATGTGATTTATCCATTCAAGCATTAAACTCAGGTGAAGAGCCGTTAAATACTCTGCAGTCTGAGCCCTCTAGTGTAGTTGATCAAGCTATTCCAGCCGCCAGTTTAGCCATTGAAAATCCGGTAAATTCAGAATCTAAGAAAGATATTCCAGCAGTAGCTAAGCCAGCCAAGGCTGAAGAAAAAAAAGCGAAAGCTGCTGCTTCGACTTCAATTCGAGTAGATACTGGAAAAATAGATACACTAATCAATATGGTTGGTGAGCTAGTTATTACCCAGTCTATGTTGAGTTTAGTTGGTGAGCATTTTTCTCCAGACAAAATCGACCAACTAAAAAATGGCTTAGTGCAATTAGAACGACACACGCGTGAGTTACAAGAAAGCGTGATGAATATCCGCATGCTACCAATCAGTTTTGTATTTAGCCGTTTTCCTCGGCTAGTACATGATTTAAGCAGTAAGCTGGATAAAAAAATTGAATTAAAGTTAGTTGGTGAGCATACAGAAGTAGATAAAACGGTTGTCGAACTCATTAGTGATCCTTTGGTTCATTTAGTACGCAATAGTTTAGATCATGGTATTGAAATGCCCGCTGATCGAATTGCTGCAGGCAAGCCTGAAATGGGTACGATTACCTTAGAAGCCTATCATCGTGGTGGCAATATTGTTATCGAAGTAAAAGATGATGGAAAAGGTCTCAATAAGGATTTTTTACGTAATAAAGCAATAGAAAAAGGTCTTTTAGATCCGGATGCCGTGCTTACTGATAAGCAGTGCTACGAACTTATTTTTATGGCTGGGTTTTCAACAGCGGAAAAAGTAACGGATGTTTCAGGGCGTGGTGTGGGTATGGATGTTGTGCGTCGAAATATTCAGTCTTTAGGTGGAAATATTGAGATTACATCTAATCTAGGTTTTGGTTCTACGATATCAATTAATTTACCTTTAACTTTAGCTATTTTAGATGGGCAGTCTATCGCAGTAGGTAAGGAAACTTTTATTGTGCCGCTTGGCTCTATTATTGAGTCAATTAAGATTAGCGATAAAATGGTTAACCGTGTTGCAGGAAAGGGTGAAACATTTCGTTTGCGCGATGAATATTTACCTATTATTCGGATACATGATATTTTTAATGTTGCGTCAGCTAAAGCAACTAAATTATCCGAAGGATTATTAGTTGTTGTTGATGGTCAAGGGGTGCGATGTGGCTTGTTTGTTGATGATTTATTGGGGCAACAACAAGTTGTGATTAAGTCGCTCGAAGCAAACTATCGACGGGTGGAGGGAGTATCAAGTGCAACTATACTGGGTGATGGTTCAGTTGCGCTGATTTTGGATATTCCCGGTTTAGTACGTTTATCCAATCAGTAGTACAGAATAGTGATGACTCAAGAAACTGATATACAAGAAGAAGTAGAAGAAACTAAGCACAGCAATTCTGTGCAGTTTTTAAGTTTTACTTTGGGTGAAGAAGAATATGGCGTTGATATATTAAGTGTTCAGGAAATACGCAGTTGGGAGCCTGTTTCTAGGATACCTAATGTGCCCAGTTATGAAAAAGGAGTAGTGAATTTACGAGGGGCTATCGTCCCGATTATTGATTTACGTGAAAGATTTAACCTTCAACACTCTGAATATACTAACTTAACCGTTGTTGTGGTTTTACAGACAATTCTGCAAGGTAGAAGTCGTACTATGGGGGTCGTGGTTGATTCTGTTTCCGATGTTAATAATGTAGATGCTCAATTGATTCAAAGTGCTCCTGACTTTGGTACAAAAGTCAGTACCGAATTTATAAGTGGGCTAGCATTGGTTGATGAACGAATGTTGATACTACTTGATGTTAAAAAATTACTGAAATTAGATGGCGTGGACGATGCTGCAAAGGATGATAATGATGATGAAAGTTAAACTGCTTAAATTAACAAAGTTGATTTGTGAGGAGAATGCATAATGAAAATCAACATGCCTGTGACCGATAATGAAGTCATGATGAGAGAGGGGACTATTTTAGTCACGCGTACTAATTTAAAAGGAATTATTACTTACGCTAATGATGCGTTTGTCGAGATTAGTGGCTTTTCTTATAATGAATTAGTCGGTAAAAATCATAATATGGTACGTCATCCTGATATGCCAGCGGTTGCTTTTCAGGATTTATGGCAGTCGGTTAAAGCACTAAGACCGTGGACTAAACTGGTTAAAAACCGAACTAAAGCAGGTGATTATTACTGGGTTGAAGCGAACGTTACCCCAGTTTATAAAAATGGCATTCCTATTGAGTACCTTTCGGTTCGTTATGCGCCTAGTCGTGCTCAAGTCAATGAGGCAGAAGCTTTATATCGAGATTTAAATGCCAGTCGCGCAACGACGATTAGACCAACGGGTTTAGCAAAAGTGGTTAAGGCTATTAAAGAAATGTCGGCTAATAAAAAAGCGGGGCTTGTCGCAGGAGCCTTTTTATTGCCTAATGTTTTTTTAATGAAGCAGTTTTTTGATACTCAACAGATGTTACCGCTTGCAATCGTTGCCTTGCTATCTACTTTAGCACTGGTTTTAGGGTATCGATTGCTTCGTGATGTAATGGGCTCCTTAGTTAATGCGACTAATATGTGTTATCAAATGACTGATGATAACTTTAGAAATAAAATAGATATAGATCGTAATGATTTAGTGGGTGATTTCAATCGAGCATTGTATGGCATGCAAGTTAAATTAAATGCAGATATGGCCTATATGAAACAAATAGGTGGTGAGTCTATGCGTATCAAACAGGCATTGGATAATGTGAGCTCTTGTGTGATGGTTGCTAATACTAATCTGGAAATCATTTATATGAATGATACTGTAAAAAGTATGTTCAAAAATGCTGAGAAGGATATACAACAGCAGTTACCAAATTTTGATGCAGATAAGCTTTTAGGGGCTAATATCGATCAGTTCCATAAAAATCCTGCGCATCAACGTGGCATGGTGCCTAATTTACAAGGAACTTTGAGATCTGAATTAGTGATTGGTTCACGGCATATGAATTTTGTTGCTAATCCGGTCTTAGACGAAGGTGGTAGCCGAATAGGAACGGTGGTTGAATGGTTAGATAGAACACTTGAAGTTAAGATTGAAAAAGAAATTGAACATTTAGTTGAAGGTGTTAAAGCGGGTAATTTATCTGGTCGAATTGAAATGGCGGATAAAAATGGTTTCTTTGAAAAATTAAGTCAAGGGATTAATGACTTAACAGATGGAATTGAAGGTGTGTTCTCTGATATTAATCATTCTATGCAAAGCATGGCGAATGGTGATTTATCAAATAGAATGACGAATGACTATGATGGTGTTTATGATGATTGTAAAAATAGTATTAATGCCACTATTGATAAATTAGCCGATATTGTAGGTCAAATAAGAGAGTCAGCTGACTTTATTAATAACGCCTCACAAGAAATAGCGAGCGGAAATAATAATTTATCTGAACGTGTCGAGACGCAAGCTTCTAGTTTACAAGAAACTGCTTCCAGCATGGAAGAGCTAACCAGTACCGTTAAAAATAACGCAGACAACGCACAACAAGCCAATCAAGTGGCTAGCAATGCTAGAGAGCTTGCAGAAAAAGGTGGGACGGTAGTCACATCAGCAGTCAATGCGATGGCTGAAATTAATGAAAGTAGTAATAAAATTGCTGAAATTATTGGCGTCATTGATGAAATTGCTTTCCAAACTAATTTACTTGCCTTAAATGCTTCAGTCGAAGCGGCAAGAGCGGGTGAGCAAGGGCGTGGTTTCTCGGTGGTTGCTACTGAAGTGCGTAATTTAGCGCAACGTAGTGCAACAGCTGCACGAGAAAGTAAAGAACTGATTCAAACTAGCATACAAAGAGTTCGCGCAGGAACAGAGTTTGTTAATGAAACCGGTGGCGCGCTGACTGAAATTGTCGGTGGCGTGAAAAAAGTCGGTGATATTATTTCTGAGATTGCTGCGGCAAGTATTGAGCAATCTCAAGGTATTGAACAAGTTAACCAAGCGGTTTCACAAATGGATGAAATTACTCAGCAGAATGCTGCGTTAGCTGAAGAAGCTTCTGCGGCGAGTGTATCCATGAGTGATCAATCGACTAATATGACTAATTTATTACAATTTTTTAGCTCAAATGGTTCTTCTGCCCAAGTTCATGTAACGCCTAGAGCAAAGACTGTTGCGCCTGCTTCTCCAAAACCTATGCACACGATTAATAAGGCACAAGCAAAAGAAATGGCCGGTAAATCATTTATAGCAACTAGCGAAGATGATGAATGGGATGAGTTTTAAAGCGGAATAGTTTAAGAGAAGTGTCTTTGGATTTTTAAGTGCAACTAAAACTAGATACAGCGAATTCCAGTCCGCTCTATTTATTAGCTGCAATTATTTTTAATTGATATTGAGCTGCTGTAAAAGAGCAATTTTGTAAACTGTATTTTTCTCAAAGAAAAATATACAGCTAATGATTAGGAAGTGAATATGGCTAACGACGCTAAGAGTAATCAATCGAATATGAGCGCACAGTATTTGACTTTTGATTTAGCCGGAGAAATGTATGGCGTCGAAATCTTGAAAGTACAAGAAATTCGAGGCTGGGAAAAGGTACGTAAAATTCCTAATGCGCCAGATTATGTTAAAGGAGCGCTAAATTTGCGTGGAGAAGTTGTTCCTATTATTGATTTGCGTGTGCGTTTTGCAATGGAAAATAGAGAATTCACTCCAGTTACCGTAGTTATTGTTTTGTGTGTTCAGTCTGAGCAAGGCACAAATATTATTGGTGTTGTTGCAGATGCTGTTTCTGATGTTTTAGATATTAAGTTAGTGGATATAAAAGAAAAACCAAATTTAGGCAGTAAAATTAATACGCGGTTTATGCGCGGTATTTATGTGTATAAAAAAAATATGATTATGCTGTTAGATGTTGATAAATTGCTTAACCCTGATGAGTTTGAAGGATTGCCAGATTTGTTATGAGTGTTAGAGTTATTGCTATTATTAATCAAAAAGGAGGGGTTGGTAAAACAACAACCTCCGCAAATCTCACTCATGCTTTAGCTAAAAAAGGCTATAAAGTAACCATTATTGATTTGGATCCACAAGGGCATTTAGCTGTTTCTTTTGGGGTAACATCAATGCAGATTAGTGGTATTGATGCCGTGATGCTAGATGAAAAAAATATTGAACAACAAGTGATTGCCGCTCGCGATAATTTGCAGCTCATTGTTGCGGGGCCGAGATTGCAAGAGATTGAGCAATTGACTGATGGTGGCGCAAAACGTGGCGATTTGTTACGTTTTGCGTTACATGAAAACTTACAAGACCAAGACTTTGTTTTTATTGATTGTCCACCCTCGTCAGGCGTATTAGTAGCCAATGCATTATTTGCTGCGGATGAGATTTTAATCCCGATGACGAGTGACTTTTTGGCATTACAAGGTTTGTCGCACCTAGTAGGCACTTTAAAACGCTTTGAAAGCGCTTTAAAGAAAAAGTATAAAATCTCTTTGGTGATGTCTCGATATGTCACAACACGACGTATTTCTAAAGAAGTTTTAAGTACTATGTTAAAACATTTTCCCAATCAGGTTTTAGCCGCGGTTATTAGAGAGGCGTCTGTGCTAGCTGAATGTCCTAGTTTTGGTAAAACAATTTTAGAGTATCGACCCAGAAGCCGTTCAGCACGAGATTTTCGTGACTTAGCTGACGCTTTTCTTGAAGGTAAGGTGATGTAAATGACAGCAAAAAATAGTGATAGCTTGATTGGTTTTGATCCACTTGCTTGGATCGGCGAAGACGATGCTTTACCAGGCCCAGAAGAATCTGCGGCGGCGCAACTTGAAGAGAGTGCCGGTGCAGTAGCGGATGGGATTGAGCGATCAGTTGAAGAATTAAGGAATCAGGAGGCATTAGGTGAGCCGGGAATTAATGAGTTGATAGATAATTCAAAAATCACTTTAGACGATACGCTAAATATTGATACCGTTCTGGAATTACACGGTAAATTAATGCAAGCCTTAAAGGATAATGATAGCTTAGAAATTGATGCAGCAAATGTTAATAGTATCGATACTGCGAGCTTGCAACTGTTAGTCGTTTTAAAGCAGGAGGCATTTAAGTTAGGCAAAGATATTGTTTTTGATTTTCCCTCAGATAGGTTTATAGAGGCGGCAGAATTGCTAGGTATCGATAATATGCTAGGTGTTGATCAGTCAGCAGCTGGTTTTTTCTAACTAGCTCACGGTACAAAAAAGGATAAATATCGATGGAAAAGCAGCGTGAGTTTGAATATACCAGAGTAGATTTTGAGGTACTGAGAACAATATCAAATAGTCATTCTGGCATTATTGTTACAGATGATAAGTTTGATATGTTTTATTCTCGCTTATCAAAGCGCGTAAGAATGCTAGGACTAAAGAATTTTCAGGAATATTGTCAGTACTTGGAAAACAACGAAGAGACTGAATTTACAGAATTTATTAATGCGATCACGACAAATTTAACGGCCTTCTTTCGTGAGAATCATCATTTTGATTATGTGAAACAGATTATTATTCCTGAATTACTAAAACATAATCATGCTAGCCGAGAAATTAAAGTCTGGTCTGCAGGCTGTTCTACAGGGGAAGAGCCGTATTCGATTGCTATGACATTATTGGAAAATATTCCTCAGGGATGGAATATAAAAATTTTGGCCACAGATTTAGATACTAATGTTTTGCAAACAGCGGCAACAGGTGTTTATGGCGATGATCGCGTCAGCGGGTTATCAAAAGAACGTTTAAAAAGATGGTTTAAAAAAGGCCGCGGTCGGAATGCCAATAAAGTAAAAGTTAAACCAGAGTTACAAGAAAAAATTCAATTCAAGCAACTTAATTTAATGAGTGAATGGCCGATGAAAGGCTATTTTGATTTTATCTTTTGTCGTAATGTGATTATTTACTTTGATCGAGATACCAAAGAAGAATTAGTAAACCGTTATAGTTCCTTATTGTCCAATGGTTCGCATTTATTAATTGGTCACTCGGAGTCTTTGCATCAGATCGAGACAGATTTTGATTTAATAGGTAAAACTATTTACCGTAAAATGAGGTAAAAATCACATAATATGCATGGAAATATACTGCCTCCTTCAATTGAAGGGTTTGAGTCAATAAAACGTTATTGGGATAAGCAGAATAATATAACTGCTGCTAAATTATTACCTGGCGAGTACTATGTGACTAAGGAAAATGAGCTTATTACCACTGTTTTAGGTTCCTGTATTTCAGCCTGCATTCGTGATCCTATATCCGGTATAGGAGGTATGAATCATTTTATGCTGCCTGAAACAACCAAGGCACGATTGCTAGGCGGTGATGAAGCGGTTGTCGGGAATGCCACGCGCTATGGGAATTATGCTATGGAGCATTTAATTAATATTATCTTATCTAATGGTGGTAAGCGAAAAAACCTTGAAGTTAAGTTATTTGGTGGTGGCAAAATCATCCCAACAATGAGTGATGTAGGCGCAAGGAATATAGAGTTTGTATTGGACTATATAGACGCTGAAGCTTTACGTCTACTTGCGCAAGATTTAGGCGATATTTATCCGCGCAAGGTTAATTTTTACCCTTTGACGGGTAAAGTAAAAATGAAAAAAATTCAAGATATACACAATGAAGTGCTTGTGACCAGAGAAACTCGGTATCGGAATAGTATTAAAGATATACCGGTTGAAAGTGAAATTGAGTTATTTTAAGGGACCCTTATAAATGGAAAAAATACGCTTATTAATTATTGATGATTCCGCGCTTATTCGTACTATGTTGACTAAAATATTTGAGTCTTCAGATGCGATTGAAGTTGTTGGTACTGCTGCAGATCCTATTATCGCCAGAGATAAGATTAAAAAATTAAAGCCTGATGTTTTAACTTTAGATATTGAAATGCCACGTATGGATGGGCTAACTTTTTTGCGCAATTTGATGCGCTTAAGGCCTATGCCAGTCGTTATGATTTCTACTTTAACGGAGAAGGGTGCAGAGGTGACTTTAGAAGCACTGGCTATTGGTGCAATTGATTTTGTTGCTAAGCCTAAAGTAGATGTTGCTAATACATTGAATGCCTACGCCGAAGATTTAATAGAGAAAATTAAAGCGGCAGCTAAAGCCAATATACGCTCTGAATCCCCCCCCGTAAGTAATAACCATCATATGCAGTCAGCAGAAATTACTGAAAAATTAAGTGCAGATGCTGTTATACAGGCTGCTGCACCGAAAAAACATTTTGCTACGACGGAAAAAATTATTGCTTTAGGCTCTTCAACTGGCGGAACGGAAGCTGTTAAGAATGTCGTAAGAGGCTTGCCGAGAACGACTCCGGCTATTGTCATTTCTCAGCATTTACCGATTGCCTTTAGTGCTTCTTTTGCCAAACATGTTGATGAAGTAACAGAAATGAAAGCTTGTGTGGCTGAAGAGGGGCAAGTTATTAGGCCTGGGCATATTTATATTGTGCCTGGAGATAAACATTTATTAGTGGTTAGAAGTGGCTCGCGTTATGTCTGTCAATTAAATGATGGCCCTCCTGTTAACAGACATAAGCCTTCTGTGGAAGTGATGTTTCGTTCTGTTGCGCAAAATGTCGGCAGTAATGCAATTGGTGTCATGCTAACAGGTATGGGTGCTGATGGTGCTGTGGCTATGAAAGAAATGCGTGATGCTGGTTCTATTAATATCATTCAGGATCAGGCAAGTAGCGTTGTATGGGGTATGCCAGGCGAAGCCTATCGTCAAGGTGCGGCGCATTATGTACAGCCTCTCGATCAAGTTGCTGCGCAAATATTAACTTTAGTTAAATAATCTGGAAATTAAAATGTCGCTTTTTCTGAAAAGAATAGTTTGGCCTTGTTTGTTCACCGTAGGCACTTTATTTTTACCGCTATTTTTTTCTATAGAAACGCTATATTGGATTGTTATCCCGAGTTTATTTGGACTTTTCTGTTTGGTTGTTTATCAAACTCAGCAAGCCAATTTTATAAAAAATGTAGAGCTTGAAGATGCAAATTCTTCAGTAGAAGGAGTAGTTGATCGGTATTTACAAACGCTACACCACTGTACTGAGCAAGAAATCATTGATTTTGTCGGTGAATTAGAGCAAGTAAAACGAGTTGTTTCTGATGCAGTTTTAACGATGTCGAATAGCTTTACTGAAATGCATAATCTCTCAGTTCAGCAAGCAAGTGCTATGCACTCATTAATGAATAACCTAGATGGAACCTCTGCTGAAGGAAGTGGTAAAAAGGCGATAAACTTTCAACAATTTGCAGAGGAAACCGATAGTGTTTTGGCTTATTTTATTGGGCATATACTAGAGGTCAGCAAACAAAGTATGGAGATGGTTGCAGTAGTGAGTGATGTCGATGAACATATGCGGAAGATCGGCATATTATTAGCTGACGTACAAGGTATTGCGGATCAAACAAATTTATTGGCGCTCAATGCGGCTATTGAAGCGGCAAGAGCCGGTGAAGCAGGGCGTGGCTTTGCTGTGGTTGCAGATGAAGTTAGAAATTTATCGAAACATTCTGATAAATTTAGTGAAGAAATCAAGAAGGTAGTCGGTGAGTCACGTGCAAATATTCAGAATGCCAAGCAAATGATTGAAAAAATGGCTTCAAGAGATATGAATGTCGCGATTACTTCTAAGTCACATATTGACGATATGATGGTCGATATTGGTGTAATGAATACTAATATATCGGTGCAATTAACCCAAGTTTCAGGGCTTTCTAGTCAAATGGAACAAGCAGTTGGCGGTGCTATTCGTGCCTTGCAATTTGAAGATATGACACGCCAGCAAATCGAATTTTTACAAAGCAATGCGCATCATTTTCAAGCACTAAGTGATGAAGTTAAAATTGGCTTAGGAAGCTTTAAAATGTCCGATATTATCATGCAAAAAAATGAATTAGAAGCAGGAGTACAGCGCTTTAAAGATATGCAAGCGCAATGGAAAATTAAAGAAAAGAAAGCGGTTTCACAGAACACAATGGAAGAAGGTGAGATTGATTTGTTTTAGGTTATATATACAGATTTTACTAGCGCTAGTTGATTAATTAATATTTCAGGAATATGACATGACAGTTGAAGTTTTTTTAAATAAAAGCAATAACGAATTACAAGTAAAGGTCTCGGGGCGTTTTGATTTTAGTGTACACCAAGATTTTCGCAAACTATCAGAACAGGCAATAAATGGGGTTAGCTCAATTAGTATTGACTTAGGAAGAACGGAGTATGTTGACAGCTCTGCTTTAGGAATGCTCTTGGTCTTGCGTGATAAAGTGGGAAATCAGCAGAGTGCGATAAAAATCATCAATGCTCGCCCAGACGTTAAAAAAATATTAACCATTGCTAATTTTGATAAATTGTTTACTGTGCTGTAAAGCAAAAATGACGAAATTTGATGATAATTAATAAAGAAATGCAACAAAAATCAAAAATTTTAGTGGCTGATGATAACCGCTTGCAGCGATTAATGTTAACGGAAATATTTTCGCAAGAAGGACATGAAGTTTTTGAGGCTGAGGATGGTGAAAAAGCTGTACAACTTTTTAAGAAAGAAATGCCAGACCTTGTTGTTTTAGATGTTTTTATGCCAAAAATGAATGGGATTGAGGCAGCGATTGAAATACAGCAAGTTTTAGGCGGTAAATATGTACCTATTGTTTTTATTACTGGTACTAATAATGATGAGAAATTACAGCACTGTATAGAGCTTGGTGTCGATGATTTTGTTTTTAAGCCTTTTAATGCACTGGTATTAAAAGCAAAAATAAATTCTTTGTTACGAGTTCAACAACTTTATCAGCAGCAATACAGTCAAAAACAGCAGCTTTTAGAATATCAGCATCAAGCGGATCAAGAGCAAGAAATTGCTGCGACCCTATATAAAAACATTGTCCATGCAGGCTTTTATGATACGCCTGAAGTCAAATATCGATTGTCACCGATGGCTTTGTTTAATGGAGATATTTTTTTGGTGGCTAAAACGCCTGGTAATCAACTCTATGCGTTATTAGGCGATTTTACGGGACATGGTTTAGCAGCATCTGTTGGCGCTGGGCCAACGGCAGAAATTTTTTATGGTATGGCTGAAAAAGGTTTTGGCATTAGCGAAATTATTGTTGAAATTAATCGTAAAATGCTCAAGCTATTGCCGGTTAATATGTTTTTAGCAGCTACGATTGTCGTTTTTTTTCCTGAGACGAGTGCGGTGAGTCTTATAGCTTGTGGTTTACCTGATCATTATTTATTTAATCGTCAGAGCAAGAAATTGCAGATTATCGTTTCAAGAAACTTACCTTTAGGTATTATTGACAGCTTCGAGCCAGATATGCAGACCCTAGCACTTAGCAAAGAGAGTTTTTTATATTTGTTCACTGATGGTGTTATTGAGGCAGAAAATACTCTAGGGGGGCAGTTTGATACTCCGGGTGTTATTCGTAGTATTGAAAATAATGACGATGGTTATGAGGCAGTTTTAAACGCATTAGATACACATACTAAAGACAGAGAACAGCAGGATGATATTACTTTTGTTGAGTTAGATTGTAATGTTTTGGATGCTTACTGGATGCAAGCCTCAACTAAAAAAGTCCATAAAAAGTTACAGGCACTTTCTTGGAAGAGTTCTATGGAATTTCATAGCTCTACCTTACAGCATATTAATCCAGTGCCTGTAGTCATTAATTCGATTATGGAGATTCAAGGCTTAATTGAACACCGAGAGGCCATTTTTTTAATTGTCACTGAATTATTTGCTAATGCTTTAGAGCATGGATTGTTAGAGTTGGACTCCGAAATGAAACAAAGCTCTGATGGCTTTATGCAATATTACACTGTTCGTGAAGAGAAACTGGCACAACTGAGTGATGGCTATATAAAAATAAATTTTAATCATCAGCCTACCAAGTTTGGTGGAAAATTAGTCATTAAAATGCAAGATTCTGGGCAAGGCTTTGATTTTTCAAAAGCAACGTCAGACTTGGAAAATAATCAGAAAAATTTTGGACGGGGTATAAGTCTTTTACTTAGCTTATGTAAGGATGTTGAATATAGTGGAAATGGCAATCGTGTTAAAGCTGTCTACGAGTGGGCAGCGTAAAAGTAAAACGATGGTTTTTTATAGGCAAAAATGCTGGATTAATTAATGAATAAACCGAATCATGCAAAATCTAAATTTGTAGCAGTTGCCTCTATTGCAGCTGAGTTAAGTGCCGTTATGGATGTGGCGAAAGAAATTTCATTAGCTGCAGCGAATGCTAAAGCCATTGCTTTTAGGGCGGGTGAAAAGGCAAAAGGTTTCCAGCCCATTACTGATTTTATTAATGAACTCGCTAAAGAAACGATTGAATTAGTGAATGATATTAATGAGCATGCCTTATTGCTCTATCAAATGACTGTCGATGAACATCGTATGACTGATGCTTGTCGTTCTTTTGAAAAAGTAGCGGTATTGGCTGAAGGCGCACCTTATGCAAGGTCTTTAGATAAGTCAGTGGAATTAGCTCAGCAGCGTATGCAGCTTTGTCGTGCTCAATTTAGAACCCACGTTAATCAACTTTTGGATCAACTCGAAGGAGTGATGCACCCCGCTAGAGCTGCGCGCGTTATTGCCGCTAACTCAAGGATTGAAGCTTCGCAAGCTGGCGAGTATCTACAAAGTTTACAAGCCGTGGCAGAAAGTGTCGATAATGCGGCACAAGTTATTCATGATAATGTACAGCGTTGTCGCAGTGCCTTATCAATTCTTAATATTGCAGAATAGTTGCTAAAAGAGGCATTATTTACTATGAAAATGACTAAAATTTACGATGGATCGTATCAATGGATTATGTATGGACGGGATGAGAATAAACGCAGTAATATCATTGATACCAACCAATATATTGTTAGAACGGCAAATCGTTGTTTGTTGCTTGATCCAGGCGGTGTAGAGTTATTCGCACCGATGTTAGCCGCTGTATTACATCATGCGCCCGTGGAAGAGATTACTGATTTATTTGCCTCACACCAAGATCCGGATATTATTTCATCTTTAGGACTTTGGGATCAGGCTTTGCCGCATGCTAAATTACATGCTCCCGCATTATGGGAGGGTTTTTTACGTCATTTTGGTTGTGAAACCATTGAATATGTCGGCATTCCTGATAATGGTGGCGTTATTCAGTTGGATGGTGTTGAGCTAAAGATTATTCCTGCTCATTATTTACATTCTTCGGCTAATTTTCATATCTATGATCCGAAAGCGAAAATATTAATGTCAGGTGATGTGGGAGCCGCATTAGAAGAAGATGGGGCACCCATTTTTGTTGATGATTTTAATTCCCATGTAGAAAAAATGCGCTTTTTTCATCAACGCTGGATGCCTTCTAATCAGGCGAAACGTGACTGGATTGACCGCGTACGTAAGCTTGATATTGATATTATGGCACCGCAACATGGACGAATCTTTAGAGGCGATGATGTGAAGCGCTTTTTAGATTGGTTTGAATCGCTACAGGTTGGTATTGCTGTTTAATCTTAATGTAGTCCTATCACTCTTAAAAAACCGTAGGGCGTGGCTTTTTAGCCCGCCTTTATATGTTCTGACAATTCGTAATTCAGTTGCTCGCTCTTAAGGCTGCGAAAAAACCGCTCTGTCGGGCTGTTATCCTAGCAATTACCTTTCCGGCTCATGCTTTTCTCAACCTTCATAATAATCTATATAAATATAATAAAGGCTCTTTTGAGAAACGAGTGGGTAAAATAATCCTTAAAAATTAAGAGTATAAATCACTATATTATTTGTTATAGAATTCTTTAGCTGATTGTTTTTAATGTTAAATTTCACCCTCTCACTATTTTCCAATAGCCTTTAAATACCTATCGGAAACTTTTACTTATTAAAGAGATAAAGATGACAGACCCTTTTACCTTGCTGGGAGCAAGTGTTACTTTCCTAGTGCTTATTGTTCTGATATTGCAGTTTTTCGTGTTACAAAAAGTCAATAAACTGGATGATTCAAGTGCCGAGCAAGTCAAAATTGAATTGATTCGATTGCTAGAGCACAGCCAAGAGGCTTTAAAAGAAGGTTTAAGTGATTCACGTAAAGAATTACGTGAGGTAAGTGCCGATAATCGACGTGAAATGAATGACTTATTTAAGGATTTTCAAGATACCTTATTAAAGCGCGTTGCAGAAAATAGTGGTGAACAAAGCCGCCAGCTAGATACCTTTAAAAGCGCTCTTAATGGTTTGTCAGAAAAGTTAATTAATAACTCTAATGACTTTAAACAAAGTGTTAGTTCTTCATTTCAAAGCTCTAGTGAGTCGCTAAATAAAAAACAAGATGAGTTTAGAGAGAAAACCTTAGATAAACTTAATGATTTTGATGTCAGCATTAAAAGCGATGCAAAAGAAAACCGCCAAGAACTCAATGCCGGTTTAAAATCGTTTGAACAAGGGTTTACCCAATCAATTAAAGAGTTTGATGAGCAATTACGCGTGAAATTTTCTGATTTAACCAAGCAACAACAAGATGCGAATCTTTTGGCTAAAAGCAGTATTAATGAAATCCGCGAGACTATAGAAAAGCAACTGAATTCAATTAGGCAAGATAATAACCAGCAACTCAATGAGATGCGTAAAACGGTTGATGAAAAATTGCATGAAACTTTAGAAAAACGCCTAGGCGAATCTTTTAAATTAGTCAGTGATCGTTTGGAGCAAGTACATAAAGGCTTAGGAGAAATGCAGACGCTAGCGGTTGGTGTAGGCGATTTGAAAAAAGTTTTATCCAATGTCAAAACACGCGGGATTTTAGGTGAGTATCAGCTAGGCAATATTCTGGAACAAATTTTAGCGCCCGAGCAATATGATGTTAATGTTGCCACCAAAAAGGGCAGCCAAGCGAACGTAGAATACGCTGTTAAGTTACCGGGGAAATCGGATGAA
>Ga0105357_10000437_pt1 | contig 21896 bp, 20 predicted proteins | sample GOMGulsemesocosm_4_FD_83660 | JGI IMG/M metagenome (GOLD analysis project Ga0105357, IMG submission 83660) | Methane-oxidizing microbial communities from mesocosms in the Gulf of Mexico - GOM15B Gulf of Mexico | ecosystem: Environmental > Aquatic > Marine > Cold seeps | place: USA: Gulf of...
AATCTTAGAGATTCACCCGAAGGCGTCACCCTCTCAAAACAGGCTGCGAATCTTACGCTAATTTTGACTTTCGTCAACACCTTTCTTGAGAAACTTTTCGAAGACTTAAAAACCTAAAACAATCACTAAGTCATTGAAAAATATGGAGTTTTCACTCCGACTTAAGCGCCGTAGCGATCAAGAGGTGCGCATTATAGAGACCTCAGTTCTGCCGTCAACGGCTTTCTTCATATTTTGTCACTTTTCTTCCAAAAGCCTTCGAAACGGCGATTTCGGACTAATAAAACCAGGATCGTTAAAACAGTGTAGAGCACAGGCTCAAACCAACCAGCACGGATTTGTAGCAAATAGTGAACGGATGCCAGTAACGCTGCGAAATACACTAGCTTGTGCAAGGCCTTCCAGCGCTTACCTAGGGATTTCTGCGCCCAGCGAGTTGAGGTTAGGGCCAGTGCTAGCAATATCGTCCACGCGCCGGTCCCTAACAGTAGATAGGGACGCTTTACTATTTCGCTCGTGATATCGGCCCATTGCCACTGCAACAAGAAAGTTGCATAAGCCAGTGCGTGCAAACTTGTATAGAGAAATGCCCAAAGCCCGAGCATGCGACGATGAACCAGAACCCAACGTTGGTTTAATAGCCGATATAAAGGCGTGACCACTAGAGCGATCAATAGAAAGTTAAATGCCCACGTTCCTGTTAGCCATACCAAAGCTTTGCCAGGCTCAGGACCAAGTAAATCCCTCTCTCCTGTTTGAATACGAACAACTAACTGCAAAATGTAGAGTGCCGGCAGTGCTGAGAGACCAGTAATTATAAATCGACGCCAAAATACAGGCACCGACGTTATCTTATTAGAGATAGCGCTAAGAATGGACATACCTTTCCTCGAGTCTTAATGGAGACAAATAACCGCTTTCTATCATGTATTAATAGAAGCGGCGCAAGTCCATTCCGCTGTAGAGGCCTTCGACCTCACTGGCGTAGCCATTAAACATTTGTGTTGGTATGCGGTTGGCGCTAAACAATCCATTCGGCAAGCGCCTCTCGGAAGCCTGACTCCAGCGCGGATGATCGACCTTGGGATTGACGTTGGCGTAGAAGCCGTATTCTTGTGGGGCAAGGTCATTCCATGTAGTACTCGGCATCTCTTCAACAAAGCGAATTGCAACGATAGACTTAATGCTTTTAAAACCGTACTTCCATGGCACGACTAAACGCAATGGTGCACCATTTTGATTGGGCAAGATTTCACCATATAAGCCGACAGCCATAAGTGTTAAAGGATGCATGGCTTCATCCATACGCAAGCCTTCTTTATATGGCCAATCGATGGTTGAAAACACTGAGCGCTGGCCCGGCATTTGTTCCGGATCTTCAATGGTGGTGAATTCGACATACTTAGCCGAAGATAAAGGCTTAAAACGTTTCAACAATTCAGCCAGAGGGAAGCCAATCCAGGGAATCACCATTGACCAAGCTTCGACACAGCGTAAGCGATAGATACGCTCTTCTAAATCCAACGGCTTAAGAATATCTTCAAGGGTAAACTGCCCCTTCACTTCGCATTCACCGCCAATCTCTACCTTCCAGCCGTCGGTCTTAAAATCGCCGGCATACCGTGACGGATCTGTTTTACCTGTACCAAATTCATAGAAATTATTGTACTGAGTCACGGCACTGTAAGGTGAAAGCGTTTCGTCTTTACCCCAAGCGGTTTCGGACGCGGCAAGAATTTGTTTTTGCAATTCATTTGGGCTGGATAGTGCGGGTTTTCCGTCAGCCGATTGGATTGCCAACACAGGAGATGTCGCTAGCGCTGCAGCAGATGTTAAAGCCCCCGTCATAAACTTACGGCGATTAAGATAAGTCGATTTCGGCGTTATTTCAGAAGGAAGGATGTCGTTCGCTTTACGTTGCTGAATAATCATAAGTATTCCTAAATTTAAGGCCGCTACTGCGGCCTATGATATATAGAGAGATAACTATTCAGTCGGTAGGGTTCCCTATTTCTTACAACCCAATTGCTAAATTAACTGTTTCTCCGCTCTTTCAACTTCGTCCATCCCTCGTAACATGGTCCGGATAACGCATAAACAACAAAAACACCCAGTAACACTTTAGCCGGATCAATAGATACGATAACAAAGACAAACACTACGGCGAGCATTGCGACAAATGGCACCTTACCGCGCAGATCGAGCCCTTTAAAGCTGTGATAGCGAAAGTTACTAACCATAAGCAACCCTGCAGTAGGAACGACAACCGCCATTAACCACGCGATCTCACGACCAGGCATTCCAGATTCACTAAACACCCATACGGTACCTGCAACAATAGCCGCTGCTGCTGGACTCGCTAACCCGGTGAAGAAATTCTTATCCGCTACCGCTAGCTGCGTATTGAAACGAGCAAGGCGCAATGCCGCACCTGCACAATATACAAAAGCCGCGACCCAACCGACTTTACCGAGATCTTGTAATGCCCAACTAAAAGCAACAAGCGCTGGCGCTACACCAAATGACACCATATCCGCCAAGCTATCGTACTCAGCGCCAAAATCGCTTTGGGTATTAGTTAAACGCGCAACACGTCCGTCGAGACCATCAAGAATCATCGCAACAAAAATCGCGATCGCTGCATTCTCAAAATGACCATTCATTCCGGCGACTACGGCATAGAAGCCAGAAAACAAAGCGCCGGTAGTAAATAAATTCGGCAATAAATAAATACCTTTGCGATCCCGTTTTACCGGCTGCAAAGGCGTTTCCGTTGTATTTTCATTACTGTCGTCGTTGTTAATCAAGGACACAACCTTATGCTCTTCGTGATTCATGGAGACTCTCTCAAATCGAGACTCATATTAAGACTAGCCACTATTATGAGCTATTAGCCGCAAAGGAGCCATCAGCCAGCCTATTTTTAGAAACAACTTGGTTCGCTAACGAGTTGCAGTTTGCCACAAGGCTTGCAGCAATGGCTCCTGTAATCGCTGACTTTGCGCACAAAGTCCTACTGCGAACGGCTCTAGCTCAGGCTGCACGTTCAAAATCCGAACTCGACTCGCCATAGGACTATTATGAAGCACTAATTCAGGAACGACACCAACACCAACACCGAGCGCCACCATACTCACAATCGCCTCATTACCGGATACTTGCGCATAGATATGGGGCTTTACTCCGCGGGCATCAAACCAATGGTTCACACGGGTCCGCGCCAAACCCGACTCTGATAACACCATAGGCACCGCAGACCAATCAATCTCTGCCTGAGTAATTTGCGGCACAGTCCCGAGCGAGCGTGGCGCAATAAATAGTAGAGGTGACGGCGTAATGGTTTTAAAGGTTAGCCCTGAGGATAGCTGTTCGGGACGAGCGGCAATCACCACATCAGCGTCACCGGACTCAACCCGAGGAATCGATTCTGCCGCATCCCCCGTGTGAATACGCAAATCCACCTTAGGATAGCGCTCCCGAAAACGCGTTAATAAGTCAGCAAGGAAACTATAGCTCGCCGTTACCGAGCAATATAAGGTGATAGAACCCGTCATATCACTGACTTCTGTATTCACGGCGGCGCGTAGAGCATCCCAAGCAGCTAACGTTTGCTCCGCGTGCTGACGAAACAATTCGCCTGCTGGGGTTAATACCAGCGGCTGGGCATCGCGCTTAAACAAAATGGCACCTGCTTCTTGCTCCATGCGCGCTAAGCGCCGACTCAAAGTTGACGGACTAGCATGTAACTGCTGACTGGCGCGCCCGAGATTTTGCTGCGCAGCAATGCTAATAAACACCTGCAAGTCTTTGTAATCCATATTAATTCTCGGCTCGCGAATAATTGCACCTCACGCATTGCAAAAAATGCAACGTGATAACGCAAATATAGCATTTTACGCAACACGAATCTTCCCCTATCATTCCGCGCAAACTTGCTAAACATTCACTTATTAAGGAGATAGAGCATGGGTAATAACTACTTCAACACTCTAAACCTACGCGAAAAGCTGGATCAGCTTGGTCGCTGTCGTTTTATGGACCGTTCAGAATTCGCTTCAGAAGCAGAATTCCTGAAAGGCAAAAAAATCGTCATCATCGGTTGTGGTGCTCAAGGTTTAAACCAAGGTTTGAACATGCGAGACTCTGGCTTAGATGTTTCTTACACTCTGCGTGCTGCTGCTATCGCTGAAAAGCGTCAGTCTTGGAAAAACGCAACTGACAACGGTTTCACTGTTGGCACATACGAAGAATTGGTTCCACAAGCCGACTTGCTGGTAAACCTAACCCCAGATAAGCAACACACCGACGTTGTTACCACTGTTATGCCATTGATGAAACAAGGCGCTTGCTTAGGTTACAGCCATGGCTTCAACATCGTTGAAGAAGGCATGCAAATCCGTTCTGACCTAACCGTTGTAATGGTTGCTCCTAAGTGCCCAGGTTCAGAAGTTCGTGAAGAATATAAGCGCGGCTTCGGTGTTCCTACATTGATCGCCGTTCACCCAGAAAACGATCCAAAAGGTGAAGGCTGGGATATCGCTAAAGCATGGGCGGCGGGTACTGGCGGTCACCGCGCTGGCTGTCTGGAATCATCTTTTGTTGCTGAAGTTAAGTCTGACTTAATGGGCGAACAAACCATCCTTTGCGGCATGCTGCAAACTGGCGCCATCCTTGGCTTCGAGAAAATGGTTGAAGACGGCATCGACGAAGGCTACGCCGCTAAGTTGATCCAATACGGTTGGGAAACAGTGACAGAAGCGCTGAAGTACGGCGGCATCACTAACATGATGGATCGTCTATCTAACCCAGCTAAAATTTTGGCCTTCGATATGGCTGAAGAACTAAAAGAATTGATGCGTCCTTTGTTCCGCAAGCATCAAGCGGACATCATCAGCGGTGAGTTCTCTAGCACTATGATGGCTGACTGGGCGAACGATGATAAAAACCTGCTCACTTGGCGTGAAGAAACGTTAGCAACTGGCTTTGAAAAAGCGCCAGCATCTGACGTTGCTATCGACGAACAAGAATACTTCGACCACGGCATTTTATTGGTTGCCATGATCAAAGCAGGTGTTGAACTAGCGTTTGAATCTATGGTTGAAAGCGGCATCGTTGAAGAATCTGCGTACTACGAGTCTCTGCACGAAACTCCGTTAATCGCTAACACCATCGCGCGTCGTAAACTGTACGAAATGAACGTGGTTATTTCAGACACGGCTGAATATGGTAACTACCTATTCTCTCACGCTGCAGTGCCACTGTTGCGCGAGAAGTTCATGCCGCACATCAGCACTGACGTTATCGGTAAGGGTTTGAAAAACAAATCTAACTCTGTCGACAACAAGCGCTTAATTGAAGTGAACGAATTGATCCGTAACCACTCAGTTGAGTGGATCGGTCAAGAACTTCGTGGCTACATGACCGACATGAAAGCGATTGTAGAAGCGTCTAACTAAGACCTCCTGCATCTGCGCAAAAGCCCTACCGAGCAATCGGTAGGGCTTTTTTATGGGTAATGCATCATCAATTGCGATTAAGCAACGCGAAAACCATTACGGCCGCTGTGCTTAACCTCATACATTGCATGATCCGCAGCACTCATTAATTCCTCCCAGCGGTCATGCCTTAACGAACCTACAGAAATACCAACGCTTGCGGTGACAGCTTCAATGTCTGGCCATTCGGTAAACTGTAAATCCTTTAAGCACTCAAATAAGCGGTGCACAAAACGCTGGGCACCATCAAGGTCACAGTCCACCAGCAATAAAGCAAATTCCTCTCCGCCTAAACGTCCCATACGATCTTGACCACGACGCAGACTACGCAATAACGCACCAAACTGACGTAACACTTCATCACCAGCCGCATGTCCAAAGTTATCGTTCACTTCTTTGAACTTATCCAGATCAATCCACAACATTGCCACCTGCGAATGCAGACCCGTTAGCTGTTTCATTTGCTCAATAAAAGCGCGCCGATTCAATAAGCCAGTAAGGGCATCAATATTCGCCAATACCTGTAACTGCGCATTGGCGTTTTGCAGAGCTTCTGCTTTGTCTTTTAAGTCTTGAGTTCGCTCGCTCACTCGTATTTCAAGCTCTCTATTCGCTTGGGTTAGTTGGCGACTCAATGATTCTATTTGGCGCCGCTGCCACACACGAAACATCAAAAAATTAATCGACTGGGCCAGTACAAACACAACTAAGCCACCATACATCCAGGGCTCACCTTGCACCTCGCGATTAACTAGCAATACATCATGAACAACGGCCACCGCAGGGCATAGCAATCCCAATGTTAAAAACCAAGCCCCCTTGCGCTTACGCACCAGCGCTCGCAACAACCAACCACTACCAATTAAAACGCTGGCCAAAATCAGTAAGCTAAAAATATGCAGAAGTGCAGTAAACCAAGCGATTTCAAGCGCCAAACAAAGTAACGCCGAAGCCAGATAAGGTATCGATAAAATAACTAACGTGCGACGATGAATATCGCGCGGATAGCAGCTTCGCAACCAACCAAAAAAGAACACTGGGGTTAACAGCATGGTGATATACACCAAGCGGATATGCCATTCCCAGGGGAAGTTAAAATCAAATAACCAATACAGTGCACCGTGCGAAGAAATACTAATTCGCAAGCCAAGCACGCAGGCAAATAGACCCAGCCACAAGCCTGCACGGTCCCGAGTATCGACAGCGAACTCAAGCAACAGCAGCAATGCCATTATCAGCATCAAACCGGCTACCACGCCCTCATAAACCAACATACGATTAAATCGTTCAGCGATATTTGAAGCCTTACCGAGTGTTAAGCTTTGCCAAGCGCCACCACTAAAATGCTTGGCGTTAGCAACCTGTAAAACCAGCGTCACCTTTCCACCAACTGACGATGGCAATAACGCCCACTGGTCGCCGCTGTAGGCTTCTATCTCATCTAAGTTTTCTGAAACAACCCCGCCGCTTGCTACAAGTTGGCGATTTGCAAAGAGACGAAATGCAGTAGAGATCTCAGGAATGTAGAGCCCCATGCGCTCGCGATCTGAAAGACCTGATAACTGTAAGCGATAAGAAGCAGCTCCCTGTCCCGGCATATCAGAAGAACTGCCCAGCATGCTGCTCCAACTATGGGGTAAGTGTGAGACACGCGCGATCCCCGAATGCCATTGTTCAGGGGGAACTAGACTGCCCCAAATCAAAGACCAATCGCCATCAAGACGAATAAGATGGTTTGACCAATCAATAGCACCCAAATCCATATACCCATTTTCAGCCGCAAGTTGCGGAGGTGTCGCGTCCTGCCCCAATGAAACACTTGGCAGTGCTAAACAAGAAAAGAGTATTAGTAATAAAAATCGTATAAATTTGGTGCCTAACGCCTGCATATGTGCAAATTTTGAGTGCATTATTCAAAACATCGCATCGAAAACACCGAACATACTTGCCACCATCCTTATATCAATTCCGGCCATTATAACTGGATACACTATCTACGGCGATTTCTCCCGAGCAGTCGATAAACAAGCTGGTATAATGCGGCATTTACAACAAGAACCTCGGAAGCGGTATGAATCCTGATCTAAGCAAACTCCAGCCCTATCCCTTTGAAAAACTGGCCAAGCTGAAAGGAGCGGTGACCCCGCCTTCCGATCTGGAACACATAGCTCTATCCATCGGCGAACCGAAGCATCCAGCCCCAGTGTTTGTATTGGATACTCTGCGCACTGAGCTGCAGCGCGTAGAAAATTATCCGACCACAAAAGGTCTACCTGAACTTAACCAAGCCATCGCCAACTGGTTAACCAAGCGGTTTGATTTACAACCCGTTGATGCCGCAGGCCAAGTTATTCCGGTGAACGGAACGCGTGAAGCTATTTTTGCCTTTACTCAAGCCGCCGTTGATCGCACTAAATCGAATCCATTAGTGGTGTGCCCAAATCCGTTTTATCAAATCTACGAAGGTGCGGCGTATTTATCCGGCGCGCAACCGCACTTTTTGCCCTGCCTAGAAGAAAACGGCTTTAATCCAGATTATGCTGCAGTGCCAACAAGCGTTTGGGCCGACTGCCAAATTCTGTTTGTTTGCACCCCAGGAAATCCAACCGGTGCAACCTTATCGTTAGAGCAATTCAAAGAACTCATCGCACTGGCAGACGAACACGATTTTATTTTAGCAAGCGACGAGTGCTACTCAGAAATCTATGTTGAAGGCCATTCAGCACCGATGGGCTTATTAGAAGCCTGCGCAAAATTAGGCCGTCACGACTTTAAACGCTGCGTCGTGTTCCACTCACTATCGAAACGTTCTAATTTACCGGGCTTACGCTCCGGTTTTATTGCCGGTGATGCCGATTTGCTCAAGCCCTTCTTGCTCTATCGTACCTACCACGGCTGTGCCATGTCGGTTCATACGCAACTTGCCAGCATTACGGCTTGGGGAGACGAACAACATGTCATCGACAATCGGACGCAATACACACAGAAATTCCGTGGCGTATTAGAAACCTTACAGCCCGTGCTCGATGTAAAACAAACCGATGCCAGCTTCTATTTATGGCCAAAGACTTCGATTAACGAAGAAGAGTTCGCCCAGCAATTATTCGCCCAGCAAAATGTCACCGTTCTACCGGGATCTTATCTATCGCGCACTGTTGATGGCATTAACCCCGGCGCGGGACGCATTCGCATGGCGTTAGTTGCTGAGACCAATGAATGCATTGAAGCCGCTGTTCGTATTCGTCGCTTTATTGAATCACTATAACTAGGAGTCTTCATGTCTATTAATGCGAATCCCTTCGGTAGCGATATCACGACCGATGACATCGTCGATACCCTCAGTTTTTTCGACGACTGGGAAGAACGCTATAAATACATCATCGACTTGGGTAAACAGCTACCCGCGATGAACAATGAAAAGAAAACAGAAGAGTTTTTACTGCGCGGCTGCCAAAGCCAAGTATGGATCGACTATGAATTAAACGGCTCGACCATGAATATCGAAGCAGACTCAGATGCCCATATCGTTCGAGGTTTACTAGGCGTTGTGCTTGCAGCCTACAACAACAAAACGCCGGCTGAAATCCTTGCCTTTGACATTGATACTTACTTCGACAGTATCGATTTAATCAAACATCTCAGCCCCACTCGCGGTAATGGTATCCGCGCAATGGTGCAAAAAATTAAAGAGGCAGCGACACCAGCAACTTGATCACTATCGGTACTTGCTAATCTAAACTCTCGTAATTCAGATCTAAGCAGCCATCAAGGATGAACTCATGAAAAAATATCTAACCATCATGACCATTGCGGCTTCGGCACACTGTCACGCCGTTGACTTTAATGATGTTAAAACGCCGTTTTTTGCCATTGTTGAAGTAACAGATGGTGTCACACCTCGAGATTTTGAATTGCGTTATGACGGCGAATCTCAATCTAGTCTAAAAGGCGAAGCTCCAACGGGAGCACCTGGCAACCTACGAATGGTCGGCAATAGCAAAGACATGACGTACTTCTTTTGGGTGGAAAATGATCCAAGAAAAGTAGTTATGACAATGGATGAAAAACAATTTGCTACCAATCTAGGTATAGATTTGTCCAGTATTAAAGAAAATTCGACAAATTTAGGAAAAAAAGAATTCATTGGGATTGAATGCACCCACTGGCGTAAAGACATCCAAATAACACACCAAGGCAAAGAACCAACGGGTTATATAGAAGCATGTATTACCAAGGAAGGTATCCCGCTCTGGGAGAAGGACAGTGGCCGACTAGTAATGAAGGCCAAAATGCTAGAACTAGGGAAGCAAGATGAACAATGGTTTAAAGCTCCAAGTGATCACAAAGTCGTGGATATGAATGCACTTATGCAATCGCTAAAGGCCTTGCAAAAATAAACCATTGGCGATGCTTACAGCCCTTCCAAAGAGCAGTATCAGCCAAGGTTTAGTGCGCTTGGCTGACGACCAATATGCCGCGATAAAAACGTTTAAACTCAGCTAGTGCGAGATTTGCCCTCTCAATCGTTGGCGATGACATGCTCAATATTTCTTTCGGCAAGGGCAGTGATGGTGACATAAGGATTTACACCAACACTGCCTGGGATTAGAGAACCATCAACAACATACAAGTTGTTGTAGCCCTTCACACGGCCATAATCGTCGGTTGCCTTACCCAGCAAACAACCACCTAACGGATGATAGGTGAAGTCATCCGCGTAATATTTATTATCGGCAAACAATCCCGTACGGTATTTCGTTCGATTGGCCGCGTTCATCTTATCGAACAACCATTTACTATCGTTATAAGAAGTTGCTGTTTGCGTCGCATCCCAATTTAAATCAACACTATCCGCAGCCGCATTGTAGGTAAAATATCCACGTTCTGGGTTTTTAGTAATCGCTAAAAACAAGCTGGTCCAGGTTTCAATACCAGTTGGGAAAGGAGCGATTTCGGCAAACACCGGATGCTCAGGATCATCCCAGTTATCAATCCCCATGACCGGCATTGTCGATTGCGCGACGCCAGTGCCATTCCAAAAGCGCGTTGAACACGCAAACATAATATTACCGTTATTGCCCCACCCCTTTCCTACCTCAGAATTTAGCAGCGGTAATGTGCCAGTATCGCGCGCGCGCACCAAAAGCTCAGTCGTACCGAGACAGCCCGCACCTAAAAACAGTTGGTTACAGCTAACCTGTAATGTTTCGACCACGGCACCTGTAACATCAATCGTTTCGAGCGATAAGGAATACACTCCATTGGCATCTTGTTCGATCTTAGTCACCTTAGTCAGCGTGCGCAGAGTCACGTGACCAGTACCAATAGCTGCAGGAATATAGTTTTTATCGAGGCTCTGCTTGCCACCGTTATTACCGTAGATAACCTCACCATCAAGCGCCGACTTAGGCGCATCGCCATCGGCCTCTTGCTGCATATATCCAAAGTCATAGCTACTCGGAACATTTGCAGTTTTGAACCCGGCATTGATAGCCGCCTTTTGGGCAACCCGCGAGAACTGATAGTATTTAGATTCGAATAACTCTTCCGTCACGTTATTCACACCTAGCATGCTATTCGCAAGCGGGAAGTAGGTATCGTACATATCATCAGCGGAGACATTCGGCAAAATAGTCTCGAAGTAATCACGACGCGGAGTAACCGCCATACAGCCGTTAACTAGAGAACCACCGCCGACACCGCGGCCCACATAAACCGACATATTGTCGTAACGGACACGATCAAGCACTCCGGGATACTGTTCAATATCGCGATTAATAACATTCAAACCAAAGAAATTTTCAAGCGGCGCTTCAGTACGATCTTTAAACCACATCGAACGCCCGTCAGGGGCTGTCGTTTTAGTGAATATTTTGTCATCAGATGCCGGCTTATCCCACAACATCCCCATCTCAATCATCAGCGTCTCAATCCCGGCCTCACCCAACCGCAATGCCGAGACCGCACTACCGTATCCACTACCGATGACAATAGCCGGATAGTGGGATGCAATAGCATTAGGGCTGTCAGGGATAGCCAATTCAGGTTTGGAAAACCATCCCGCCTCTGCTTTTTGCGCGGAAAGGAGACTAACGGTTGTTAGCCCATAAGCTGACGCCGTTGTAAGCGCTGATAGGCCGAGAAATTTACGACGCGAGAGAGGATTGCTAGTCATGGTGAGATCCGTTGTTATTCTTATCAATGAACGATAACACTGGCTGCTTGCTGCTCACAAATACCAGAATGGCCATATTGAGCCAGTGTGTAAGCTAAAAAGTAGTAACTAACGAGGTTTTAGAATGAGTACTAGTGCAATAATAGGGAGATTTTTGGTTAAAGGGCCGAATGGGTGAAACCAAAAGGTATAGTCTATAAAAGTGAGTAATACGGAATAAACCAAAATAACGATTATTTGTAACTGACAACATATATGAAATCTCCAGCCACTGAGAATCCAAAAACCAAGAATTAAATCTAAAAGGCTACCCAAATACACTGCAACATGTGCAAGCGTTCCTGTCATACCAGCACTGGCCAATACGGAGTAACCTAATTCACGCCCAAAAGTCACTGACGTAAGACCGGTACTAATCCATAAGAATGCTAGACTTAGCCTCGCTATAAGCACCATTCTCTCGCTCACACACCCTCCTTCACATTACCGCCAATGGTTTGAACACCATCAAAATAAAAATACCGAGAATAGCGATAAAGGCAGGAATACCGAGAGCCGTCCACCAGTTCATCAACTTATTAAAATCTGAGGGCAAGACATCGGCTTCTAGAGACGCGTCAGCCAACTTTCGCAGCTTGTATTGCAGCAAGACCACCGGTATCCAACACGCGCCGATAAATACAAATAGCGTTATAACGGCAATAAACCAAGAGGATGAGAAGGAATAACCCAGCCGATTCATCAGCAGCACTCCAGTAACAAATTGAACCAAAACTGCTGGCGTCGTGAATATCCAATCAGCCAAAACAACATGTCGGGTTGTTACGGCTATCGCTTGAACATTCGATGAGCGATGAGCCATAAACATAAAAAATGCGATCCCTGCACCAGTACCAGTGACAATCACGGCACTTAATATATGAACCAATCTAAGTAAGAAATAACTATCCAAGACGCTGCTCCATATGATGATATATCCCCAAGTCTTTAGCCTCATCATCAAAATCGTGTAATGTATACAGACCTAAACAGGGCATAGCACCAGACAGAGATAATTCACCAGATAAGAGTTTTTTGGTCAGAATCGTCGCAGATAACGTGGGAATATAAGGCCCAATACCGTCTTTCGCACCCAACACCCATTTAACATGTAAGCGCTGGCCATCTTGATTAGCACCGCGAAGGTTAATCTGCATCCCTCCAATATCCGTTCCAAATGGCATTAGCAGCTCACTGGCTTTAAAAATTGGCTTAGTAAAGCTTGCCCAATTTTTAATTAATCCTAGTTTTGCTACATACGCCATGAAAACCATGCCGTAATGCAGTATTGGGAGTTCTAAACCCGCTTGAAAGCGCACAGTCTTAACTGACGGATAACGCTGAGGAAATAGTTCTAGATCCGGAATATCAATATCGGCTAAAAAGCGCTTACCGATCTCTTTATCAAAAAATAATGTACGCGGTGATAACCAACCATAGGCATCAACCCATTCATTATGTCTCAACACCTTAAAAGCGTGCCCCGTATAAGAAAGAATTCCCCTAACCGTTGCTTCACCACGCTCAGCTTTATTACCTGGCGCAATAGCAAAGTCGATTTCGTCGATTCGAGAAAATTGGGGGGCAAAATGATCAACGACCGAAGAAGACAAACCGGGGACAGAGCTAGCACCAGAGATAACAAGCACATGATTTCTAATGGCATCCGCATTAAGTTTGTGGATGTCACAGACGAAACGGCGGTCATCGGCTAAATCTATGTAATGGCTACCGACAGAGATACATGCCTGTGGCACTCGATAATTTTGGCCCTGAAATGGACCGCCAGTGTGAATAACAATGTTTGGAGCTATTTGTTTTAATTGATGTTCGAACTCAGGATCAAAAATATCCAAAGCGACAGCTTCGAACGTGGCACTTAGCGCTTTTCTCACTAGCTCGTCTCGCAGTATCGACGCCCTACTGATATCACGGCCAGCGATAATAAGCTTCACACCGTCTAAATTAGCTAGGCTTTCAACGATGCGCTTGCCGAAATTCCCATACCCACCAAGGACTAAAACTCTCTTTCCATGTTGCATCTCAGTGCACTACCCGCCGTTCACATCAAAGCATGATGCCTGATGTTATGTAGGGATGAAAGTTACATCCCTTGTCCATTCACCAACACGCTGTCCAATGCGCGTTGGCAGTATGCACCGACCCGAGCAGACATTTGCTGGAATATCCGTGTAATAAATGCATGGGTAGCATCGGCTTTTTCTAAGATGGGTTTCATGCCTAACATGGACATCATTTTGCGAATTAAATTAAGCACTAAGTCCGAGATAGCCGTCGCTAAATTAATGCCCTTGCGCAGAATATAAGCAAGACGATCCATCAGAGTAAATGTAGCGGAGAAGGCATTAGACATTGCCATACCCATCGCTTTTAAACATTTACCCACCACATAGCTAATGGCTTTATCAAGCCATTCTAAGTTGGTTACATGGAAACTGACCGAGGCTTTATCATTGAGCCAACGATTTATACCTTGCTCACCAAAATGCTCGTCACGCTTGCCCCTAAGTTCCGACCAGCCTTGCTTGCCGATCGTTTTGAGATACTCAGCCATATCGTGCATTTCTACGGCGGGGAATGATCCTGGACTCGGTTGAAAATAATCATAAACCTCCTCTTTCTCTTGCAGAGGCGCATGTACAAAAGGCCAAAATGGTACGCAGGGAACGATATCGGTGCGATGATAAATCCGGTACATACGTTCATAACTTAATGAGTTGGTAAGACTGGTCGCGAACGGTGCCATCCCCACCCTTGGAGCACCGAAGGTATATAGATAGGGTTTGAGTGTGGTGTTGGCTTCTAAAAATTCGGCGCATAAAGTCGCTAGGCCACCACCTAAACTATGGCCGATACAATGAACGGTACGAACGCCACGACCAGCAAAGCCTGTAATAAATGCTTTAAGCTGCGCACGCATCGACAAAAACGCTTGATTGAAACCATCGTGAACCAATTGCCCGCGAGTCGAGCGAGATGTGGCTAGATTGAAATTCGTCAGCCAATCGGCAGGAAAGGTTTTCTTGGTGCCGCGTAAAATAACAAATGCATGACCTTCGTATGCGCCCTTACCAAAAGCCATCAAACCAAATGCGGTTGTTGATTTAATAAAGCCGGGACCGCCGGTTTTGGCGGATGTGATATTTTCTGCAGAAATATCCATTTTTGTGCCATAAAATAAGTTTAAGGCCGCAAGTAACTCTTCGGGCAACTGTGTTTCAACTAAGATATATACATTATCGGCGAATTTCGCGGCATCTCTTGGCTCTAATATCGAATCCATTTCGTTCCCTCCTTATTAATCCTCATCCGTTTCAACCCCCCAACTACATTGCGTATAGTAAAAACCTCGATCAACAGCAATTGCTTGGGGCTCTGAATCTAACTTACATTGCACGACAAGCTCATTACCTCGCGCTTCAGAATTTTCGTCTTTTGTCCGTTTTACTCCTGCCCAGACTTTGTACTCCTCCCCACCATACGTTACAAAAACCTGTTGAGGAATCGCGAATTCACCCGGTAAAAACTTGCCTAGAAAGCTTTGATCAAATACCGCAGGTAATTCAAAGTAGCCATTATCATCCGTCATTGTTTCATCGGTGTTATGACCTGATGAATAAAATTTTTCGACAATACGTTTTACGTGAGCACCTTTAGCGGGCTCACCATTCAAAGTAATAACGCCGGATATGGCAGAAAATAGACAGACTTTTTTAGGCTCGAACAAAGACATCGACAAAGCTCCTGACGCAGAAAGCGAGAGTGTTAGAAACACAAGCAAGGATGTATAGCGCTTATTGATCATCCGTAATCCGCTTTATGATTGTTATGTGGAATTCAACGAGTTTGTCAGAGCCGAAGCAATACATCAACAGACATTATCTCCCCAAAAAAAGTGCCACTATTGACACTCAATTAGACCAAATTCGTCGAACAATTAAAAAACCGAGATAAATTAAAATTCTGACTCATTCTCTTTTATTAGATTCGATTTAAACTAAAACCAAATTATTAACATTTAAAGTCAGCCATAAAAAAACCGCCTTGCGGCGGTTCTTTTATTCAGCTAACAAACGTCATTTTTATTAAACGATTTTTGCAGCCAGTTCACCGCGCTCATAGCGTGCGAACATATCATCTAAGGACAAGGCTTTAATCTTAGACGCATTACCCGCGGTGCCGAATGCTTCGTAACGCGCAACACAGATTTCAGTCATGGCTTTAACCGAAGCAGAGAAATACTTACGAGGGTCGAATTCACTTGGGTTTTCAGCCAAGAAGCGACGAATCGCACCAGTGGATGCCAAACGCAAGTCAGTATCGATGTTTACTTTACGCACACCGTACTTGATGCCTTCTACGATTTGCTCAACCGGCACACCGTAAGTTTCAGGGATTTCACCGCCAAACTCGTTGATGATCGCCAACCATTCTTGTGGAACAGAAGACGAACCATGCATCACCAAGTGAGTACCAGGGATACGCTGGTGAATCGCTTTAATACGGTCAATCGCTAGGATGTCATCTGTCGGTGGACGAGAAAACTTATAAGCGCCATGAGAAGTACCACAAGCAATTGCTAACGCATCAACACCGGTTTGCTTAACAAAGTCAGCGGCTTCTTCAGGGTCTGTCAGCATTTGATCATGGCTTAGTACGCAATCAGCACCAATGCCATCTTCTTCACCGGCTTGGCCAGTTTCTAAAGAACCTAAGCAGCCCAGCTCACCTTCAACCGATACGCCGCAAGCGTGCGCCATTTCAACGGTACGTTTAGTCACGTCAACGTTGTATTCATAGGTCGTTGGTGTTTTACCATCGGTACCTAATGAACCATCCATCATCACTGAGCTGAAGCCCAATTGGATAGAACGCTGACATACGGTAGGTGACGTGCCGTGGTCTTGATGCATACACACTGGAATATGCGGAAACTCTTCAATTGCAGCCAGAATTAAGTGACGCAAGAACGGAGCACCCGCGTATTTGCGAGCACCAGCAGAGGCCTGAACAATCACCGGAGAGTCGGTTTTGTCCGCCGCTTCCATGATGGCTCGCATTTGCTCTAGGTTGTTTACGTTAAATGCTGGTACGCCGTAACCAAATTCGGCGGCGTGGTCTAGCATCTGACGCATGCTGATAAGTGCCATGATAGCTCCTCAAATTTTTATCGCCGTTCAGTACGAGCGGCTATTTTAAAAAAAGTTTGGCCGGGATCTCCGGCCTTTTGAATCTTGCTTTGCGCTTAGTTTTTCGCGCGTTCTTCCAGAATCGCCACAGCAGGTAACACTTTGCCTTCTACGAATTCTAGGAAAGCACCGCCACCGGTTGAGATGTAAGAAACCTTATCAGCGATGTCGTATTTATCCACGGCTGCTAGCGTATCACCACCGCCCGCAATTGAGAACGCATCTGATTCGGCAATGGCTAATGCCAAGGCTTTAGTACCTTCGCCAAACTGATCGAATTCGAACACGCCGACAGGGCCGTTCCAAATGATGGTTTTTGCTTGTTTCAATTGTTCAGCTAAAGCGGCAGAGCTGTCTGGGCCAATATCGAAAATCATGTCGTCGGCTTCGACATCGGCTGCATTCTTCAACGTCGCCACTGCGCTTTCAGAAAATTCTTTACCGCAGACAACGTCGGTTGGTACTGGGATAGAGACTTTTTCCATCAGCTTTTTAGCCGCAGGAATCAAGTCATCTTCACACAAAGATTTACCAACGTTATTGCCCGCAGCAGCAAGGAAGGTATTGGCGATACCGCCACCAACAATGATTTGGTCACAAATATCAGACAAGCTTTCTAATACTTCTAACTTAGTTGAAACCTTAGAACCACCCACGATAGCCACCAATGGGCGAGCTGGTTTATCCAACGCTTTGCCCAGCGCTTCCAATTCCGCTGCAAGCAAAGGGCCAGCACAAGCAATCGGGGCAAACTTAGCCACACCATGAGTAGATGCTTGAGCGCGGTGCGCAGTACCAAAAGCATCCATCACAAAGATATCGCACAGCGCCGCGTAGGCTTGAGATAACTCGTCGGTGTCTTTCTTCTCGCCTTTATTAAAGCGCACGTTTTCTAGCAAAACCATTTCACCATCAGCAACTTCGACGCCTTCGCGAAAGTCACGGATTACTTTAACGTCACGACCCAACAATTCGCCAAGGTGCGCAGCTACTGGCTTCATGGAGGATTCTTCGTCATAAACGCCTTCCTCGGGACGGCCAAGGTGAGACATGACAATCACTTTGGCACCGGCCGCTAAAGCATGCTGAATGGTTGGTAAAGACGCACGAATACGCGCATCGGAAGTTACTTTGCCATCTTTAACTGGAACGTTGAGGTCTTCGCGAATCAATACGCGCTTACCAGTCAAATCCAGTTCAGTCATCTTTAAAACAGCCATCATTTATCCTCTGTAGCAATTCAGTATCAGCCCGTATTCACACTCAAAGCGAGGTAGCCATACGGAGAACAATTTAGAAATCTTAGCGCTTAGCGCAGGCACATCGCGGTATCAAGCATACGATTAGCAAAACCCCATTCGTTATCAAACCACACCAGCAACTTCAGCAAGTGGCCGCCGCTCACCCGTGTTTGCGTGGCATCGACAATGGCTGAACGAGGATCGTGGTTAAAATCAATGGAGGCATGCGCTTCACGGGTTAAACCCATAATCGCAGCGAACTCGCCTTCGGCGGCGGATTGTAGCAGTTCATTGACCGCTTGTGAGCTGGTCTTTTTGTTCAATTGCAGACTGATATCCAAAGCCGACACATTCACCGTTGGTACGCGTAAATGCAGACACTCAATCTTGCCCGCCAACTGTGGCATTAAGCGCTCAATACCTAACGACAAACCCGTATCCACCGGAATAATACTTTGCACGGCAGAGCGAGTACGGCGCAGGTCAGAATGGTAAGCGTCAATCACAGGTTGATCGTTCATGGCCGAGTGAATCGTGGTAGTAACACCCGCCTGAATACCAAATGCCTCGTCGAGCAAGGTAAGAATCGGAATCAGCGCATTGGTAGAGCAAGAGCCGTTGGAAACAATGCGGTCAGCCGGTGTAATCAAGTCGTGATTAAGACCAAAAATAATGGTGTTATCAACGGCGCTATCGGCTGGGTTAGAGATAAGCACTTTGCCCGCACCGCGCTCTAAGTGCAGCTCGGCATCTTCGCGCGAACGAATCTGACCGCTGCATTCGAGCACCAGATCCACACCGAGTTCAGCCCAATCTAGATTGCTGGGGTCGTGCTGATGGCGCACACGAATTTTATCGCCATTCACCAACAGATGCTGCGGATCAGCAATCGTCACTGGGCCATAAAAACGACCGTGGGTACTGTCGTAGCGCAGCATGTAACTCAGCGATTCAATATCTGCGAGTTCATTAATAGCAACCACTTGCAGATCTTCGCGATAACCATTTTCATACAAGGCACGCAACACACAGCGCCCGATACGACCAAATCCGTTAATAGCAATGCGCGTGGTCATAACATCCGAAACCTGAAGATCGTTAGAAAAGGAATAAGCCCGCTATTGTCGCGGATTTAGACGGCAGAGGCAAAAGCGCTACAATCGTATTTCATCTTTTTAAGGCCCGTTATGAATATAGCCACCCACATTGGCCCCGCCTGCCCTCTTTGCAACGAAGAAAATAGCCTGACGCCAATCCGTGCATCCGACAAGAGAACCTATTTCGCCTGTCCTAACTGTCATCTCGCGTTTGTAGATCCCGCAGATTATCTAACAGCAGACGAGGAGATGGCCTATTACGCAACGCACGAGAACAGTATTGCCGATGAAGGCTATGTGCGCTTTCTGCAAAACGTAACCACGCCGCTGTTGGCGCTGATTCCGAATGAGCAAAGAACTCACTTACAAGCGCTCGACTACGGTTGTGGCCCAGGACCAACATTAAGTATCTTGCTAGAGCGTGAAGGTATTGCTTGCGATAACTATGATCCTTTCTTTGCAGATATTCAGCTAAAACCACAATACGATGTCATCACGGCAACAGAATGCTTCGAGCACTTTCACCAGCCTGCGCAAGAGCTAACGAAATTAACAAAATTGCTAGCGCCGAGCGGCTATTTAGCGTTAATGACCAGCCGCTGGAAAACCGAACAGCAATTTGCCAACTGGCATTACACCCGAGATCCAACGCATGTGGTGTTTATGCACGATAAAACGATTAGTTATATTGCGGAGCGCTATGGGGTAACGCCAGTTTGGCAGGACGATAGTCGGGTGGTAATTTTTCAAAGGTAAGTTGCAATATAAAAACTAAGCGATAGGCCATCGCTAGCGGAAAAAACACGGCCATTATTCGTATTGAAAAAACCTTCGTAAATCGTCAGCCCCCTCCAATAGCACCAAATTTTTGCATAAAGTGTTAGACCTAAAAATAACATGCAAATACATAGGCATCGCACGCCAAAATTACAACATCGCCTAGTGAACTCAGTTGTCAGTAATTAGTTATCTAAGGAATTAATATTGCGACTCAACTGATAAACAATACTTTAGTATCAGTCCATACATAACAATGCATTAACATTAATGACGTATGGCGCAAAAATGCTAGTAATGAGCTTATTTTTTGATAAATAAATCAACTGGCATCTCATGGAAATTCACCCTCGTCACATTGAGTTATTCCATCTTCACATCTAGGGTGAATACGGCCTTTTTGTTTTCAAAAGGCCTACATAAAACGAGGACATACTGGACGTCACTCGAACAAAGCCATGACGCCCTTTATGCCCATATAAATTGCAAAATGGGAGTATCATGATGGAATGGAAATTTAAACGTTTCGCCTTACCAACAATCGTTGCCGCAACGATTAGTTGCAGTTCAATGTTATTGGTTAGTGCCTGCACCCAAGCGCAAGATTGGTGGACGATGTCCGATGCTGATTTCGCTGCCGAATATTCTACAATGGCACTTAACGATGATGTCGAAGGGCAGTCTGAAGTCGCCTGGATGCTATTTTCACGCGTCAATCAGCGCGTTAATTTTAATGGTAAAGACTTTTCTCAATGGGAAATCTGGCCGAGTAACGAAGATACTTTTAGCCCAGCGGTTAAAGCGTTTAGCGTCGAAAATAAAGTGCGAACACGCCCGCATTTACAAGAGCCTAAGATCTTTCTTGCTGCACAACATCAACCGATGGCAGCCAAGTTCAGCATGCCACCAAACGATGGAGGAGAAGAAGTTACTCGTAACTTAATTTCATATAAATACATCATGCAGAAGAATCTAAACTCCAAAGCTGGTGTTTGGAATACCTTATCAACCTCTCCTAAAATTGATTTCCCGATTGGTACCGTAGAAATAAAAGGCGACTGGGTAAACTCTGCAGTAGATGGTGCATATCAACTGGTCGATAGTACAACCAATACAACTTACAGTCTCTTGGGTCTGCACATCATGGCTAAAATGGCGCCAACACCAGACGATCCTTTCCATTCAGAAACGCCAAGCTGGTTTTGGACGACCTTCGAATTTAAAGGCAACCCAGGCCTAGCCAATGCTCAATCGCTAATCACTTATCCCGATCAATTAAGCCAAGCACAATACACAAAAATGTTGGTGCAATCGGGTTTAGGCAAAACCGCTTTTGTGAATTACCGCAGTAACGGTACGCAAATTCGTTATTCAGATGCTAAGAATCCGAACATTATTTTAGGCAATACTAAGATGGAAGATTTTGCTGGCGTACCGGATGGTTCGTCACCGGATAAATGGACTGCTTGGAATTCGTCGTGCCATACATGTCACGGCACAACATCAGGTAATCCAACGATCAAAGCCTTCTATCCGTTCACTGTAAGCACAGGTAAAATTACGGATCCTAAGATTGACAAATTCACATCACTTGATTTCGTTTGGTCGATTGCATTTCACGCCCGCTAAACGAAAAACTCCCCGAAAGCAGTATGCTTTCGGGGAGTTTTCTTTTTTATTGACTCAAATATTCGTCACTAACTACGCGCCGCATATTCTCTTGGTGACATACCATATTGCTGATGGAAACGTCGCGAAAAATGACTGGGATTGCTGTAGCCAACATCATAACAAGTTTGCGTAATTGTCTTGCCATTGCGAATTAAATTGCAGGCTTTTTCCAAACGACGCTGCTGAATATA
>Ga0105357_10000438_pt1 | contig 21887 bp, 15 predicted proteins | sample GOMGulsemesocosm_4_FD_83660 | JGI IMG/M metagenome (GOLD analysis project Ga0105357, IMG submission 83660) | Methane-oxidizing microbial communities from mesocosms in the Gulf of Mexico - GOM15B Gulf of Mexico | ecosystem: Environmental > Aquatic > Marine > Cold seeps | place: USA: Gulf of...
CACCGAGGCGACCGAAAAACAGGCACAAAAAAACCCCAGTTCTTGCGAACTGGGGCTTCTTGAATAATGGCGCAGCGGACGGGACTCGAACCCGCGACCCCCGGCGTGACAGGCCGTGCCAGCTAGAAAATGCTAATCGACCTTATTCGATTACCATTGATTTTAAAGGACTTTATCCTAATCCATCGGCTTTTCAGGCTGATGCAGATTGAGATCAATTGAAGGCAATCATCTGGTCACGGTCACGGAAACCTATGTTTTTAATGGCTAATTCTTAGCCACTTTTCAGCACTTTTCCGTATCCATGCAGGCGATGGTTGAACGAACTACCTGCCCAATAAGGCACCATCAGACCTAATCACACCGCGCAGTATGCTTCAGCCCAATCCGATGGAAAAGTAAGCCATTGCTACAACTCCCCTATTCGCTGTAAGTAGTTATAGACACAAAGTACTGTGTAACCGTACGGTTGAAATATCATTGTCAGCTCACTTCAATCCTTTCCGTCGAGATTTCAATGGCAAGGGCGTCACTTTGATCGAGCCTTTGAGTACGCAGGCATGCCTCAGTTAAAACAAAGCACCCAGACCACAAAGATTACCCTCCACCCCACTGCACTAGCTGCCCATACCTGGAGCAGAGAGCTACACCGCTGGTTCAACAGATCAGCACTTCCGGAAACCATGCGAAAAGCGTTGGCGCAACAACCGCTGCAATGCATCGCCACTCCCAGCACACTTGAGCTTTATGCCCCTCTCTGGACAAGCGTGCTATGGCAGAGCGACCACCCCCCCATTGGCACACTCTTGGTTTGCCTGACTCCAGATGAAATATCGGAAGCAGAGATTGAGCGCGCCGCCTGGGTGTCTGTGCTTGGTGAGGTGTTCAACAGCCTCCACCCTCATGGAATATCAGACCTGCGGGATACACTGAAAGAGTCCATGTCGCATGGCCTGCACCGGGAACTGTTCAATGCAAAAATGCTAAATGACAATCTCATGTGCAAATGGACAGGCATCTCACGGGCAGCTCTGGGCGAACAACGGCGGCGGAATCGTACTCAAGCGAGCCCGCCAGCAACGACGCAGGCAATAATCAATGCGCTGAACCAGCCATGGGGTGTCGATGAATAGCTCAGGCAACCAAATCGACTTTCTCAACGCTCTTTTTCCAAAAGAGCTTCCGGAGACAGTCCGGCAAACTTCTCTGAGTTACCTGCAGCAGCTCTGCCTACCCCTACTTCAAGAGTGGCAACGCGCAGGTGAAATGACGGATCTACCCACTGAATATCTCACCTATCCGTCTCAGAATTTTCAAGCAACCACTACAGACAGAGCAGCCGCTTATAAAACCTTGGTCAGTTCAAAAATGTTGACGCTGTCACCGTTCGCATCTGCATTGAACACCCCCGGGGCCTCTCTCCCCAACGCCGCGAAGTACGAGCAGTGGCTGGGGCTAGTGATCCTGTGCTGCTGTAGTCTGCATATCAAAGGGGATCATAACAGTGCTATTGAATCGGCACTTCGGGAAATCCGCTTGATCGCAACAAGCGCCAAACATAAACCGTTGCTGGAGCTGCTGCCGTCTCTACAAGATTTCGATTATCTGCTGCAACTGGACATGCATCTGAATGGGCTACGGAAGAGCCATCTCCACTTGCCTTCTGTACAACAGCTGGGGCTTGGATATCTGGTCGTTGTAATCCGGAGTGTTGCGCGAAAACGGAAAGGGGTTATTCGCCAGCGCGGCGAATCTTCCAGCCCAACCTCAGCCCCCCGAACCTCAGCCCCCCCAACCCCACAGACTGCAGCCAACTCTTTCGTCCCGTTGGTCGATACCGGCGTGGATGACCCGGAATTTCGTATTGAAAAGCTGACTAGCTTCAGCAAAGCAACTGAAAACGAGGATGAGCCTACAACAATCGTCACAAGCGTTCCCTATCGATTTCACGATCGTAGCCTGCGCAATAAGGAAATTGCTCTTCAGGCTATTCACAGCATACGAATTGCTGAGCAAATGCGGGTTCGGCAACAATCACTACCCTGCTCTTTCGAACAGGCCTCCGAGTGGGACATCAAGCATCTGCTTACCCATGCATTGTCGGCTTTAACCAGAAATGACCGTACCGCTGGCTGGGTGTTGCTATCGCTGCTAAGTGGACGGGATCCCGGCTGGCACCTTGCCAATGCACATAAAGTACAGATCGCCATCATCAATAAAGTGCCTTCCCGTACCCTCACGCATCAGGTCCCTGCCGGCCACCAACCCCAGCACCTGGATGACCTATTACCCGCTGTGCTAAATACGCTTCACCTGCCACTACCTCGGCAGATGGACGCATGGGTTAAGTCTGCGCCACTCCAGAGACCGCTACCGACGGCACAGGAAATAAGCGCTTGGCTGAAGGATGTAAACCAGGCACACAGTACCAGGCTGACTATGGGAAGAGTTAACCGCTATATGGAGCATTGGCTTCTGAATCAGGGTACAGATCGTGCTGTTATTTCACTACTGCGCGGGGACACCCATCAGGAGCGTCCTAGCCTTTCCTATAGCCATCAGGAACGTATTGATGTGCTGGCACACCACTACCGTTTCGTTAACGCCATGTTCAACCTCGCAGGGCAGCAAGCTTCGCTACCGCCCATAAAGGCCAAATCAGGCGCCCTCGGAAGCCGCCTGCACCTGCCCAGTCGAGTACTGCACAACCTGTTCAGCGTGCTTGCTCAAGCGTGCGACTTGGAAAAAGATTTCGTTAATTTCCACAACCAATACGTAGTTTACGTGTGGGCACTTCTGTCTTTCGTGACAGGCCATAGGGATGTAAACGCCCCCATGGGCCTGCTGTCAGACCTGAACCCACTCCAGCAGACCTGGTGGATAAGCGACAAAGAACGAAGGCATGGTTTGGCTGCGCGGACGCTGGTCGTGCCTGCTACCGCTATTGAGCAAGTCAACTTATATAAAGAGCACCTCAGCAATATCGCCAGCTACGCTCGCCTGAGTAATGCAACTGTATGCGCACGCTGCGAACGCACACTCAGCGGCGATGAGAATTTATTATTTTTTTTGAATGAAAATGATGGAGCGGTTGTGCCTGTCGAAATTACCCCTGCCCGCCTGGCGCTCATCCTGGGGGAGCAGTTGCCCTGGGCACGTAACTGGGGCAGACACCACATGCGCAGTGAGTTGCTGAGACACCAAGTCAGCCCCGAGGTGCTCGATGGCTGGATGGGTCACGAAGAACTGGGCGAAGAAGCAATGGGGCCATTTAGCCAACTCGGCATGAGCCAGCTCCGGCATGTAGCTGACGTGATACAAGCCATCCTCACTCATCACGAAATCAAGGCGCTACCCGGATGGAAAACCCACTGACTACTGATGCCCAGCAAACCTATAGGAATGTTCGTCTTGGGCGCGATAGCCGCACCGCAGCGAGGCGCCGCGAGGACGAAAGAACCGTTCAGGCTGCTCTTACTATTCTTCAGGAAACCATCCCGGGACTATTCAGGGCACAGCCTGACGCGAGCCAGTTCGAAGAACTCTGGCCAAAAGCCGATAAGAAGATTGAGCAACACCTAGCCAACTTCAGAGCGTACCGCCGGGTTTACAGCTGGATCAGAAAGCAATTGGAAGCCGGAAATCAGGCAGGGATCTGGGCCATCGATATCCCGCCACCTATCATTACTCTCCGCCAACGCAAAACCACACGAAATCTGCGGCGGCACCAACACGCCAGGCTTGTTGCTCTGGCGGAGAGCGACTGGAAAGCGAGGTTAACAGCAGCAGACTCTGTTAGCCCGTCAAAGCAGTTGGCAAGACTGCTCCTGTCTTCGATCCTGTATGGCGGATTAAACCGAGCACAGCTGTGGCCAGCTCTGGCTGAGGCGCTCAGCCAGCCCAAACCGCTATTCGGGAACAGTTCACTCTGCTGGGTTCCCTTGCACATAACCCCTGGGCAAGGCTGGGCCAGCAATCAGAGGCAACCGGTTGATAATGCAGACTCGGAAAAACCAGTCTGCGAGGTTCACTACTTTCCCGACCCGATTACTCTGGGCTTGTTACGCCAGTACCTGAGCAGCAAAGATGGAAAAAAACCGCAGGCTCCGGGCAATCTATCGGCCTGCCTTGAGCTTATCAATAAAGAGCTGAAAGCATCCTTCACCCAACGCCAGCTTGAATGGGGCGGAATCACGGTAGCTGAAAGCCAGCCAGGCGTTGAGTTACCGCAAGTCCTGGTTGAATACGCGACAGGGAGACAGCCGAGTAGCAGCCTACCCACGTGTTATTGGAACCGTTTGCTACAACCCAGCATCGGCCCATGCGATGAGTATCTATTTGCAGACTTCGCGGTTTTCAGCGGCCCCGTATCCAAGCTGGGCAGGACACCTTCCAAGAAGCAACGTCAGACCCATATATTGTCCAAACTGACTCGCATATTCAGAGTTGATCCCGCCAAGCCTAGGGCCAAACGCCAGTTGATTACCGAGCTCGCTGCGCTGGCAGACGAATGCGAGAAAACCTCTGAACAGGTGCTGCTTGGCTGGCTAATCCATCATCTCAATGAGCGTGGTAACGCTGAGTCTACCGCACGTCGATACATGAATACGGTTGCTGCGGAATGGCTCAACGCTACAGAATCACATGACCTGTTGAGCTTTGACCAGGAAGACTTCCAGTCTCTGTACTCGCATATACTGGACACACAACGCAGCCAGAAGGAGCGCTCGTACCGCGCTGGGCGGCTGGAGGATCTGCACCAGTTTGGTGTTCAGACAATGGACTTTCCGCCACTCCATGAGCCATTGCAAGAAGGCACCGGTACCATTCCTCATGTCAGCGCTGCCATCGTGGATGAACCTCTTTTTTCTGGGCTGCTATTACAGTGCGACCAGTTCAAAGATATAACTCCGCCTCACCGCACCATGCTCAAATGTTTTCTGATCATGGCTTTCAGGACTGCCCTGCGTCCTGGTGAAATAGCCAAGCTGCGCTTGCGGGATATTGAGCCTTCCCCGGATGCCTGGTTGTTTGTTCGCGACAACAAGCACGGCAGCAACAAAACAGCAGCAGCGTTGCGTAAGGTCCCCCTTTTCCCACTGCTGACGGAACCAGAAAGTCAGTTAATGCGCGACTTTATCCGAAGCAGGCGCCTTTACAGCCAAAGTAGTGCAGAGCTGTTGTTTCACCAACCGGACAACCCCAGAGAACCTCTGGATACGGGAACACTGTCCATCGCAGTGAAAAAAATTCTTGCGGATGTGAGCGGAGGCATCAACTACCGGCTTTATCATCTGCGCCACAGCGCCCTGACACGTCTCCAGTTGTTGATACACCATGATCAAGTTTCACTCCCAGCTGAAGTAGATGCCCTTCTGCCCTACCCACCCATGCATCGGCAAGCCCTGCTAGAAAAGCTCTGTGGTCAAGGCCGCCTGAGGGACCGATACCAGGCAATCGCCGTTTTGGCCGGCCATAGCAGCCCCGGCATGACTCTCAGCACCTACATGCACTTCAGCGACCTGCTTCTCGCCCTACACTTGCAGGAAAATACCCGCGAACTATCAAGCACCGAAGCGTTCGCAGTGCTAGGCCTGCGACGCCACCGCATCAGCCACATGCGTAGAAACAACTTGCCAATCACACCAACAGCATTAGTAGGCTTTCTGCATAAGCGGCTAACTCGATTTATTAAAACACCGCCACCCAGCCGGGCTGATGGAAGGTTCCACCTTACTAAAACAGCCAAGATGCGCATGGACCAAACAGCCTACGCCAAAGCACTGGGTGTACTGGGCAAGATCCAGGCGGGCCAGGACCCTACTGAAACAGCCATGTATTACCAGCTGCCTCCAGAGCAAATAAACCATTGGCTCCAGGCGGCACAAGCTTTACGAGAACTGAAAACCACCAAGAACGCATCGCGCTTGTTCCCGAAAAGTCGCCGTCATCATTTGCTGCCGCCAGATCCTGTCGACGTAGCAGAAAAACGTGATCTGGCCGCTGCACACCATCATTGCCGAAAACTCTTTGCAAAAAGCCATAGTCGCCCTGAGCTGCTTTGGTTGATCGAATACACCTTGACCCACATCAACAGCGCACACTCCGGCATCACTTTCCACAGTGCCCAAGACTTTAAACGGTACATGAGGACAATGACCCAGATATTTGAGTGGCCGCGCTGGCGTTTGCATATTGGTGTTACGGACACCGAAACGTTATCTCAGTGGCGCTGCGGTCGCCTGCTGATGGAATACAGCCTGATGAAGCAGGAGGCAAGATTCGCCCATGGAAAAGGGATACTGAAACTCCGCCACCCGGAGGAAAAAGGTCGAACGGAAGCGGGCAAGAAAGGGTACTCATCGCACACGCTTATCACCTTGTTCCATCGGCTGGCTATCATCCTGTTCAAACCTGATGAGATTCGTGCCTGGCAAGACTGAAGCGTCGGCGTAATCCCGCAATTACTTTGAATCGCCCGAGCTGCGCCACACTTGAAGCAGTGCATACACGATCATCGCTGCCAGCTGCGTTGATGGTTTGGCCCAAGGTGTCAGCAAATAGGTCTGGTCTCGACTGTGTCGTCGCAACCCGAGGCCGGCATCCCCAGTCAACAAGCAGCCTGCTCCCTGCTGAGCCCTCAGCGCTTTAAGGCATCCAGACAACGGCGCAGTTATCCGACAGGTTCGCCTCCATTCCGGACCGCCCGATGCAGGAGCCTGATAGCCAAGGGCTCTTCCAATCGCAGCCATCAATTGAGCCGCTTATATATACGCCCATCCTGTTGCGACTTGACGTACCAGAAATGACTTGGCCGTTTCTCAAATGCTTTCCGCCAATTACATACCTCAGCAGACAAGCGATCGCACATTCGCACGATTCCAGCCACCTGATAAGGATCTGAGTATCTGGAGCTGCTCAGCGCCAGGCAAGCGGACAGGGCCTCGAACAGCGGGGCGGACTTCATTCGAAGGTGCTCCAACGGAGCTGAAAGCACCATAAAATTGTAGGCCTCATGCTCTCCAGACACCCCGCTGCTGTCATTGTAAAACATTCGGACCTTACCAATATCGTGCAACAACCCTCCTATGAAAGCGACCCAGGTTGCCTTCATACCCAGTTGGTGCTGGCTGCACAACATGGCAGCACTTACCGCCACTTCATAGCTGTGAGCCAGTAAGCCGCCTACATGATTGTGGTGATAGCCGTGACTCGCCTTGTCACGACAGAATGCAAGCATCAGTTGGTCATCCATCAGCACATCGAGCAGAAATCTTTGTAGTAGCGCATCGTCGATGTAAGCCAGCATGCTCCAGATTTTCACCAGCGCTCTCTTCTGCAAGCCATTGGTCCATTGAGCCTGGCGCTCCAACTGCCAGCGAGGAATGCAGTCCGGCAAGGGGCGCAGCCTGACAAGATTGTGTCCTTCACCTTCTGTCGAAACCTCCAGCACAACCCACTGACCACCAGCGTGACAGGGTTTCAGCTGTTCCATACGCAAGAACGGAGCAGGCTCTTGCTCCAGCCCGGTGACGCACCAATTGAGCGCCCCACCCTCCCCCAATTGCTGCTCAACCCAATATAAGGAGGAGCGCGCTCGTGTCATCAATGAACGCATCAGTCCACCTCCTCACACAGCTCTTGATCCAGCAATTGCTCAAACGCACTACCGTCCCGTCTGAGCAGGTTAGGGATGTAACGTGAATATACGCGGAACAGCATGCTTGTATTTGCATGCCCCAGCTGTCTGGCAATCCACTCCGGGTTTTCCCCTGCTGCCAGCCAGAGTGTCGCAGCCGTGTGCCTGGACTGATAAGGATTGCGCTTCTCCAGCCCGAGATATTGAAGCAAGGGGTACCAAATGCGGCGAGTTACATTCCGGTGGTTCAGCGGCTGGCCATTCCTAGCCGTGAATACAAAGCGATTCTTTTCATCAGACCGCTTCCACTGTTCATACAGGGCGTCATAAACCACCTGCGACATAGCCAATGTCCGGTACGAACTGGCCGTTTTGGTCTTTTCAACCTGGCCACGAACCAGGGCTTTGCGAATGTGGATCTGTCGTGAGCCAAAGTCGACGTTATCCCATGTCAGGCCGTCGATTTCCCCAGTACGCATCCCAGTAAAGAACCGGACCAGATAGTAGGGACGAAAATCTGCGCGCACATTATCAATGATCAACCGAACCTCTTTCATCGTGAACGGCTGAATGTCTGTTCTGGGCATCGGCAACGCCTTGATATTGCGCCAGGGCGACTCATACCCGAAACGCTCAGCCGCTTCATTCAATATCATGCGCAGAACCGTCATGATGTGATTGACCCGTGACGCTGAGAGCTGCTTCCCCGTCTTCGCATCTGCTTGGCACAACAGGCCACGTAAAGCCATGATCTCGGCTTTGCTGATAACACCTATGGGATTACCCCGGTAGTAAGGCACCAAGTGGCAACGCAGGATACCTTCGATGGTCTCTATGTGGCTAAGACGCCATTCCGCACGTTTCTCCTTCAACCAGAGATCCGCGAAAACCTCGAACAGCATTTTCCCGCCCACTGTCTTCTGCTGAACCAGTTGCTCAATCTGGCGGAAGTGCTCAACTTTTGGGCTCCCCGGAAAATGCTTGCCGTAATCAAAGGTTCCGCGCTGAATCTCAAGCTCAATTCTCGCCAGCAGCGCTGCCAAGGCCTTGCGGTTGGCAGGCGAATCATTCAGCTTGGTATGTTCCCGGCAACGCACACTGCGATACCGGAAATCCAGATAAAGGCGACCGTCTCGTACGTTCACGCTACCCATGACAGCCTCCTTTACTGCAGATTCTTAATGATCTGATGCGCGGCATCGCCTTGCAGCATCGTTTCTTCCACCCGTTCCCAGATGAATAGAATTTTTCGCCCTCCAAAGGGACGGATGTAATGAACCCCGTCATGGAGCACCGCATCCTTCAGGCATTGGCGGATGGTGCGAACGTCATACTTGATCCGAGCCGACAGCTCTTCAGTAGTCAGATAGGTATGTGCCATAATGCTTCCCTCGCTTTTTTCTCTTCAAAAGAATCAAATGACCTACAGGAGAGAATTTAGCACACACAAAACCTATTGCAAGCACTTTTTCACTCCTGCAGGCCTTTTTGCACCAAAGAGGGGATTTATGATCAAATGCCACCTTTCCAGAATCCTGGGCGAGCGGAAGCAAAAAATTGCTGAAGTGGCCCGAGACACAGGCATCAACCGGAATACTCTGCATCGGCTGTACAATGAAACCGCGACGCGAGTAGAGCTGGATGTAATCGACCAGTTATGTCGGTACTTGGATATTCAGGTGGGAGAGCTGTTTGAGCTGGTGGAGCAAGCGGACCAGCAACCACTTTAAACGGTTGCGGCAGGGACGGAAGTTACCTGCCGCCCCCCGCACAGATCCGTACGGGCGGAACTAACGCATACGGCTCATGCTTCGGGTATGTGACGCGAAACGGTCCTCTCAGTACGGTTTCCTTACGCTCTGCGGATATAACGGCCACGATGCTTTCCTTACCGTCTATCTGGTTGAAATCAGAGGGTGACAACTATCCTGCCAGATGGGGGTGTGCCCGCACCGTATGGACGAGGTCCAGCGCATCACAGCTGAAAAATCAGGTAGCTGAATACCCCAAAACACACGCCACTATCCTCTCTTCCCAGGTCTGGCGTGTTGCAATGCCAGCAACACGATCAAGCAACTGCTGGGCAGGTACTGGATCGGCCAGCAGGCTTTTCTGGATATCCCGCAGCCGAGTGATAGCTGCCTTACGAACACCGTGATCCAGATATCGTGACCATGCAGGTCTAACCAGATCGAGCCAGGCATCAGCCAACTGCCCCCAGTCGGGACAGTCACTCCGTCCATCAAGGCTCAGAATATCCATCAGCATCTTGATTTGATCAGCCTGTTCGGAAGACTGAATCCAGCCAGGCTGTTTAGCCCAGCCCGGTAAAACTGCTGCCATCTGCTCCAACGCACGCTGTTTTTTGCGCGGCAGCAGCAAACGCTCCATCCTGCTCAACCTTCCCAGCAATCGGTCAAGCTCTCGAGCAGCAGCGCGACTGGGCTGCAAGTCGTGCACATCGTCCGTCAACCGGTCCCTGAGTGCTGCAACAACATCTCGAAGATTGATCAATGGTGCATCGTGTTCATCTGAGAGGAACACCCACCTGGGAGCTTGGTTTGCTTCGCCTGCTAAACAGACGAATAACCAGGAACGTTGCGCCCGCACCAGACTGACTCGTGAAAGCACAGCTGTCGGGTCAGCTTTTGCCTGATGATAATCCTCAAGCCTGACCAAAGCAGCATCGCCCTCAACAAGCCCCCTTACAGGTGAAAAGGCATCCTCAATGCCGTCCCAAGGCTGAACCGAGCGGGCCTGCATTTCGGACTGAAAATCCTCAGGACTTACAACGCGGCTAGCCAGCTCCTCGCGCAACATCTCTTGCGGGAGTTGCAGGTTACCGCCTAACAGCGACTCAACCTCTTCTATACGGGCAACAAACTTTTCGTCAGCTTTTAGCGCAAAAGCTGGCGCATCCAGTGGCCACCAGCACTCTATGGTGTCATGCGGACTATCCATACGATCAATCCGACCAACACGCTGCTCGGCATAACGCACCACGCTGGGCATATCCAGGTGCACCATGCTCGATGCCCGCTGCAAGTTCACTCCTTCAGACATAGCGTCGCTGCACAAGGCAATGACACGGCCACTGCCTTTCAAAGGGTCCAGACGTTTTTGCAGATGCTCGTTCTGTACCTTGTTACCACCTACCCCGAGCAATACTTCGATTTTTTGTGCTTTGGCAGCTGCAGCAATCATGTGCTGCAGATAACGCAACGTCAGCGGGAAATGGTCGAAAGCAATCACTTGATCGTGGCGCCCTGCCAATTCCAGCAGCAGGCTGCACTTTCGACGTTCACGACCATCAGTCATTCGATCAAGGCGCCGAAGGATCAATCGATAGATGCCGATCTCAGCCTCACAAGCCTCCTGGTGAGCCTTTGGGTCCGATAGCCATTCAGGCAGATCAATGCCCAACTGATTTTCGGGCACCCGTCCCTTCAAGCGCTCAAGGCGCTGCAGCATATTGCCGCTCTCCTGATCAGTCTTAATGCTGCCGAGTCCTTCCAGCCCCAGATGTTCCAACGCCTGCTCCTCGCCAAGAATATGGCGAAACAGCGCCAGACGAGATGACCGCAAGCTCGCCATGACATGATGACGCGCCAGTGAGCCAGCCGAGTGCAAACGCATTCGCAGGTAACTTTCAGATGAGTACCCCTGTTTGGCAAGACTACCCGGCAAGTACAGGGCTTTTTCAAAGTGCCCTACCCCTTTCAGGTTTCTGGCCAACACCGAGATCTGCTCAGCCAGACGGACATCTTCTGCTGACTCATCCAACGGATAACTGCAGGCAGTATGCGTCGGGTAACGACACACCCGCCCAGCAGGTGTTCGGTAGGCATCTGGCTCCTGATCAACCATCGCATTGAGCTGGGCTTTGGTTCGGCGAACCGTAAAACTCGCAACGGCAAGTTGCAGCTCGCGCAACTCTTCAGGGTGGGCATCACGCACACTGCCCTTGGCTCGATTTAAGCGCTCAAAAATGGCCAGCACTGCATCATCAAAGTTGTCCGCACCCAGGATATCAACCAGGCGCAGGAGATCAGACGCCGATCGATTGATTGGGGTTGCGGTAAACAACACCGTCTGGTCCGCAAGGTTATGCAGCAGTTGACGGGTACGATTCGAGGTTTGATTAAGGAAGTTATGCGCCTCATCGACTGCGAGGGTTTGAGCTCGGGCAAGCAACTGCCCTATCACAGAATCCTCTTGAGGCTTAAGCCGACTCAGCGAGCCGTGGGAAATGACCTCAAGAGATAACTGGCAATGTATACGTTCGCGGTCCCAGTTTGGCGTGACCAGGGGGGGGCACACCATGGTCATCATTCCCTTGTGCCCACGCGACATCGACCAGATACGGTCATAAATGGCACGCAGCAGATGCACACCCATGCGCGTTTTACCTGAGCCTGTGGCATCAGCTACCAGAACGCCGCCGGCTGTTTCCAGGAGATACAGCGCTTGGCCGATGCCCTTGCGCTGAGAAGGCCAAAGACGGACGCCCTCGTGACTACTCAGTGATTGCAGGTAACGATCTGCCCACTCGCCTTCAAGCAGTTCGACACAGGCTCGCGCCAGCGCCTCTCGCCAACTTACAAAACGCAGCAGTTTTTCCAGCAGGTCGATCAGATCCTGGTCGGCATCCAGCCCCTGAGCCCAGAAGCTTTCAGCCAGTTGCCATACCTCACGAAAGCGTCGCCCTTCTTGCGACTCGGTAAAGCGAACATTCGCCTCCTGCTGGTAGTGCAGGCCTGGCTCTGTGAAATTGCTGGAACCCAGTGTCACCTCAGACCCGGTGCAATACAGCTTGGCATGCAAACGAGGGCCTGGCCCTGGATAACGCACTCGCACATAGCCCTGACGAATCAGCTCAATGCAGTGAATCAGTTGCCCGCTTAAACGAAGTGATATTCCACGCTTGAGCCAGTAACTTTTCACCTCCTGATCGAAGCCATGGCGGACCAATGAAAAGTCCTGACGCCTGCTGGGAGAGGGCTCAGACCCCAGCATCAACCGCAATATTCCACACTTATCACCGCGCTGGCTAATCAGCGCCAGCAGCTGATCCAACGCACTGTAGCCAGTGATAACCAAGGCCTCAGACGGCTCACATAAATCGGCCAACAGCGTGTCGTAGACTTTACGGCCACGAGCATTGAGCGGCATTCGCGACGCGGGAGGCAGATCGCCGCTGGCTTGAGGCACTTGGTCAAACAGCGATCCTTGCTTGTTCTCCATCGTTACATCCACGCCTCACACAGCGTCTCAGCCTGCGCCAACACCAGCTGTGCGGCTTCCTCGGCCTGGTCCGGCGGGTATTTGTATTTACGCAGGATGCGCTTGACCATCAGCCGCAGCCTGGCGCGTACGCTGTCGCGGTTGTTCCAGTCCACAGTCACGTTCTGGCGCAGGTTGTCGGTCAGCTCATGGGCAATCCTGGCGAGAGTCTCGTCGCCCAGTTCGCGCACCGAGGCCTCGTTGTTGGCCAGCGCGTCATAAAACGCCAGCTCGTCGTCATTCAGCCCCAGTTGCTCGCCGCGCTGGCTGGCGGCGGCAAACTTTTTCGCCATCTCGATCAGCTCCTCAATGACCTGGGCGGTTTCTATCGAACGGTTCTGGTAACGCTGGATCACGTTGCCCAGTAGCTCGGAGAACTTCTTCTCCTGGGCCAGGTTGCTGGCGAACTTGCTCTTGATCTCGCCTTCCAGCAGGCGCTCCAGCAGCTCAACGGCAAGGTTCTTCTCTGGCAGATTACGCACCTCGGCGAGGAACTCGTCATCCAGCAGGCCGATATTGGGTTTGTCCAACCCCACGGCCTCGAACACATCCACCACCTCGCCCGATACCACAGCGTTGCCGATGATCTGCCGGATCGCCAGCTCGCGTTCTTCATCCGTTTTCTTTTTTGCGCTGATGTCGCGTTTGGTCAGCAACACCTTGATGGCCTGCATGAAGGCGACCTCCTCACGGACTGCCTTGGCTTCATCCAGCGTGCAGCACAGGGTGAATGCCTTGCTCATGGCAAGCGCATTATCGGCAAAGCGCTTCTTGCCATCTTCCAGGCCCAGCACATGGTTGGCCGCCCCAGCCAACAGCCTGTGCCCGCCTGTCAGGTAGTCGCTGTAATCAAAACCATGCAGCAGGCTGCGCAGCACATCGAGCTTTTCTTCCAATACGGCATAGGCCTCATGGGCATCGACCGTAGGCCTCCCCCGACCCTTGCTCGCCGTGTACTCCTTGAGCGCTGCCTTCAGCTCGTTGGCGATGCCGATGTAATCCACCACCAGACCACCCTGCTTGTCTTTGAACACCCGGTTCACGCGGGCGATCGCCTGCATCAGGTTGTGGCCCTTCATCGGCTTGTCGACATACAGGGTATGCACACAGGGCGCATCGAACCCGGTCAGCCACATGTCGCGCACAATCACCAGATGGAGAGGGTCTTTCGGGTCTTTGAAGCGTTTCTCCAGGCGTTTTTTCACCTGGTTCGGATAGATATGCGGGCGCAATAGCGCCTTGTCCGACGCGCTTCCAGTCATGACGATCTTGATTGCACCCTTCTCCGGGTCTTCGTCATGCCACTCAGGGCGCAGGGCGATGATCTCGTTGTATAGGTGCACACAGATCTCGCGACTCATCGCCACGACCATGGCCTTGCCACTTTGCGCCTGATTACGCTCCTCGAAGTGAGCGACCAGATCAGCCGCTACACTCTTGATCCGTGGCTCAGCCCCTACGACTTTTTCCAACGCGGCCCAGCGCGACTTCAGCCGCGACTGCTGATCTTCTTCCTCATCCTCGGCCAGCTCATCGACCTCCTCGTCGATATGCGCCAGCTCCGAGTCCTTGAGCGACAACTTGGCCAGCCGAGACTCATAGTAGATGGCTACCGTGGCGCCATCCTCCTTGGCCTGCTGCATGTCGTAGACGTGGATGTAGTCGCCGAACACCGCACGGGTATCGCGGTCTTCGCTGGATACCGGGGTACCGGTAAAAGCCACGAAGGTGGCATTAGGCAAGGCGTCGCGCAGGTGTTGGGCATAGCCCACCTGGTAGCGGACACTGGCTTCAGCAGCCTGCAAACCGGGAGCTTTCAGCGAGGCGCTGAAACCATACTGGGTGCGGTGCGCCTCGTCGGCCACCACCACGATATTTGAGCGCTCCGACAGCACCGGGAAGGTGTCTTCATCTTCTCCCGGCATGAACTTCTGGATGGTGGCAAAGACGATGCCGCCGCTGGGGCGATTGGCCAGTTTTTCACGCAGATCACCGCGCGTCGTCACCTGCACAGGTTGTTCGCGGAGCAAATCCTGGGACAGCGAGAACACGCCAAACAACTGCCCATCCAGGTCGTTGCGGTCGGTGATCACCACAATGGTCGGATTCTCCATCGCCGCTTCCTGCATCACCCGTGCGGCGAAACAGGTCATGGTGATGCTCTTGCCCGAGCCCTGGGTATGCCAGACCACTCCGCCCTTGTGGGTGCCGCCTGGTCGCGAGGCGCTAACCACCTGCTGGATGGCTGCACGCACGGCATGGAACTGGTGATAGCCGGCAATCTTCTTCACCAAACGGCCGTCGTCCTCGAACAGCACGAAGTAACGCAGGTAATCCAGCAACATGGTGGGCTGCAGCACGCCGCGCACTAGGGTTTCCAGCTCGTTGAACTCGCCCAGCGGATCGACGTTCACACCATCGATGGTGCGCCAGCGGGCAAAGCGCTCGATATCCGCCGACAACGAGCCCATGCGCGCCTCGCTGCCATCGCTGATGACCAGAATCTCGTTGTAGTGGAAAACGTCCGGGATCTGCTCTTTGTAGGTCTGGATCTGATCAAACGCTTTGACTAGATCCGCATTCACATCCGCCGGGTTCTTCAATTCCAGCAGCACCAGCGGCAGGCCGTTGACGAACAGGATGATGTCTGGCCGGCGCGTGTGCTTCGGCCCCTGAATGCTGAACTGGTTGACCGCCAGCCACTCATTGGCGCGCACATCGGCCCAGTCGATCAAACGCACGAAGTCCCCGCACGTTTCACCATCCTTCTGGTATTGCACCGGAACACCGCTAACCAGCAGGCGATGGAACAAACGGTTGGCCGAGAGCTGAATCGGCAGCCCCAAATCCACAACCTGCTTGAGTGCATCCTCACGTGCCGCCAAGGGCACAGACGGGTTTAACCGCGCAATGGCATGACGCAAACGCTCAACCAGCAGCACCTGGCGATAGTTCTCGCGCTCGGGGCTATCACCGTCATGGGCGATATCCGGGCCGTACAGGTGGCTATAGCCAACCTCCGCCAGCCAGCCGAGGGTTTCTTGTTCCAGTTGGTCTTCAGTCATTCTTATCGGCCTTACCTGGCAATTGCTGCTGCATATGCTTGATCGCTTACTTGTACGGTTACTTGATCGGTGCGCTTACCGACCAACGGAATACCGGCGAAATCGGCATCCAGCAGTCGATCACCATCAAGGTCAAAAGGTAAAGCCCACAGGCTCATCCCCTGCCCGTAATCAAACGCCGGCAGCGCCTGTTTCAGCCCTGACCAAGAGGGATAAATCAGCACCAACTTCGGTGTACCTGTATTGATGCGGTATTTATGACCATAGGCAAACAGCTGGTAGAAATCAGCCTGACTCAGGTCGTAATTGGTCTCAGGCTTACGCGCATCGACCCGCTTCCACTTGGTGTCGAGAATCCAACGCTGCTCAGCGGTATCGATCAGCAGATCCGGCTTTAAGCAGAACATCCGCCCCTGGCCATGCTCACACAGGTAGGCGCGGCTGGCCTGACTGGTTAAGCGCGCAGCAGGCGCTAACTGCTCACGCAGCCAGCCTTCTACATACTGCTCGAACAGCTTCTCCATCGGGAACAGCAGGCTCATACCGCGCCACTCACCACTCACGGCTATCGGCATCTGCTGATTGAGGATCAGCTCGCACCAGGGCTTGATCGCCTGGTAATGCGCCATCAACCGGTCGCGGCTCCAGGCGCGCAAATCCTGGTTTACCTGCCGGCTGGCCGGCACCTTCGCCAGCATGGCGCGCAACTCGTTGGCCAGACGCCAATTGGCGGCATCCTGAGTGGCTTTGGCTACGTGCTCCAGCGCCAGCTTGAGCACGCGGTTCTCGGCGCGGTCCGGCAGGAACACATCATGCCGGATCTGAAAGTGGTGTTGCCGCCCCGGTGGCTGACGCATTTGCGCCACCACGTTGAGCTGGCCGCGCAGAAAGCGTTGTTCCTCCTCGATACGCTGATAGTCGAAGCGCACCCCGCGCTTCACCAGCAGATCCAGCTCCGCCAGAAACTGCCCCATCACCCACTCACTGAGCGGCGCATCAAACAATTCGAGGCTCGTCACCGATGCCTCGCGCGGCTTGAGATGCAAGGCGTGCTGAATCAGCTTGCGCAGCAAACGCCGGCTTTTCAGCACGCAATCATCCTGCTCGTGATGCTTGGGCAGAATCTCCAGGCGCGTACCGCAGGGTGTTTCCAGCACGCCCACGTATGAATCCCATTTCAACGAACGGCGCCCTTCCACCTGTAGTAGCGTGGCACCACCGCGCGTAAAACCGGCGCTCAACTCACATAGCCAATCAAAAGCGCTAGGGGATACGCGAGCAAGATCCAACGACGCTTCCACCTTCTCGGTCGTCAGCCTCGCGTACTCCCGTATGGTGATTGTTTGCTTGCTCACTCAGCATTGCCCAGGATGTTGCGGTAACTTTCGACTGAACCAAAAGCGTCGTCGTTGAGTTCCCAGCGATGATCACTCAGCTTGCCAGCAACTTCATTGCCGAACAAAACCTCCAGGCCTTGATCGGTGTGCGGTTTTCGTACAAAAGGCTCGCTGCCATTGGCTTCGGCTTGTTGATCATTCAGCACCCAGCTGATGCGCTGCCAGTCGTCAAAGAAATACTCTTGCAACAACGGCAGCACCTGGTTGCGGAAAATCACCGCCAGCTCCTGTAGCGAATCTCCATTCTTGAGCGACATGAAATAAGCATGCCCAAGGCAATGATCACGGTCGAGCAACACCTCAATGCGCTGGTTCATCACCTTCAACAGTTGTTCGATGTTGATGCTCTCTACCATCACGCCACTGAGCAAACTGGGATCAGGCATCATCTCCTTGAAGACGAACCGGCGACGCAAGGCGATGTCCAATCCCGCCAGCGAACGGTCGGCGGTGTTCATGGTGCCGATGAGATAGATGCGTATTCCGGCGAACGTGACCGGTCATTCCGGGGATCGTGACCGATTTGCACACGGCCTTCACGCTGGAGCGGGTTTTGTACTCTGAGCGGTCACGATGGGTCAACCAGCACCGTGTTTTGAGCGTTGGCCTTTCTCAGTGATTCCCCCTTCAGATTGAGTCGATGGGAACCGTGCAGGAGTCGGTCCAGGATGGCGTCGGCGAGTGTGGCGGAGCCGATGTAGTCGTGCCAGTGTTCAGTCGGTAGCTGACTGGCGATGAGGGTTGAGCCTCGTCCATGGCGGTCTTCAATTACTTCCATCAGATCCTGTCGTTGCTGGGCATTGATCTTCTGCATACCCCAGTCATCAAGGATCAGCAGATCGGTTTTCAACAACTGCGTCATCAGGCGAGCGTAGCTGCCATCACCGTGGGCGATTCGTACTTGCTCGAACAGCCGCGGCACTCGCAGGTAACGGACGGACAGGCCTTGGCGACAGGCTTGATTGCCGAGGGCGCAGGCCAGCCAGGTTTTGCCACAGCCGGTGGGGCCGGTAATGCACAGGTTCAGCGATTGTCTGATCCAGTCACAGCTAGCCAGGCCCGCCATGCGCGAGCGCTCCAGGCCGCGGGGGTGCCGGTAGTCGATGTCTTCGATGCAAGCTGGCACGCGCAAGCGGGCAGCCTTGAGCAGGCGGTCCAGCCGACGGTTTTCCCGGTGCAGCACTTCCCGGTCCACCAGCAGAGCCAGGCGCTCCTCGAACGCCAGATCGTGGGTCTCGGGCTGAGCCCGTTGTTGTTCCAGGGCGTCACACATGCCCGTCAGCTTGAGTTGGCGCAAGGTGTTGAGTGTGGTGTGGGTCAGCATAGATCTCTCCGGTATCAGTGGTAGTAATGCGGTCCGCGAACGTTGGTATGCGCTGGCAGGTCAGTCAGATCACGCTCTTCCTCAGCCAGTGGCAGGGGGAACTGATCAAGTCCTTGTTTCAGGATTGAGGTGATGCTCTGGTAGCTGGCCGAGTTGATCGACAGCGCCCGAGCACAGGCTTGCTCAAGGCGTTCACGGCTGTAACGCCGACTGAGGTTCAGCAACCCCAGGCAGGCGCGATAGCCATGCTCTGGATGAGGGCGATCCTTGAGTTGGCCCTGCACCACCTCCAAGGACGCGGGACCGATGTCTTTGGCCCAATTAAGGAAGCGCTCCGGAGACCAGTCCTTGTGGGCTTGGTGCGCTTTGGGCATGTGCTCGGTCAGGGTGACGAAGCGGCTCTTCCCGTGGCGGGGGTGCAAGGCAACGCGCTGGCCCTTGTGCATAACCTCCAGAGCGGTATCCGTTAGCCGCACGTCCAGCACCAGCCCCACCAGGGCGTGGGGCACGCTGTACAGCCGCTTGTCGATCTCAATGTGGTAGTCGATGCCGGGCCGGGCCTTGCGCCACTCGGCGTAGGTATAGGGCGTTGCTGGGAGCGGCCGCAGGGCTGGTCGGTCAATCGCGTCGTACAGGCTTTGACGGCTCTCGACCCGGCCTTGGAACGGGCGCTGGTTCAGTGCGGGTAGCAGCGCAGCAATGGCGGTATTCAGTTCAGCCAGGGAGAAGAACGTCTGATGCCGTAAGCGGGCCAGGATCCAGCGCTCAACCAACAGCACCGACGTCTCGGCCTTCGCCTTGTCCTTGGGTTTGTAGGGCCGCGCAGGCAACACCGCTGTCTGGTAATGGCGGGCCAGCTCAGCGTAGGTCTCGTTGATCGTCGGGCTGTAGCGGTCCGCCTTGGTCACCGCGGCCTTGAGGTTGTCCGGAACCAGCAGTTCCGGTACCCCGCCGAAGAAGTTGAGCATCCGCTGGTGGGACGCGACCCAGTCTGGAAGGCCCTGGCTCCAGGTGGCCTCGGCGAAGGTGTAGCTGGAGGCGCCCAACACTGCCACAAAGACTTGTGCCCTGCGCACTTCACCGGTAGAGCGATCCATCACAGGCACGGTCGGGCCGCAGTAGTCGATAAAGATCTTCTCACCGGCACGGTGGACCTGACGCATGCTACGGCGCTGCCGGCCACGCCAGAGCCGGTAATGATGGCAGTACTGGCTGTAGCGGTAGGCCTTGTCTCCGTGGCGCTCCACGTACTCGGCCCAGAGCAGCTGCAGGGTCACGCCTTTGGTTTTGAGCTCCTGATGGACCTGGAAGTAATCAGGCTCTGCAAAGCGTGACGGGGGTGTCTTGGCCGGGAACAACAGCGCATGCAGCCGGGCCTCGTCTAGGTCCTTCGGTAGTGGCCAAGAAACACCCTGGACTTGGGCCAGGCTGACGTACTTGCCGACCACGCCCTTGGAGAGGCCGCAAGCACGGGCAATGCGCTCGTGGCTCAGGCCGGCTTCGTACTTGAGGCGTAATATCTCGATGATCTGTCGCATGGAAATCCTCGCAGCCGGCATCCGCTCTTCCTCGAAAAAAGGAAGGGGTATGCTGGATAAAGTTCAAGAATTCCAGTGCGTTGGCTGTGATTCCGGGGGAACGTGACCAATGATTCCGGCATCGTGACCGACGATTCCGGGCAATCACCCAAAATTGGTCACGATGAAACGGAATAAGCGGTCACGATAGCCCGGAACAGGCGGTCACGTTCAAACGGAATGGGCGGTCACGATGGGCCGGAATATGCATACGTTGAAGCCAGACCTTCGCTGGTGCTCAGACGGCTTTGAGATCCGCTGCTGGAACAAGGAGGTCGTTCGCGTGGCCTTCAGTCTGGACTGCTGTGATCGCGAGCTGATGCGCTATGTAGCGACCACCGGTGGCATCACCGGTGAGATGGTTCAGGACCTGCTGCTGGAAAGTTTGGAATACCGGTTCGGCCAGTCAGAGCGAGTGCCTCATCCACTGGAATGGCTGACGGACAATGGCAGTTGCTACATTGCCAAAGAAACGCGAGTCTTCGCGTCCTCTCTGGGCTTTGTAGTGTGTACTACACCGGTGAGAAGCCCTCAGAGCAACGGCATGGCTGAGGCCTTCGTGAAGACGTTCAAGCGCGACTATGTGTACTTGAGCGATCTCCCTGATGCCGCCACGGTGATGGCCAGGTTGCCGGAATGGGTCGAAGACTATAACCGCAGCCACCCGCACAAGGGGCTGAAAATGAAATCGCCTTGGGAGTACCGGGCGGAACTGGCATCAAACGAATGAGGTGGTGTCCGGTTTAGCGGGGGCAACTACAATCAAACCCAAATGCTCATTGCTTTTGGTCACTTGGTCGTCAAATATATTCTCGATCCGTCGCTGCTGTTTGAGATAAGCAATCGTTTTGAAGAAGCAGTACTCACAGAGATGCACCTCATAACGCTCACCATCGTGCTTAGCGCCACAAGTTCTTGATCATCAGCTCAAACGAGCCGTATGCTCGCAGAGGTTAAAGTCATCAGTTGGGAAGACCGAGCTATGACCAATGACTCCTTGGACGACAGCACAGACCGAAGCGACTTGGCCTTCCACTCGCAGATTGCGGAGCTCGCAGCCATGGCCACGAATATGGCTTATATGAGAGCAAAGAAATTGTCGTGTACCGTAGTGGTGTCCAAAAACGGTTACATCGTTGCGGAACTCCCTGATGGCTCAGAGAAAAGGCTAGGCGTTTCTAAGCGTGCGCGAGTCAGGGCAGGTGTACCAATAAATGTGCGCGGGGAATCAAACTGATCCCCAGCTCCAAAAGCAATGGGCTAACTTAGCAGAGCGTTATAAACGTCTTGTATCGCGCCCTTGAGAACCCACTTGGGCAAACCCGTCTTTGCTTTAAGCTGGCGGCAGGCCTCCTTCCTCGACAGAGGATTGCTTCCTTCCATTCCATGATCTAGCCTGCCGCAGGCTGTACTATGCTCTCGTTACCCCCCTCTCATACCCAAAATTTGTAGAAGCTTTTCCAATGACAGAAGCCAGTCAATGAACCGCCCCGGGTTTCGCGGAGGCTGTTTGGTTTAAGTCAAGCCGCCACCTTGGAAGCCTGACTGGCTAGTTGCCGATAGTAGTTTGCCTCAGCCTCTGCCGGCGGTATATATCCGATG
>Ga0105357_10000439_pt1 | contig 21885 bp, 20 predicted proteins | sample GOMGulsemesocosm_4_FD_83660 | JGI IMG/M metagenome (GOLD analysis project Ga0105357, IMG submission 83660) | Methane-oxidizing microbial communities from mesocosms in the Gulf of Mexico - GOM15B Gulf of Mexico | ecosystem: Environmental > Aquatic > Marine > Cold seeps | place: USA: Gulf of...
CGCCGCTCGCGGCGACCGGGGTGGGCAGGGCACCGGGTTGGGTCTGGCTATCTGTCAGGGCATGTTGGGCGCGCATGCGGGCCGGGTATCGGTAGGCGCAGGGCTTGACGGTAGTGGTGCCAGCCTGATCCTGCATCTACCATTGCACGCACAACCCGCCATGCAAGAAGAGCCGGCATGTCCACCAACAACGCAACTGTACTGATCGTTGATGATGAAGCGCAGATTCGCAAGTTTCTGCGTATCAGCCTCATAGCCAAAGGCTACAAGGTGCTGGAGGCCGCTACCGGCCGAGATGGTCTGGCGCAGGCGGCGCTGGGCCGGCCCGACTTGCTGGTGCTGGATCTTGGCCTGCCGGAGATGGATGGTCAGCAGGTGCTGCAAGAGCTGCGGGAATGGTCGGCCATGCCGGTGCTGGTGCTTTCGGTCAGATCCAGCGAAGACGAAAAAGTGAAAGCGCTGGATGCCGGGGCCAACGATTACGTCACCAAACCCTTTGGTATTCAGGAATTTCTCGCCCGCGTGCGTGTATTGCTGCGCACGGGCGGCGGCGCCGAAAGCGCTGCTGCGACCGTAGTGACCGGTCCGCTCAGTATCGACTTTGCGTACCGCAAGGTCACAGTCGACGGTGAAGAGGTCAGCCTCACGCGCAAGGAGTACATGGTGCTCAGCATGCTGGCGCGGCACCCCGACCGGGTGATTACCCAGCAGCAACTCCTTAAGGACATCTGGGGCCCCAGCCATGTTGAGGACACCCACTATCTGCGCGTGGTGGTAGGGCACCTGCGGCAAAAGCTGGGCGATGACCCCACCTCACCGCGCTTCATACTGACCGAAGCTGGCGTGGGTTATCGGCTACTGCAACGCTGAGTCGGTCGGGCCGTGGGGTAACCGATGAAAGGGATATGAAGCGCGCCATTCACGTTGCCGGCTGCTCCTCGTCAACGTGTTGTCCGATCAGCGTCATGGCATGGCCTACGAATTCCTCTTTTTCCCCCACTGGCGCCACATAGTGCAGCGCCGCAGCGGCCGCTTCGTCACCCTGCAGCCGCGCAATCACCCAGGCGGCGAGGTAGCTGGAGGCCATGCAACCACCGGCTGATGCGATATTGCCTCGCGCGAAGAACGCTTGGTTGAGTACCTCGATGCCAGCTTCCTGCACCCAGGGTCTGGTAGTGAGGTCAGTGCAGACGGGTAAGCCGTGCAGCAGCCCCAACTTGGCCAGCAGCAGGGCGCCGGAGCATTGCGCAGCCAGCAGCTGTCGGGTCGGGTCCAGCTTGAGCTGAGCCATCAGCGCGGGATCGGCTGCTATGTCGCGGGTGTTAATGCCGCTGCCGATAATCACCGCATCGGCGTTGTTGACCTCTGCCAGGTTAGTCTGACTTTTCATTATCAGGCCGTTCATGGACAGTACCTGAGTGGTTGGGCTGGCGATGCTCACGCGCCAGCCCGGCTGCTTGATGCGATTGAGTATGCCGTACGCAATCAGAGAATCGAGTTCGTTGAAGCCGTCGAAGGTGAGAATGCTGATGTGCATGAGCTGATCCTGCAAGTGGGGTTGTCCGGCAGCATCGAATGCCAGATCATGACAATCAAATAATTGTCATGGATACAGCGGCGTGGTGCGCAGCAGATACAAAAGCCTGGTGGATTCGCTGGCAGCCGAGATTCGCTCAGGTCGCCTTGCTCCCGGCACCCGTTTGCCCACCCATCGCACGTTGGCCGCAGAAGAAGGTGTTGCGCTGGCAACGGCCACACGCATCTATGCAGAGTTAGCGAGCATGGGGTTGGTAAGCGGTGAGGCAGGGCGTGGCACCTTTGTGCGCGAGCTGGGGTTGCCGCCCGGACATGGTGTAGACCAGCAAGCGACCGCGCCCGAGATGCTGGATATGAACTTCAACTATCCGGCATTACCCGAGCAGACCGAGCTGTTGCGCAGCGGTCTGCGACACCTGGCCAGTGCCGGTGATCTGGAAGCGCTTCTACGCTATCAGCCGCACGCTGGCAGGCCGCACGAGCGCGCGGCGGTGGCGCGTTATCTTGCATGCCGAGGGTTGGCTGTCACGGCGCAGCAGGTACTTATAGTCAGCGGCGCGCAGCATGGTTTGGCGGTCAGTGTGATGGCGCTGCTTGATCCCGGTGATGTGGTGGCGGTCGATAGTCTCAGCTATCCCGGATTCAAGGTGCTGGCCGAGTCACAGCGGTTGGAGCTGCTGCCCGTCGCTGTAGTGGACCAGGGTACTGGCATGCAGCCAGATATGGATGCGCTGGCGGCCTGTTGTGCGCAGAGACGGGTGCGCGCCATCTACGCCATGCCCACGGTGCACAATCCGCTGGGCTGGGTGTTGACTCTATCGCAGCGTCGGCGTCTGGTGGCAATTGCGCGCAAGCATGACCTGTTGATTATCGAAGATGCCGCGTACGCCTTTCTGGCGGATGCGCCACCGGCACCCTTGGCAGCCTTGGCGCCGGAGCGCACGCTGTATGTATCAGGGTTTTCCAAGAATCTGGCTACCGGGCTGCGCGTGGGCTATGTAGTAGCACCGGTCAAATGGGTACCTCGGCTGGAGCGCGTGATACGCGCCACTACCTGGAACACGCCAGGCGTAATGTCTGCCTTGGTATGTCATTGGCTGGCCGACGGCACCGCTGCGCGCGTGGAAGCGCAAAAGCGGGCTGATGCCGCCACTCGCCAAGCCTTGGCGCGACGAATACTGGGTGATCGGCGCTGTATCGGCCACGCAGAATCCTACTTCCTCTGGTTACCTCTACCTGCGGAAGTGCGGGCTGAGCAGGTGGTCATGGCCTTGCTGCACGCCAATGTTGCCGTCTCTTCAGCCGAACCATTTGCCCATGCGCAGCAGGTGCCGCATGCTCTGCGCCTGGCGCTGGGTTCGCTGCCGCTGCCTTTACTGGAAACTGCACTGCAGCGAGTCGTGCAGGTGATCAGCGACTGGGAGCTGAGGTAAACCCCGCTTGTGGCCTCCCTGCTTTGCTCTCAGACCCCAGCGAGCTGCTTCGCCAGCGTCCATTGCGGTGGGTTGGGCTGAGGGCCGATAGCCCCCAGCCTGCAAGCATGGCTGCCGCTTGCCCATAAAGATTTAGCGCTCCCCAGCCGGGATTGGCTATCATGTGCAGACGCTTTCCGAGGTAGGTTAGTACATGTTGCGGTTTATGCGTCCGGTGTTGTTCGTATGCGGTATTTTGATGTTGATCATGGCCGGTCTTATGGCCTGCGTGACGGTTTTTGCCTGGTGGCGGCAGGACCCTGAAATGCAGGTTTTTCTGATGTCCGCTGCGATAACGCTTGGCGTCGGCGGTAGCCTGGTACTGAGTTGCAGAACGCCCGGGTTTCACCTGATTTCTCGTCAGCTGTATCTGCTCACCAGCCTCAGTTGGGTATTTCTCTCCTTGGCCGGCGCCTTGCCGCTATTCTTCAGTCATTTTCAGCTCAGTGCAGTAGATGCCGTATTTGAGGCGGTATCGGGCATTACTACGACCGGATCTACTGTACTCAGCGGCATCGAAAACCTGGCGCCCAGCCTGCTGCTGTGGCGCTCGCTACTGCAATGGCTGGGTGGTCTGGGCGTGATCGGGATGGCTGTATCCATCCTGCCTTTCTTGCGCATTGGCGGCATGCGGCTGTTCCACACCGAATCGTCCGACTGGTCAGACAAGTCGATTCCCCGTGTCCAGTCGCTGGCGCGCTTGCTGGTGCTAACTTATCTGACTCTGACCTTGGCTTGTATCACCAGTTATTGGCTGGTCGGTATGACGCTATTCGACGCCATCAACCATGCGATGGCCACTGTCTCGACCGGCGGATTCGCCACCGACGACCGCTCCATGGGCCGCTTTGGCGCGCCGGTACTGTGGGTTTCTATCCTGTTTATGGTGCTCAGTGCCTTGCCTTTCACCTTGTTGATTGCCTTTGGCCGCAGGCCTTCCTTTGCGTTGTTCCAGAATCAGCAGGTGTTGGGCTTTCTCGGCATATTGTTCGTCGTCACACTGCTGCTGACGGTTGACCTGATCGATCTCAACCTGTTTGGGCCCTTTGAGGCGCTCACACTCGCGGCGTTCAATCTGGTATCGGTGATTACCACCACCGGTTTCGCTGCCGGCGATTACACCCAGTGGGGCACCTTCAGTATCGCGCTGTTTTTTGTGGTGACTTTCATCGGCGGTTGCTCGGGCTCAACCAGTGGCGGCATGAAGGTATTTCGCTTTCAGCTGAGCTATCTGTTTCTGCGCTCCCAGATCCGCAAGCTGATTCACCCCAGCGGCATCTTTGTGACGCAGTACAACGGCAAGCCAGTGCAGGACGACATCATTCTATCGGCCATTGCATTCTCTTTTTTGTTCTTCGTGACGCTGGCGCTGGTGACTATGTTGCTGGCGATGATGGGGCTGGACCTGCTGACCAGCCTCACGGCGGCGGCCACGGCGCTGACTAACGTGGGACCCGGGCTGGGCGAGATTGTCGGTCCGGCTGGCAACTTCGCCAGCCTGCCCGACGCTGCCAAATGGCTGTTGTCGTTGGCGATGCTGATGGGGCGCTTGGAACTGCTGACGCTGATGGTACTCTTTACTCCCATGTTCTGGCGCGGCTGAAATGGCGCGCGGCTGGGGTGACACACTGGGAGAGAGTCGATGCGAATCATAGTCTTGGGTGCCGGGCAGGTGGGCCGTAGTTTGGTCGAGCACCTGGCCGGTGAAGCCAATGACATCACCGTGGTCGATATCGACAAGCAGCGGCTGCAGATGGTGCAGGAACGCTTTGACGTGAAGGTGCTGTGTGCGCCGGCCTCGCATCCGGTCACCCTGTCGCGGGCCGGGGCGGAAGATGCCGATATGCTGGTTGCTGTGACCAACAGCGATGAAATCAACATGATTGCCTGCCAGGTGGCGCAGTCGCTGTTCAACGTGCCACGCAAGATTGCCCGCGTGCGTGAGCCCGGCTACATGGAACAGGGCAAGGCGCTGTTCGCCAAGGTGGCGGTGCCAGTCGATGTGCTGATCAACCCCGAGGCACTGGTCACCCAACATCTGAAGAAACTGATCCGCTACCCCGGCGCGCTGCAGGTGATCAACTTCGCCGGCGGCCGGGCACAGCTGGTGGCGCTGCGCGCGTTACCCGGCGGCGCGCTGGTGGGGCATGAAATAGCGGCCCTGCGCGACCTGCTGCCGGCGGTCGAGGTGCGTGTGGCGGCGATCTTTCGCCGTGACCGCTCGGTGGTGCCCAAGGGCGATACCGTGATTGAAGAGGCGACGAGGTATTCTTTGTTGCGGCCAAATCGGACATTCGCGCTGTCATGTCCGAGCTGCGCCGCCAGGAAAAGCCCTACAAACGCATTATCATCGCCGGCGGCGGCAGTATTGGCGCGCGGCTAGCGCAAGCGCTGGAGGACGATTACCGCGTCAAGCTGATCGAGCATGACCTACCGCGCTGCCAGTGGCTGTCGCAGCAGTTGCGGCGCACCACGGTGCTGCACGGCAGCGCGTCGGACCGAGAACTGCTGATTGAGGAAAGCATTGAAGCGACCGATGTGTTCCTCGCGGTTACCAATGATGATGAGGCCAACATCATGGCCTCGATGCTGGCCAAACGCATGGGCGCACGCACTGTTATCACGCTGATCAGCAACCCGGCCTACGCTGATCTGGTGCAGGGCGGTGCCATTGATATTGCCATCTCTCCGCAACAGGCGACCATAGGTGCGCTACTGACCCATGTGCGCAAGGGCGACGTTGTGGCAGTGCACTCTCTGCGTCGCGGTGCGGCGGAGGCGATGGAAGCCGTTGCCCACGGTGATGCTCAAAGCTCTCAGGTAGTGGGCCGGCGTCTGGACGAGCTGCCCTTGCCTTCGGGTACCGTGGTGGGGGCTGTGGTCCGTGGCGAAAATGTAATCATCGCCCATGACAGCACGGTGATTGAGGATGGCGACCATCTGATCGTGTTCGTGCCCGATCAGCGCGATGTGCCGGAAGTTGAAAGGCTGTTCCAGGTAGGGCTGACATTTTTGCTCTAAGCAGGTCGCCTTTCGGCGTGATGCTTCAGCCCCTTACTGCCCTGATCCGCGATGGGAGCAGGGTTCGATTTACATGGCGGCAGCCTGGCTGCCGACTACCCAGGGTCCGTACACAAGGGCCTGCGCAATCCGTGAATGTGTCGAGGAGATAACGTTATGTCGAATGAAGGCTACCATGAACCCGTTGCTGAACTGAGCGATGAAACCCGCGATATGCACCGTGCCGTGGTGTCGCTGATGGAAGAGCTGGAGGCGGTGGACTGGTATAACCAGCGCGTCGATGCCTGCAAGGATGAGGAGCTGAAGGCTATCCTGATCCACAACCGTGATGAAGAAAAAGAACACGCCGCGATGACCATCGAGTGGATTCGTCGCCGTGATCCGATCTTTGATGAGCAACTGCGAGAGTATCTGTTTACCGAGAAGAAACTCGGCAAGCACTGAGTGCAATAGTAAGGCCCGCGCAACGCGCGGGCCTTTGTTGAATCACTGTTGCGGCAGGTCCTGCAGCTCGACCATCAGGTCGTCGGCCAGGTTTTCCAGCGCATCACGCAGGGCATCCAGATCGGTTTGCGGATACACGCCCAGCTGTGCTTCGGCCTTGAACAGCAGATCGGCACTCATCGGCGCGGGTACACATTCGGTTTCCAGTGACTCGACGTTGACGCCATGGCTGGCCAGCACCTGCGAAACCTCGTGGACGATGCCAGGGCGGTCGTTGCCGACCAGGTTGAGCAGCAGGGTCTGCTGTTCCGGCGCATCGGCGATACCGCTGATAGCCACCTGTACATTGATGCCCAGGTGAGTCAGGCCGTCCAGCTCTACGCGCAGTGCTTCAACGTTGTCGCTGTCGATATCGACGCGCAGAATCCCGGCAAACTGACCGGCCATGCGCGCCATGCGGCTCTCCAGCCAGTTACCGCCGTGCTGGTTGATGGCCTGGGCCAGGCTTTCAACCAGGCCAGGCTTGTCGGCGGACATTACGGTGATCACGAGCGGGGTGGTCATGCGGTCTCTCCTGTGAATCGGCAGATGATAGTGCGCAGGGGCAGCCCCAGAGGCGCAGCGCGGCTCAGTCCTGGTAATAGCGACCTTCGCCGGTGGCGGTCAGTTCCTGGCAGACGGCTTCCAGGTTTTCAAAGTCGTACTCGGAAAGGCCCACATATTCGAGGATGGCCTGACCAACGGCGTTCCATTCGTGGTCGATCTTTTGATTGCCCAGCACGCGATAGGCCTGACAGATGTGTTCGGCCATTTTCAGGATCGCCAGCAGATTCTTCTGGATGGGGTCACCGCTACCGGGCGCCAGAAACAGTTGTTGTGCATTGTGATGGCTGGCGATTGCCTCGCAAAGATGTCGTGGCAGCAGCCAGGATTTAGCGGTGTAGTAACCGATCACCGCGTGGTTGGTGTTCATACGCTGGTTTTCCACGTCCACAATGCGCGCCTGGTCCTGCGCGTAGGAGTCTTCCATTACCTCAATGTAGTAGGGGAAGCGCGACAGCATGAGCGGGATGCCGCAGTTGTGGAACAAGCCCAATGCGTAGGCCTCATCGGGTTCGACGCAACCAATACGCTTGGCCAGTGTCATGCAGGTCATGGCGATGTCCTGTGCGCTGTCCCAGAAGCGGTTGAGGTTGACGATGTTCTCATCGGTCAGCTCGCCGCGGATCGACTGCGCATTGACGATGTTGATGACCCGACTGACACCCAGCAGGTTGACCGCCTGTTGTATCGAGGTGATGCGGTTGGCCAGGCCGAAGAACGCCGAGTTGACGATCTTCAGCAGACTGCCAGACAGCCCCGGGTCCTGGCTGATCAACCGGGCGATGGCCTTTAGGTCTGGGTCGGGCATGACCTGCTCCATCTGCAGGTCAACCATGATCTGCGGCTGGGGCGGCACGCTGATGCCTTGCAGCGCGCTGGTGATTTGCTGATCCGTTAGCTCCGGGGTCATGGTCTGAGCGTCCAGTCCTGTCTCGTGTGTCTGACTGTCGAGTTTAGCCGGAGACTAGCGTGCTTGGCACCCTGTATAATCGCCCGCTTGTGACATTTTCTGCTGAATCCGACTGTTCGACTGGAGTAACCCCCCATGACACTGCCAAGCCTGCGTCTCAAACACAATGCCGACAGACGCATTCGCGGAGGCCATCTGTGGGTCTTCAGTAACGAGGTAGATACCGCGCAGACGCCGCTGACCGAGCTGCACGCCGGTCAGGAAGTGCAGCTGGAGACCTCAACCGGCAAGCCGCTCGGACTGGTCTGCGTTAGCCCCAACAACCTTATCTGCGCACGTCTGCACAGCCGTGACAACAACCACGCTCTCGATAAATCCCTGCTGGTGCACCGTTTCAAGGTGGCGCTGAGCCTGCGCGAACGGCTGTTCGACAAGCCCTTCTACCGCCTGGTGTACGGCGAGTCGGACTTGTTGCCGGGCCTGGTGATCGACCGATTTGGCGATTACTTTGTGGTGCAGATCGGCACCCCCGGTATGGAGCGCGTCCGTGAGGATATCGTCGCGGCGCTGGTACAGGTATTCAAGCCGCAGGCGGTGCTGTTCAAGAACGACAGTGGTGCGCGCAAGCTGGAAGGACTGGAGCCCTACGTTGAGGACGCGTTTGGCACCATGCCTGAGCTGGTAGGGCTGGAAGAGAACGGCGTAGCCTTTCAGGCACCGGTACGCGACGGCCAGAAAACCGGCTGGTTCTACGATCACCGCGCCAATCGTGCGCGCCTGGCGCCCTATGTGACGGGCAAGCGAGTGCTGGATCTGTATAGCTACATCGGCGGCTGGGGTGTTCAGGCTGCGGCCTTTGGCGCCAGTGAAGTCATGTGTGTGGACAGCTCGGGCCCGGCGCTCGATCGGGTGGAGGCCAATGCTGAGCTCAACGGTGTAGCTGAAAAGATGGTGGTAGTAGAAGGCGATGTGATGGCCGCGCTGAAGGAATTGAAAAATGCGGGTGAGCGCTTTGATGTGGTCATTGCTGATCCGCCAGCGTTCATCAAGAAGCGCAAGGACATCCGCAATGGCGAAGCGGCTTACCGGCGCCTGAACGAGCAGGCCATGCGCCTGCTCAACAAGGACGGCATTCTGGTTTCTGCCTCCTGCTCCATGCACCTGGAAGAAGACAAGCTGAAGGAAGCCCTGCTCGGCGCCAGCCGCCACCTGGACCGCAATCTGATGATTACCGAGCGCGGCTTTCAGGGGGCGGACCACCCCTTGCACCCGGCGATTCCGGAAACCGGGTACATCAAGGCATTGTTCTGCCGCGTTACCCCGGTTTGACCTGAGCAGGCTGGAAGCCTCGGCTTCCAGCCGTTCGTCGCCAGCTGCCGATGGCTGCTTGCGTCAGCGCAAGCTGACGACCGGCCAGCCCTGCGCTTCGGCATGCGCCTTGAGTGTATCGTCGGGATCAACTGCCACCGGATGATCGACCATGCTCAGTAGCGGCAGGTCGTTGTGCGAGTCGCTGTAGAAGTAACTTCCCTCCAGTGAGCGATTGTTCTCCAGCAGCCAGCGTTGCAGACGCGTGACCTTACCTTCCCGGAAACAGGCAACATCGGTGGTGCGGCCGGTGTAGCGCCCGTTATCGCGCTCGCACTCGGTGGCCAGCAGAATATCGATGTTCAGCGCACGGGCAATAGGTGCCGTGATGAAACGGTTGGTGGCGGTAATGATCATCAACGTATCGCCGGCAGCACGGTGCTGCTCGATCAGCTCGCGCGCCTTGGGCAGCATGATAGGCATGATCTTCTCGGCCATGAACTGCTGGTGCCAGGCATCCAGTTGTGCGGGCTCGTGTTCGCCCAGCAGTTGCAGGCAGAAGTTCAGGTAAACCTGAATATCCAGCTTGCCGGCCAGATAGTCGTTGAAGAAACGGTCGTTCTGGGCCTGGTAGGCCTCAGGGTCAACGATGCGCTGGGCAACGATGAATTCGCCCCAGGCGTGATCACTGTCGCCGCCGAGCAGTGTGTTATCGAGATCAAAGATGGCAAGGCTCAAAAGAGACTCCTGAAAGGTCGAATTCCGGTATTGAAAACAGCGCTAGGATAATCGACTGGTCGGATAAATGCGCTCCCGGTCTGCCGTGGCCGGATTGCCGGTTTCTGCAATTGCTGCCTCAGGCGTCTTTGTGGAACAATGCGGAAGATATAAAAGAAGGATACTGGCTGTGATTGACCCCGATGGTTTCAGACCCAATGTAGGCATCATCCTGACCAATGAGTTGGGGCAGGTGCTTTGGGCCAGGCGGATCGGGCAGGATTCCTGGCAGTTCCCGCAGGGTGGCATTCAGCGCAATGAAAGCCCTGAGCAGGCGCTGTATCGTGAGTTGCACGAAGAAGTAGGCCTGTTGCCGGAAGATGTCGAGATTCTGGCGTGCACCCGCGGCTGGTTGCGTTACCGTCTGCCACAGCGGCTTATTCGCAATCACTCGCAACCTATCTGCGTGGGCCAGAAGCAGAAGTGGTTTCTGCTGCGCCTGACCGCAGAGGAACACCGGGTTTGCATGACCAAGACCGCAAAACCGGAGTTCGATGGCTGGCGCTGGGTCAGTTACTGGTATCCTCTGGGACAGGTGGTTCCATTCAAACGTGATGTCTACCGGCGTGCCATGAAAGAGCTGGCGCCCCGGCTGCTCACCAGTCTTCCGGGTTGTTGAATATGCTCAACACGCTGCGTCGAATTGTTCAGGAGGTCAACTCTGCCAGAGATCTGGCAGCCGCTCTGGACATTATCGTGCAGCGGGTTCGTGAGGCTATGGGCACCGAGGTCTGCTCGGTCTATCTGCTCAATCCCGAAATCGGCCGCTACGTACTGATGGCCACCGAAGGTCTCAACAAGGATGCGGTTCGCGCCGTGACCCTGGCGACCAACGAGGGGCTGATTGGTTACGTGGGTACCCGCGAAGAACCGGTCAACCTTGAAGACGCTGCTTCCCACCCGCGCTTCCGCTACTTTGCCGAAACCGGTGAGGAGCGGTATGCCTCCTTTCTTGGTGTACCGATTATCCACCACCGCCGTGTCATGGGCGTGCTGGTTATTCAGCAGAAGGAACGTCGTCAGTTTGACGAGGGTGAAGAAGCCTTCCTGGTCACCATGAGCGCGCAGTTGGCCGGGGTTATTGCCCATGCCGAAGCGACCGGCGCTATTGGTGGTCTGGGTTGGGGCGGCGAAGTCGTGCAGGACACCCGTTTTGACGGTGTGGCCGGCGCCCCCGGTGTGGCCATCGGTCATGCCGTCGTCATTCTGCCGCCGGCCGATCTCAAAGCGGTGCCTGACAAACCAGCCAAGGATGTCGAGGCCGAGATTCGCTTGTTCCGCGGCGCGCTGGATAGCGTGCGGGCCGACATGCAAACCCTGTCCAGCAAATTATCCAGCCAGTTGCGCCCAGAAGAACTTGCGCTGTTCGACGTTTACCTGATGATGCTGGATGACGCCGCACTGGGTAACGAAGTCATCAAGGCAATCCGTGCTGGGCAGTGGGCACAGGGCGCACTGCGCGAGGTGGTCAGTTCCCACGTCGGCCGCTTTGAGTTGATGGACGACCCCTATCTGCGTGAGCGCGCGGCCGACGTGAAAGACCTTGGTCGGCGTATTCTGGCGTACCTGCAGGCGGTAGGGCAGCAAGAGCTGGTGTTCCCCGAACACACCATCCTGGTCAGTGAAGAGCTTTCGCCGGTCATGCTTGGCCAGGTGCCCAAAGAGAAGCTGGTCGGCTTGGTTTCGGTATTGGGATCGGGTAGCTCGCATGTTGCCATTCTGGCCCGCGCCATGGGTATTCCGACGGTGATGGGCGCGGTTGATCTGCCCTATACCCGAGTCGATGGCATGGAGTTGATCGTCGATGGTAATCGCGGCGAGGTGTACACCAATCCGTCGCATGAACTGAGGCGGCAGTACCTTGAACTGGTGCGTGAAGAGCGTGAGCTGGTGCAAGGGTTGGAGAAGCTGCGCGATGTGCCTTGTGTGACAACCGATGGCCATCGCATGCCATTGCTGGTGAATACCGGCCTGCTGGCCGACGTGGCGCGCTCACTGGATCGCGGCGCCGAAGGCGTTGGCCTGTATCGCACCGAAGTGCCCTTCATGATTCAGGATCGCTTTCCCAGCGAGAAGGAGCAGCAAGCTACCTATCGTGAGCAGCTCGAAGCTTTTCATCCGTTGCCGGTGACCATGCGCTCGCTCGACATTGGTGGCGACAAGGCGCTGACTTATTTCCCGATCAAGGAGGACAACCCCTTCCTCGGTTGGCGGGGTATACGGGTTACCCTGGATCACCCCGAGATTTTCCTCGTGCAGACCCGCGCCATGCTCAAGGCCAGTCAGGGGCTGAACAACCTGCGCATCATGCTGCCGATGATCAGCAGCCTGTTCGAGGTTGAAGAAGCGCTGCACCTGATTCATCGCGCCTACGGCGAGGTACTGGATGAAGGCGTGGATGTGCCCATGCCGCCGGTCGGCGTCATGATCGAGGTCCCTGCCGCGGTGTATCAGGCGCGCGAGCTGATCCAGATGGTTGATTTCCTCTCGGTGGGTACCAACGACCTGACCCAGTATCTCTTGGCTGTGGATCGCAACAACCCGCGGGTGGCCGACCTTTATCACTCGCTGCATCCGGCCGTACTGCAGGCTTTGCTCAAGGTGGCTACGGCGTGCCGCGAAGCGGGTAAGCCGATGAGCGTGTGTGGCGAGATGGCCGGTGACCCGGCCGCTGCGGTGTTGTTGATGGCAATGGGTTGCGATGTGCTGTCGATGAATGCTACCAACCTGCCCAAGGTCAAGTGGCTGTTACGCCAGATCAGCATGACTGACGCCAAGGCCTTGCTGGATGAGGTGATCGGACTGGACAATCCGCATCTGATTCTCAGCACCCTGCATTTGGCATTGCGCCGTATGGGGCTTGGCAAGGTGCTTAGTCAGGCGCGCTGAGCGTTAATAGTCGCTGAATTGCTCATTGCGCTGACTGTAACCACCGGCTTTCACCTTGAGGCTCACCCAGTGGGCCAAATCGTTGTTCTACCAACTCCACCTCGCCTTCGGCGTGCAGTCGCAACAGGCTGCACGCACGCGTACCGTATTCCTGGTTACCGCGGATGAAGGCGGCCGAGAGCATGCGCTCCAGATCGAGCGAAACACCGGTTTTGGGTAGCAGTGCATCCGCATAGATGTGATCGTCATGCAGCAGTGACAGCAGCCTGTCTGCATCAGCCTCATGCTGCGTAGCCAATTGGTCACGCAGCGCGTTCAGTTTGGGCCAGGGCGTATCCAACGCCGCATTGGACAGTCCGTATACGCCGGGTGGCAAATGCCGCGGTTGTTTTTCCAGGCTGTTGAGATACCACAAATGCTCACGGTCTCCGACCAGCAAGTTGAAGCCGGCGTAGTCGCCTGCTTTGGCGCTCAAGGACGCCAGGTAATCCTCAGGGGAATTAGCGCTGACCAAGTAGTCGAGTACCAGTTTGCCGCGCGACAGCGGCCCACGCATGGCGCCGGGCGTGCGGATATTGGTCAGCGCGGCAAAGCGGCCGCTGCGGGTCACGCCAAGCCAAGTGCCGCCCGCTTCCAGGTCCTTGCCAGCAATCAATTGCGGCATGCCCTCTTCGGTCCATGGCTGCGCCGGGCGGGCGGGGCGTTGGTGGAACTCGTCACGGTTGCCGATCAGAGTCAGCGGGTATTGCTCGGCCATCTGCCAGGCCAGGGCGATCAGACACATGCGGCTCTCCTGTTTATGCTGTCAGTCTACCTGCTGAGGCCGGCGCCGGGGGAGCGCTGATAGCGGGCCATAAGTCGTACGACGTGCTCTGTGGCGAAGGGCCGGACGGGTGGCTGGCTTGCGGTTACGGTACGTACTGGTTTTCCGCTAAACTAGCGCCCTTGTTGAATGCCGTGCCGGGTATTCGACGCTGTTTTGGCGGGGGCGTTGTGGAGTTTCTGATCTATCTGGTTCTGGGTTGCTTCGCCGGTACGCTGGCAGGACTCTTTGGCGTCGGCGGCGGCATGATCATCGTGCCTGTGCTGGTCTACAGCTTTGCGCTGCAGGGTTTTTCGCCCGAGGTGCTGATGCACATGGCGGTAGGGACGTCGTTGGCAACCATCGTGTTTACCTCGATCAATGCCATTCGAGCGCACCACCGTTTGGGGGCGGTGCGCTGGACGCTGTTTGCCTGGATGACGCTGGGCATATTGGCCGGTTGTGTGCTGGGTGCGCTGACGGCAGCCTATATTTCCGGCCCCATGCTGCAGAAGATCATCGGGGTTTTTGCGATTGCCGTGGCTATTCAGATGGCCTTCAAGCTTCAGCCCAAGGCAGCCTTGGCAGAGCCGGGCAAGCCGACACTGTCGGTTGCCGGCGTTGTGATTGGCTGGGCCTCGGCTATTTTTGGCATTGGTGGCGGATCGCTGACGGTACCTTTTCTCGTCTGGCGCAGTGTCCCCATGCAGCAGGCGGTCGCTACGTCTTCGGCCTGCGGCTTGCCGATCGCGATTGCCGGCGCCGCCAGCTTTGTCTGGACCGGGTGGGCGGCGTCGCCGTTACCGCCCTGGAGTCTGGGGTATATTTACCTGCCGGCTTTGGTCGGTATTGCGGCAACCAGTATGCTGTTTGCCGGCTTTGGTGCGCGCCTGGCGCATCGCCTGTCGCAAGTGCTGTTGAAGCGTCTGTTTGCCCTGCTGCTGCTGTGCGTGGGCATCAATTTCCTTGTTTAGAGAGTGGTTATGCTGACCTACCCGAATATCGACCCGGTTGCAGTATCCCTGGGGCCGCTACAGATTCACTGGTACGGCCTGATGTATCTGATCGGCATTGGTGGTGCGTGGTGGCTAGCCAAACGCCGCTTGCCCGACTACTTCCCCGAGTGGAACAAGGAAACTCTGTCTGATCTGGTGTTCTGGGTGGCGCTGGGGGTCATCGCCGGTGGGCGCCTGGGTTACGTCCTGTTTTATGACTTGTCGGCTTACATCGATAACCCGCTGCTGATTCTCGAGATCTGGAAGGGCGGTATGTCGTTCCACGGTGGTCTGTTGGGTGTACTGCTGGCGGTGCTCTGGTTCTCGCACAAGCAGAAAGTTGCCTTTTTCCGCCTGATGGACTTCATTGCTCCGCTGGTGCCTATTGGTCTGGGCGCTGGCCGCATTGGCAACTTCATTAACGCCGAGCTCTGGGGTAAGGCCACCGACCTGCCATGGGCCATGGTGTTCCCGACCGACCCTGATCAACTGGCGCGTCATCCTTCTCAGCTCTACCAGTTCGCGCTGGAGGGTGTCGCCTTGTTTACTATTCTCTGGATTTATTCCAGCAAGCCACGCCCGACCATGTCGGTCAGTGGCCTGTTCGCCATTTGCTACGGTATTTTCCGCTTTGTGGTCGAATTTGTTCGAGTGCCCGACGCGCAACTGGGCTATCTGGCTTTCGGCTGGCTGACCATGGGCCAGCTGCTGTGTATTCCGATGATTCTCCTGGGCGCCCTGATGATGGGGCTGGCCTATCGCCGTGAGGGACGCTTAGCATGAAACAGTATCTTGACCTGATGCGCCTGGTGCGCGAAACCGGCACCTACAAGAGTGATCGCACTGGTACCGGTACCTATAGCGTCTTTGGCCACCAGATGCGCTTTGACCTGAGCGAAGGCTTTCCGCTGGTGACCACCAAGAAGTGCCATCTCAAGTCGATCGTCCACGAGCTGCTGTGGTTTCTGCAGGGAGATACCAATATCCGTTATCTGAAAGACAATGGCGTCTCCATCTGGGACGAATGGGCTGACGAAAACGGTGATCTGGGTCCGGTGTATGGCTATCAGTGGCGGTCCTGGCCTGCACCGAATGGCGAGTCGATTGATCAGATCAGCAAGTTGATCGAGATGATCAAGCGTAATCCGGACTCCCGTCGCCTGATTGTTTCAGCCTGGAACCCGGCGCTGGTCGATCAGATGGCGTTGCCGCCCTGTCATGCGTTGTTCCAGTTCTATGTGGCTGACGGCAAGCTCAGCTGCCAACTGTATCAGCGCTCCGCCGACATCTTCCTGGGGGTGCCTTTCAATATTGCCAGTTACGCACTGTTGACGCTGATGGTCGCGCAGGTGTGCGGCCTGCAGCCAGGCGACTTTGTCTGGACCGGCGGCGATTGCCACCTTTACTCCAACCACATTGAACAGGCTGATTTGCAGCTGTCGCGTGAGCCGTTGCCGTTGCCAACCATGCGCTTGAACCCGGAGGTAAAAGACCTGTTTGCCTTTACCTTTGATGACTTCAGGCTCGAAGGCTACGAGTCGCACCCCCACATCAAGGCGCCGGTGGCGGTATGAGCAGTGCAGCCTCGATCAAAATTGCGATGATTGCCGCTATGGGCCGCAATCGGGTGATTGGCCGCGATAACAAGATGCCTTGGCATCTTCCGGAAGATCTCAAGTATTTCCGCGCGACTACCTGGGGCAAGCCGATCGTCATGGGCCGCAAGACCTTCGATTCGCTGGGGCGGCCGCTACCTGGGCGCAGCAACATCGTGGTGAGCCGGCAAGTCGGGCTGGAGATTCCGGGCGTGCAGGTGGTGAGCAGTATCGAGCAGGGCTTGGAGCGCGCACGGCACCAGGCCGAGCTGGACGCTGTAGACGAGATCATGGTGATTGGTGGTGGCAAGCTGTACGAGCAGTGCCTGCCGTTGGCTGATCGCCTGTACCTGACCCGCGTCGATCTTGAGCCGGAAGGTGACGCCTGGTTCCCCGAGTTCAGTGCCGCGCAGTGGGAGCTGAGCGAGGAACGCGCAGTTCCGGCGGGCGAGGGTTATCCGGCACACGCCTATCAGGTGCTGGAGCGCGTTTAATTGTCAGATTACAGGCTGGGTACGCCGGCGATGATGGCATCCAGCGGGCGCGGTTTGCCGATCCAGTAGCCCTGCAGGAAGTCGCCGCCCCAGCTGGATAGCTGGTCGGCGCTGTGGGCGTTCTCAACGTAGTTGGCCGTGACTTGCTTGTTCATGCTGCGGGTGAGGCTAATCAGGTTTTGCACATACGCGGTCTTTTCCGGGTCGGCATCACGCGCCAGATCACGGGCATTGATCTTCACGCCCTTGATCGGCAAGCGGTTGAGGTAGCCAAAGGCGCCGTATTCCGAACCGAAATGATCCAGCCATATATCTACGCCCAGTCCAGCCAGGGTTTCGCACAATTGAGTTGCTTGGCTGGCGTGCTTCAGCAGAGCGTCCTCGCGCAACTCCAGTTGCAGCAGGCGTGCTGGCACGCCGCTCTTCATCAACAGCTGTTTCAGTTGATCGGCAAAGCGCGGCTGCTTGAGTTCGCGGTCACTGAGATTGATTGATAGCCGGCAATCTACGCCGGCGTCCTGCCATTGGCGCACCGCATCCAGCGCTTGGCCAATCACCCAGTGCCCCATGGGCAGAATCAAGCCGCTGTGTTCAGCCAGCTTGAGAAAGGCGTCGGGTGATAGCAACCCCAGCGTTGGATGTTGCCAGCGCAGCAGCGCTTCCCAGGCGACGGTGTCGCCATTGCGGGTGTCGACTATCGGCTGGTAATGCAGGCGGAACTGACCTTCCAGCAGGCCATGACGCAGGCCTTGCTCGACGTTGAGGTTGTGCCGAGTTTGCGTCTCTTCCTGTGGACTGTAGAACGCATAAGCGTTGCGACCGTTGGCCTTGGCGCGGTACAGCGCCTGGTCGGCATGCTGTAACAACTCGGTGGCGGTGCTGCCGTGGTTCGGGAAGGTGGCAATACCGACGCTCGCCGAGATCAGCAAATGATGACCGCTGAGCGTGATGGGCTCGCTCAGCGTGTGGATGATCTTGCTGGCAATCAGTGCTGCATCATTGGGGTCATGCAGGTCGTTCAGCAGGGCGACGAACTCGTCGCCGCCGATACGGGCGATCAGATCGTCCTGGCGCATGGTGCGGCGCAGGCGGTTGGCAATAACCGCCAGGAGCAGGTCACCGAGGCCATGGCCGAAGCTGTCGTTGATCTGCTTGAAATAGTCGAGGTCGATATACAACAGTGCGAAGCCGGTAGGGCTGCGCTGGCCGCGGATAATCATGCGTTCCAGCTCGTCTTCCAGCAGGGCGCGGTTGCCCAGGCCGGTCAGCGGATCCTGGCGCGCCAGCTGAGCGAGTTTTTCACCGCTGCTGCGGCGCAACCCAGCATGGATCAGCGCGCGCTGCAGTTGCTCGGCGTCCAGAGTGGCATAGGCCAGTACGTCATCGGCGCCATCCTGGATGGCGGCACTGTCTTGCTCGGGAGTGGTACCGTCGCTGATCAGCAGATACAACGTGCTGCTGGCGGCGCGGCGGGCCTCCTGCAGCAATGCGACATCATTTGGCAGCAAGCAGGAGGTGAAGTTGCCCTTGGCCAGCCGGGAAATGGCTTCGCGCGGCCGGGTGCAGACTTCGATTTGCAGTGGGGATTTCTGGGCGTGGCACAGCTCGAGCAATTGCTCGCGCTTTTCGGTGTTGGGTTCAACCAGCAGTAACTTGTTGGTCGTATGTTCCATCTGATCCGTGCCAGGCATCTTTGGTGTTGTTTGTCCATGCACAATTCAATGACGTCATAATGTTAACGTCATCACAGAATGCTTACAGCTGTTTGATGTAGCGAGAGGGCGGAATCTCCGACCAGCGGTATGGCACATGGCCTTATTTGCCAAGCAGTTGACTAAACTTTTTGGCAGTTAGTTCAATGGCAAAATAATGGCGCGGACAGAACGTCCGCGCCGAGGTGATTTTCAGTCTTCCAGCATGCTCTTATCGCGCACTGCACCCTTGTCAGCGCTGGTAGCGAGCAGGGCATAGGCTTTCAGCGCAGTTGTTACCTTGCGGGGGCGCTGCTCCGCCGGCTTCCAACCCAGCTTGTCCTGCTCGATGCGGCGGTGTGATAGCTCTTCATCGCTGACCAGCAGGTTGATGCTGCGGTTGGGGATGTCGATCAGTATCTTGTCGCCGTCACGCACCAGACCGATGGCGCCGCCTGCGGCGGCTTCTGGCGAGGCGTGGCCGATGGACAGGCCCGAGGTACCGCCAGAGAAGCGGCCGTCGGTCAGCAGGGCACAGTCCTTGCCCAGACCCTTGGATTTCAGATAGCTGGTGGGGTAGAGCATCTCCTGCATGCCGGGGCCACCCTTGGGGCCTTCATAGCGGATGATGACGATGTCGCCCGCTTTGACTTCGTCGGCCAGAATGCCTTTCACGGCAGTGTCCTGGCTTTCAAAGATCTTGGCGCGGCCTTCGAACACGTGAATCGACTCGTCCACGCCAGCGGTTTTCACTACGCAGCCGTCCTGGGCAATGTTGCCGTAGAGTACGGCCAGGCCGCCCTCGGCAGAGTAAGCGTGCTCGACGCTGCGTATACAGCCATTCTCGCGATCGTCATCCAGGGTGTCCCAACGCGTCGATTGGCTGAAGGCGGTTTGGGTAGGGATACCGGCGGGGCCGGCCTTGAAAAAGGTATGCACGGCTTCGTCGTCGGTCTGGGTGATGTCCCAGGTAGCGATGGCTTCTTCCATGCTGGCGCTGTGCACGGTCGGCAGGTCGGTGTGCAGCAGGCCACCGCGCGCCAGTGAGCCGAGAATACTGAAGATGCCGCCAGCGCGGTGCACATCTTCCATGTGGTATTTCTGGATGTTCGGCGCCACCTTGCACAGCTGTGGGACCTTGCGTGACAGGCGGTCGATGTCGCGCAAATCGAATTCGACCTCGCCCTCCTGCGCTGCGGCCAGCAAATGCAGAATGGTGTTGGTGGAACCGCCCATGGCGATATCCAGTGTCATGGCGTTTTCAAACGCTTTGAAATTGGCAATATTGCGCGGCAGCACGCTGTCGTCGCCATCGCCGTAGTAACGCTTGCACAGGTCGACAATGGTGCGGCCGGCGCGCAGGAACAGCTGTTCGCGGTCGCTGTGAGTCGCCAGGGTAGAGCCGTTGCCGGGCAATGCCAGACCCAGTGCTTCGGTCAGGCAGTTCATCGAGTTGGCAGTGAACATGCCCGAGCAGGAGCCGCAGGTTGGGCAGGCGGAGCGTTCGTATTCGGCGACCTTTTCGTCCGAGCTGCTTTCGTCGGCGGCGATCACCATGGCGTCGACTAGGTCTAGGCCGTGGCTGGCCAGTTTGGTCTTGCCGGCTTCCATCGGGCCGCCGGAAACGAAGACGACCGGTACGTTCAGGCGCAGCGCGGCCATCAGCATGCCGGGGGTGATCTTGTCGCAATTGGAGATACAGACGATGGCGTCAGCGCAGTGGGCGTTGACCATGTACTCAACCGAGTCGGCGATGATCTCGCGTGAGGGCAACGAATAGAGCATGCCGTCGTGGCCCATGGCGATGCCATCGTCCACGGCGATGGTGTTGAACTCCTTGGCAACACCACCGGCGCGCTCGATTTCACGGGCGACCAGTTGGCCCATGTCCTTCAGGTGCACGTGGCCTGGAACGAATTGGGTAAAGGAGTTGGCAACCGCAATGATGGGTTTTTTGAAATCTTCGTCCTTCATGCCGGTGGCGCGCCACAGCGCGCGAGCGCCGGCCATGTTGCGGCCAAAGGTGGAGGTTTTTGAGCGGTAATCAGGCATGAGGGTACTCTCGTGGTGTATTGCAATCGGACAAGCATATCAATTCGCCGGGTTGCTTGCAGCAGCCCGGCGCTGGTGGAGGAGTCAGACGAAGATTAAAGCGCCTTCTCGAACACCTTGGAATTGCGCTGGTAGTTGTACAGCTCCGCGCGCTTGGCGGGCAGGCGCTCGACACTGCTCGGCACAAAGCCGCGTTCGCGGAACCAGTGCGCGGTGCGCGTGGTAAGCACGAACAGGGTATCGATCTTCAAGCCGCGGGCCTGACTCTCGATGTGCTGCAACAGTTGATCGCCGCGGCCGCCCTGTCGGTAGTTGGGGTCGATGGCAACGCAGGCCAGCTCGGCGCTGGTGGAGCCCTCCAGCGGGTAGAGCGCGGCGCAGCCGATGATGGTGCCGTCGCGCTCGACCAGGGTGAACTGGCTGATCTCGGTTTCCAGCACTTCGCGTGAGCGCCGCACCAGAATGCCGGCTTCTTCCAGCGGCCGCAGCAGATCGAGCAGGCCGCCAACGTCGTCGATGGTGGCCGAGCGAATCTGCTCGAAGGCTTCTTGGGCAACCAGGGTGCCGCTGCCGTCACGGGTGAACAGCTCGTTGAGCATGGCGCCGTCTTCGGCAAAGCTGACAATGTGCGAGCGCCGCACGCCAGCGTTGCAAGCCTTGCACGCCGCGCGCAGCAGGTTGCCCGGCAGCGAGTTGCCCAGTTTGCTGAGTAGCGGCGCGGCACGTGTCGGTTTGAGCTCGCGCAGCAGTTCACCCTGCTCGTCGCGGATGCCGGTATCTTCGCCAAACAGAATCAGCTTGTCGGCACCCAAAGCAGCCGCAACGCTGGTGGCTACGTCTTCACTGGCGAGGTTGAAAACCTCGCCGGTAGGCGAGTAGCCCAAGCTGGAGAGCAGTACGATGTCGTGTTCATCCAGGTGGCGGCTGATGGCCTTGCGATCGACGCGACGCACCTCGCCGGTGTGGTGAAAGTCGACACCGTCGACCACGCCGATAGGCTTGGCGGTTACCAGGTTGCCGCTGGTCACACGCAGGCGCGCGCCCTGCTGTTGGGTGCAGAGTTGCGCTTCGATGGCGATGCGCAGGGCGCCCACTGCGTCGGTGACGCAGACCAGGGTATCCATGTCGGTGATGCGCAGATCATTGTGGTAGCGCGAGTTTATACCGCGGGCCGTTAGCCGCTCCTCAATCTGCGGGCGTGAGCCGTGCACCAATACCAGGCGCACATCCAGGCTGTTTAGCAGCATGATGTCGTGGACGATATTGCTGAAGTTGGGGTGTGCGAGGCCTTCGCCC
>Ga0105357_10000442_pt1 | contig 21781 bp, 19 predicted proteins | sample GOMGulsemesocosm_4_FD_83660 | JGI IMG/M metagenome (GOLD analysis project Ga0105357, IMG submission 83660) | Methane-oxidizing microbial communities from mesocosms in the Gulf of Mexico - GOM15B Gulf of Mexico | ecosystem: Environmental > Aquatic > Marine > Cold seeps | place: USA: Gulf of...
GAGCTGATCAGCTGGCGTGCGCTGTCGCCCAGTTGCTGGATAATGTCGGCCAGGTTGCGATTGAACTGATTGAAGTAGTGGGCAATCTGCGAGACCTCGTCACGGGCGCCATCGTCCAGGCGGCGGGTCAGGTCGGCTTCGCCACTCGCCACGCCGCGCATGGCGTCGACGACGCTGTTGAGCGGCTGGGTAATGCTGCGGCCGATTACATAGAGAAGGGCTACCATGGCAAGAGTAACCAGAGTCATGATGATGACCGAGCTGGTGATGGCACTACGGAATTTGGCCTGCATGTCATCTACGTAGATGCCGGTGCCCACCATGTAGTCCCATGGCGCGAAATGCTTGAAGGCAGCAATCTTGGGGGTGCCTTCTTCTTCGCCGGGTTTGGGCCAGTTGTATTCGAAGCTGGCAGTACCTTTGTTGCGGGCCAGGGCGACCATCTCGCTGATGACGTTGACGCCTTCGGTATTGCGCATCGTGGTCAGGTCAACCCCCACGGTCTGTGGCGCCAATGGATGCATGACCATGATGTTGTTCATGTCATTGACCCAGTAGTACTCGTTGCCGTCGTAGCGCAGGCTGCTCAGCGCTTCCATTGCCTGCTGACGTGCCTGGTCGGCGGTGAGTTCACCACTGAGCTCTTTCTGGTGGTAGAAGTTCATCAGATCATGCGCCACCTCTACCAAGTGGGTTGCCTTGGTGATCTCGGCGTCGCGGATTTCTTTGTGCAGGTGGGAGAGGGACACACCCTCCATGATCAGAGTACTGGCCAGTGCAATAATCAGGATCAGCCAGATCCGTTGACTGATTCGAATGCTGCGCAACAGCTTCATCTACAACCTCCACGCACTGAATGGCATACGGCTTTTGTTTTAATTGTTTTGCATCGCTACTGGCCTGCTAGACAAGGCCCCGGTACCGAGCATATCGGCAGTGAGCTGCATAACCTGAGTGATATTTTATTGGCATGCATGATGTCAATTTGACGTCATGTGGCGCCACCTTTCAAGTGCTAATCGGTTTCTGTGATTGCGCGATATAAGGTAGGCGGGTGTTCTTATGGTCTTAACTGGTATATAAAGCGCCAAAACTGGTGTTCTGCCGCGCGGCGCAGGGCACCTTGTCGGCGTTCTTCAGTCTATTCTGTGTTGGTAATTAAGGATTTCTCATGCAATCAGTTTTCAAGGTGATGTCGTTGTCGGCCTGTATGCTGCTGGCGTCGGTTGCGGGCTCGGCCCTGGCCGGTAGCGAAGAGGGCGTGGACGAGGCGGGTCAGCGCCACGCGAAACAGGTTGTCGGCTGGATCGAGAAGGGGCTGATCATGCCCGAGCATACGGCGGTCAAGATCAAGGTCGACTCGGGAGCGCTGACCTCGTCGATGCATGCGGTCAACCTGGAAAACTTCGAGCACAAGGGCAAGCCGTGGGTACGCTATGACGTCCCGGTCAAGGATGCCGATACCGGTGAGCTGGTTACCATGCAGTTTGAGCGCCCGGTGTTTCGCCGTATTCTGGTACGCGGTGCGGGCGGTTCCGATCGCCGTCCGGTAGTGAAGATGTCGATCTGCATGGGCGACCAGGTGTACGAGGAGCAGTTCTCCCTGCGTGACCGCGGCGACATGACCTACCCGGTGCTGATTGGCCGTCGCACCATCGAGCACATTGGTCTGATTGACGTATCTGACACATTCCTGCTCAAGCCCAGCTGTTCAGAGCAGGAGCATGAGGACGAGCGCTACAAGCAGGAGCGCATGAAGGATGACGAAAGTCTGGTAGATGATAGCGAGATTGATCAGCCAGAGCAGACTGAAGAAGAGCTGGAAGCCGAAGAATAACTACGGCAATGTGGCCCGGCGCGCAAGGCACCGGGCCACGGCAGTACTACCACATCAGGTCATCAGGGACCTGGAAGGCAGCGTAAGGATCATCTTCGGCTGGGGCTTCGGCCTTGGCTTCAGCAACGTACACCGGCCAGTGTGGCGCACGTTCACGTACCTTTTCTGCGGTTTCCAGCGGTATCAGTACGAAGTTGCCGGACAGCCGGGTAATACCCAGGCGGCCGCGACTGAGAAGGTCGAACTGCTCCTTGGTGACGTGAATTTTCTTGATCTTGTTCTTGCTGACAAACTGGTACGGCGTTTCGCCGCCGCTGCGATCCAGCTTGCTGTTCTCGACCATCTGCTTGACCTGCGCTTCGCGCTCCTTGCGCGCGGCTTCTTCCTGGCGTTGCTGATTGAGCTGGCGGTCACGCTCGGCCTTTTCCGTACGCGCTTGGGCAATAGCCTTGCCGGTGTCCTGCGCGGGTTCGGTTTTGGCAGCCTTTTTCTTGGCGCGCTGGGCTTGTTTGAGTTTTTTCTCGTCAACCAGGCCGGCTTTGAGGAGTTGAGCTTGCAGAGAATTGACCATGATCTGTAACTGTCTTGTCGGCGGCGAGCAAAGAAATGCCCGCACGCAAATGAATCCGAGCCAAGGGTGGCGTTTGCGCGAGTAGTCTACCGCTTTTCTTCGCGCGCTTCCTCTGCTGCGAGTTCGGCTTCGCGCGCCTTGACCCGGGCAATAGTTTCCTTGCTGACCTTGTTGCTACCAGCATTGTCGCGCAGCATCAGCAAGCTGCCGACGATGCTTCCGAGTGCCAGTGCGATAAACAGCCATCCGTACCACGGCATGGGTTTGATCCTTTATGTGGAGGTTAGCCTTCATCATGGTCGCTCTGCGGCCGCATGGCAAACAGTGCTCCGCTAAAATATTGTCTGTGGGGCGGTATTTACGAGGAGTTGCAGGCGTTGCGCAGTGCCGTCGCCGGGGCGGTGGGGGAGCTGTCGCAAGGTGGAACCTCGGAGCGCTCTGATGGATACCTTGCCAAGGTGGCTCCGCACTTAATAAATCTCACGCAAGTGCTTGACTCCCTTGATGGAATGTTTACAATGCGCGCCAGTTCAAGCGCTCTGCCAGCGATGGTTTGAAGCGATGTTGGACTGATGCGCAGCGGTAGTTCAGTTGGTTAGAATACCGGCCTGTCACGCCGGGGGTCGCGGGTTCGAGTCCCGTCCGCTGCGCCATATCAGATAAACCCCAGTTGCTCACGCAGCTGGGGTTTTTTGTTGCCTTCGAATTGACCTGGAGAACGTTATCCAGACTGATGCTCTCGCCATGCCAGGCGCGCACTTTGCCGCGAACATTCTCAGACATGGCGTCTTGTTAATGGTGCGGGGGCAGGCAGAACCTCTGGTGAATGGATGCCGTGGCGCTGGCGTGAGAGCGCCTGCGGCACCAATGCGTCTCGTTACCTTGAGTCACCTGAGTCATATCGGGGTAACCCTAAGCAGCCAGCTGCGTTTTGACAGAGCCCAACGGCTGGCACAAGTATTGCTGCACTCACTCTGAACCGGCGTTTGAGACCGGGGAGGGGAGATATGTCGACAGCGCTTGATTTCATGCTGGCGGCCCGGCGCAGTGAAATGCAGGGGCTGCAGGCACTGGCGTTGACCTGTCATCTGGTCAGCGAAATAAGTCGGCTGGTACATGCGCTGCAGCGTGAGCGAGGCTTCTCCAACATGTATCTGGGTGGCCAGGCGGAGCGCTATCGGCAGCCGCTGGACGAGCTGTCCGCTACCGCCAGTACCTGCGAGAAACGGGTGCGCACAGCCTTCAATCGCATGGATATCGAGCACGGCTGCGCTGCGGACAAGGCGCGGCTGTTCACTCGCATCGCCTTCGTTCTACACGGGCTGGACGCCTTGCCGGCCGTGCGGCGGCGGGTCCGTGCGCAGGAGATCGGTGCGCAGGATGCTACCCGCAGCTTCACCCGTTTGATCGCCGGCTTGCTGGCCGTGGTGTTTGAAGCGGCGGATACCGCGGTAGATCCGCGTATCACGCGCACCCTGGTCGCGATGTTCAACTTCATGCAGGGCAAGGAGCTGGCGGGGCAGGAGCGGGCTATTGGCGTTTCCGGCTTCATCGCGGGTTACTTTGATCAAGCCCAGCGCGACAAGCTGGTTTATCTCGAGGATGCGCAGCGGCGCTGTTTTGATACCTTTCTCGAGTTTGCTGATCCTGACAGCAAGCGCTGTTGGCTGACCCTGTGCAGCGAGGAGCTGGTCGGCGAGATTGCGCGTCTGCGGCAGGTGGCGGCCCGCACCAGCGAGCAAAGCCAGGTGCAGGCAGCGATGGGCGAGCTGTGGTTTGAACTTACCTCGCAGCGCATCGACAGCATGAAGCAGGTCGAGGATGATCTGGCTGACAAGCTGCAAGTGATGTGCGAGCACAGTACCAGCCAGGCCAAGGCCGACCTGGATAGCCAGCGACGCTTGTTGAAGCGGCTCAACAGTCTGGACGATGAGGCCAACACCCCGGCGGCGCGGCTCTACAACGTGCAGGCTACCGAGCTGGACCCCTTGCCAGGGGAGCGTCTGGGGAATCACGTGCAGCGCTCGGTGCTGGAGGTGTTGCACGAGCAGACGGTGCGACTGCAGCAGCTGCACGACGAACTGGAAAGCGCGCGCCGCAGCCTCAGTGAACGCAAGATCATCGAGCGCGCCAAGGGCGTGCTGATGACCCAGCATGGTTTGAGCGAAGAGGAGGCGTTTCGCGCGCTGCAGAGCGCCGCCATGGAGCGCAGCCAGAAGCTGAGTGACGTTGCTCAGACCATCCTCAATTACGATGCGCTGCTGAAAACCCCGGTCGCTCGCCCCGGCGTGCGCTGAGCTGCACGATTCTGGCGCAGCGCAGCGGCTTTTGCCCGTAATCCGGGCGGCGTTAAAGCTCGGTTGACGCTCTGCGGCAAACTCTCTACTCTTCACGCCTGCTTCAGGTGCCCTCTATTAAGAGAGGGTGAAACTGGGAAGCCGGTGCGTCTGCCAAAGCAGATAATTCCGGCGCTGCCCCCGCAACGGTAAGCGATGATCGCCTAATGGCGATGCCCTGATAAAACCACTGTGCTGTGCATGGGAAGGTTCAGGTCGCAGGATCAATGGATCCAGTCGCAAGCCCGGAGACCGGCCTGATGCGAATCACAACAGTGCGGTGGGCGCTGTAGGTGTGCGGCCCTCCGATTCTTGCTGGTTGCCGTTCCCCTGCCTCCGTCACTGTGTATCTCAGTCAGTGTCGTGCGGGTGGGTACGACGGAGCAATCACGCAGCATGAAAACCTTTTTTCGCGCCCCGATGGCGCTCGGCCTTGTTGGCCTGTCTTCCCTTTCCCTTGCACATACCCTGAGCCTCGATGATCAGGTGGTAACTGCCACCCGAACAGCGCAGAGCGGCGCACAAAGCATTGCCGCCACCAGTGTGTTTGATCGCTACGACATCGAACGGCTGCAGGTCACCAGCGTCGACCAGCTGCTACGGCGTGTGCCCGGCGTGAACGTGGTTAACACCGGTGGCCCCGGCAAAAACACCACCATCAGCATTCGCGGCGCCAGTACCAACCAGGTACTGGTGCTGATCGACGGTGTGCGTATTGGGTCAGCCACCACCGGTGACGCTGCGCTGCAGAACCTGCCGGTAGAGCAGATCGAGCGGATTGAGGTGGTGCGGGGTCCACGCTCCAGTCTGTATGGCTCCGAGGCCATCGGTGGAGTGATTCAGATCTTCACCCGCCGTGGCGGTGATGGCGGCGTGCAGCCGTATTTTTCGACCACCGTGGGCAGCGCACAGCACCTCGCCGGCACCGCCGGTGTGTCAGGTGGTGACGACAAGGCCTGGTACAACCTGGGCGTCAGCAGCCTGAAGGAAGAGGGCATTGATGCGCGGCCCTCACGCGAAGTGGACCACGACGGCTACCGCGAACTCTCGGCCAATCTCAGCGGCGGCTACCGCTTTGCCAACGGCCTGACGCTGGATGGCAATATCCTGCAGGTCGACTCGCACAACGATTACGACTCCGGCTTCAAGGCCAACGCCGACAACGTCACCAAGGTGTATGGCGCGCGTGTCCGTTTCTCGCCTCTGAGCGCCTGGGATGTGACCCTGCAGGCCGGTCGTAGTGAGGACAAGACCGACACCTTCAACGGTAACGCATTCAATACCCGCATCGATACCCGGCGCGATAGCTTTGGCTGGCAAAATGACCTGCACCTGGCAGAAGATCAGTTGCTGACGCTGGGCTATGACTGGCTCGATGACGAAGTCAATGGCACCGGTACCTTCGCTGAGGATAGCCGCGAGAACCAGGGTGTTTACGCGCAATATCTGGCGCAGTTCGGGCGCCATGAAGTGCAGCTCAGCCTGCGTCATGACGACAACGAGCAGTTTGGTGCGCACAACACCGGCAGCCTGGGTTATGGCCTGCAGTTCACCGATGCATTGCGTGCCGTTGCCAGTTACGGCACAGCATTCAAGGCGCCGACCTTCAACCAGCTGTATTACCCGGGATTCGGCAATGAAGACCTGGAGCCGGAGAGCTCCCGCAGTCTGGAGGCCGGGTTGCAGGGCACGCATGACTGGGGCAACTGGTCGGCCACCCTGTTCCGCAATGAGATCGACGACCTTATCGCCTATTTCAACAGCGGCGCAGGGCTGCAGGCGCAGAACATCGACAAGGCCAGGATCAATGGGCTTGAACTGCAAGCCACTACCCAGCTGCTGGGTTGGAGCTGGCAGGGCAACCTGACCCTGCAGGATCCGAAAAACGCTTCTAACCGCGCTGGCCAGGGTGACCTGTTGCCGCGCCGCGCCGAGCAGATTTTCAATCTGGACCTGGACCGCCGCTTTGGCCGCATTGGCCTAGGCGCAAGCCTGCACGCCGAAGGGCGGCGTTGGGATAACGCGGCCAACAGCACCGATCTGCACGGTTACAACACGCTGGATCTGCGTGCCACCTACTGGCTGAGTCATGCCTGGCGGGTACAGGCGCAGGTCACCAATTTGTTCGATACCGATTACGAAACCGCTGCCACCTACCAGCAACCGGGCCGCGCCGGTTACCTGACCCTGCGCTACCAGGCCATGTAGGCCAGGCGACCCGATCCATCCGTCTCTATCGGGGCGGTAGCCAAAGGCGTTTGCGCTGTCTAGAGCGCAAACGCTTTGCTGTTTTCAACGAGGAGAACGACCGTGCTTAACCTGTCCAGATCTACCCAGCTGTACATCGGCATTGCGCTGGTGGCGTTAATGGCCATGACACGCGGCAGCCACTTCCCGCTACAGAACCTGCCCAGCGCGTCCTGGGCGGTGTTTTTTCTGGCGGGTGTGCTGTTGCGGCCTAAATGGGTATTCCCGCTGCTGTTTGCCGAAGCAACGCTGATCGATGTGGCCAGCGTGGGCTGGATCAACGCCGGCCATCATTGCATGAGCGTTGCCTACTGGATGCTGATCCCAGCTTACGGCGCACTCTGGTTCGGTGGCCGCCTGTACGCCGGCTGGCACCGTGAGACGGCAGGCTCTCTGGCCATCCTGGTACCGGTGATGGCGCTCAGTGCGCTGGTCTGCCAGCTGTTCTCCAGTGGCGGTTTCTACTTTTTCTCAGGCCGCTATGAAGCACCGACCTTGACCGGCATGGCTGAGCGCATTGCGCATTACTACCCGCAGTACCTGAGTACGCTGGCGTTGTATGTCGGCATTGCAGTCGTGCTCTACATAGGTGCACGCAGCGCCCAGGTCATCACCAGCAAGCAGAGCCGTGAAGCGTGAGTGAGCAGGATCCTGCGCGCGACGAGCGCCACCGCCAGCGCATGCAGCGCAAGAAGGCGGTGGTGGATGAAAAGATCGCTGTCGCGCAGCAGGAACGTGGCGTGCTGCTGGTGCTGACGGGTAACGGCAAGGGCAAGAGCAGCTCGGGTTTTGGCATGGCCGCGCGGGCACTGGGCCACGGTCTGCGTATCGGTATCGTGCAGTTCATCAAGGGCGCAAAAAGCACCGGCGAGGAGAACTTCTTCCGGCGCTTTCCCGATGAGGTGCGCTATCACGTGATGGGCGCCGGTTTTACCTGGGAAACCCAGGATCGCCAGGATGACATGGCCAAGGCGCAGGCAGCCTGGGCGGTAGCAGTGGAGCTGATGCGCGACCCGCAAGTGGCTTTGGTGCTGCTGGATGAGCTGAACATTGCGCTCAAATACGGCTACCTGCAGCTTGAGCAGGTAATCGCCGATATTCAGGCGCGGCCAGCAGCGCAGCACGTGGTGGTCACCGGGCGTGGGGCACCCCCGGCGTTACTTGAGGTGGCGGACACGGTGACCGAGATGGGTATGGTCAAGCATGCATTCAAAGCCGGCATCAAGGCACAAAAAGGGATCGAATTTTGACAACCAGACAGTGCCCGGCAGTGCTAATTGCGGCACCGGCCTCAGGGCAGTGCAAAACCACGGTCACCGCAGCGCTGGCGCGACTTCATCGGCTCGCCGGCAGGCAGGTGCGCGTATTCAAGTGCGGTCCGGACTTTCTTGACCCCATGATTCTGGAGGTCGCCAGCGGCGCGCCGGTGCACCAGCTGGATCTCTGGATGGTAGGGCTGGAGCAGTCCCGGCGGCTGCTGTGGGAAGCAGCAGGTGAGGCTGACCTTATTCTGATTGAAGGGGTCATGGGACTATTTGACGGTACGCCTTCGGCGGCTGATCTGGCGCGCCAGTTTGGTGTACCTGTGTTGGGTGTAATCGACGGCTCCGGCATGGCGCAGACCTTCGCGGCTATGGCCTTTGGGCTGGCCAACTTTCAGGCTGATCTGCCCTTTGCCGGCGTGCTGGGCAACAAGCTGGGTAGCGCGCGGCACGGCGAGATTCTGCGTGACAGCCTGCCGGCCGACATCCGCTGGTTCGGCGCTTTGCCGCGTTCGGCCGACATCGCCTTGCCCAGCCGGCATCTGGGGCTGGTGCAGGCCGCCGAGTTGGCTGATCTGGAGGCACGTCTGGACGCTGCCGCCACCGCCCTGGCGGCCAGTGTGAGCGATGCGCTGCCACCACCGGTCAGCTTTGCCGCGCCTGCGGCGCAGCGCCTTGAGCCGCTGCTGGCGGGTGTCAGTATTGGGGTGGCGCGCGACGCGGCGTTCGCCTTCGTCTATCAGGCCAATCTGCAGCTGTTGCAGGCGATGGGCGCCGAGCTGGTGTACTTCTCGCCGCTGCACGATGCCCGCCTACCCGAGGTGGACAGCCTTTATCTGCCGGGCGGTTATCCCGAACTGCACGCCGCGCGATTGGCAGGCAACCGGGCGATGCAGGCGGAGATCGCGGAGCATCACCTGATGGGCAAGCCGATGGTTGCGGAATGCGGCGGCATGCTCTATCTGCTCGACAGCCTGACCGATCTGCAGGGCGAGCGTTTCGAGATGTGTGGATTGTTGCGCGGCGATGCGGTCATGCAGCAACGCCTCAGTGCCCTGGCTTTACAGGCGGTAGAGTTGCCGGAAGGCAGGCTGCATGGGCATACCTTCCATCACTCGCAACTGGCCAGCGAGCTGCAGCCGCTGGTGCTGGGCGAGTGCCCCAATTATCGCCGTACGGCCGAGGCGGTCTACCGGCAGGGTCGTATGACGGCGTCCTATATCCACTTTTATCTGCCCGGCAACCCGCCGGCCGCTGCAGCACTGTTTCGGCCATGAATCTGCCGCATGCCTATTCTGCTGCCGAGCGCGACGCGCTGTACCGCGCCATTCGCGAGCGGCGGGATATGCGGCACTTCATCGGCGGCGAGGTGAGCGACCAGCTGCTGCAGCGCCTGCTGCAGGCCGCGCATCAGGCTCCCAGTGTGGGCTTGATGCAACCCTGGCGCTTTATCCGCATACGCAGCGCCGCCTTGCGCGAACAGATTCATCAGCTGGTGGAGCAGGAGCGTCAGGCCACGGCAGAGGCTCTGGGTGAACGTCGTGATGAGTTCATGCGCTTGAAAGTGCAGGGCGTGCGCGATTGCGCCGAACTGCTGGTGGCCGCCTTGCCCGAGGGCCGCGAGGCCCATGTGTTTGGCCGCCGTACCCTGCCGGAGATGGACCTGGCCTCGCTGGCCTGCGCGATACAGAATCTCTGGCTTGCGGCCAGGGCGGAGGGCCTGGGGATGGGCTGGGTGTCGCTGTTCGACCCGCAGGCGCTGGCCAGCCTGCTGAACTTGCCGCCTGGCGCCAAACCCATAGCGGTGCTCTGCCTGGGCCCGGTGGCCGAGTTTTACTCCGAACCGATGCTGGTGCAGGAACAATGGGCGCAGCCGCGCAGCCTGGGCGAATTGCTGTTCGTCGATCAATGGGGAGTAAACGCATGACCGGGGAAGACATCGGTAGCGGTCCGCAGCGCATCGTCTGCCTGTCGACCGAAACCTGCGAGGTGCTGTATTGCCTGGGTGAGCAGCAGCGCATCGTCGGCATCTCCGGTTTTACCGTGCGACCGCCGCAGGCGCGCAAGGAAAAGCCGAAAATTGCCGCTTTCACCAGCGCCAAAATAGACGAGATCCTGGCACTCGAACCGGATCTGGTACTGGGCTATTGCGACCTGCAGGCCGGCCTTCTGGCTGATCTGGCCCGAGCGGGCTTAGAGGTGCACCTGTTCAATCAGCGCAGCATTGCCGGCATTTTGCGCATGATCACCACGCTGGGTGCCCTGGTCGGTGCGGCCGGGCGTGCCGCTGAACTGGTGGCCGAGCTGGAGGATGGCTTGCTACAGGTGCGCAATGGCGTCTCTGAGCGTGATCGGCGGCCGCGCGTGTACTTTGAGGAATGGAACGACCCGCTGATTTCCGGCATTGGCTGGGTCAGCGAGCTGATTGCACTGGCTGGTGGCGAGGACTGTTTTGCGGAGCTGGCCTCCGCGCCCGGTGCGCGCCAGCGGATTATTGCCGATCCGCAGGAAGTGGTACGCCGCGCGCCGGACATCATTATCGGCTCCTGGTGCGGCAAACGCTTTCGTCCTGAACAGGTCTGTGCGCGTGACGGTTGGGAGGCAATACCGGCGGTACAAAGCGGCCAGCTGCACGAGATCAAGTCGGCGGATATCCTGCAGCCGGGTGTGGGCGCACTGACTGACGGCTTGCAGCAATTGGTCGGTATCATTGCCGGTTGGCGCGGGGCATGAGCGGCGTATTGCCGGCGGCTCTGCTGGCTACGCTATTGGATCGCCTGCTGGGCGAGCCGACTTGTTGGCACCCGCTGGTTGGCTTTGGCCGCTGGGCGCAGTATCTGGAGCAGCGGCTGAATCGGCACAACAGCATTCTGCGCGGCGCCTTCGCCTGGGCGCTGGCGGTGCTGCCGTTCACCGCCCTGGCTTACTGGCTGGCCAGTTGGCCGGTGCTGGGCTGGGTGTTTTCCGTATTCTGCCTGTACTGGTGTCTTGGTGGTCAGAGCCTGGTTGCACACGCGCGGCCCATTGCCGAGGCGCTGCAACGCCAGGATCTGCCCGTGGCGCGCGAGCTGGTGGGCCGCATTGTCAGCCGCGATACCCGGGATCTGGACGGGGAGGGCATCGCCAGGGCCACGGTTGAGTCGGTGCTGGAAAACGGCAGCGACGCGCTCTTTGCTGCACTGTTCTGGTTTCTGCTGCTGGGCGCGCCGGGCGTGGTGCTGTATCGCTTGAGTAACACCCTGGATGCCATGTGGGGATACCGCACACCGCGTTTTCTGCTGTTTGGCCGGGTCGCCGCTCGGCTGGATGACGCACTCAACTATCTGCCCGCTCGCCTGGTCGCCTTGAGCTATTGTCTCTGCGGCAATGCAGGCGCCGGCTGGCGCAGCTGGCGTACCCAGGCCGCCGCCTGGGACAGCCCCAACGCCGGCCCGGTGATGGCAGCGGGGGCCGGCGCGCTGCACGTGGAGCTTGGCGGCGCGGCGGTGTACCACGGTGCAAGCGTGACCCGGCCAGCGCTGGGGTTGGGGCCTGCGCCGCGCGCGCAGGACATTTTGCGTGCGCTGCAACTGGTGCGCCGCAGCCTGCTGTTATGGCTGGCAATGATTACGCTGTTATGGATTTTCAGCCATGCTTGAGCACGGCGGACGTCTGCGCCGCGCGGCCAGCGAATTTGGCCTGCCGCCCGAGCAGTGGCTGGACCTGTCCACCGGCTTGGCGCCGTACCATTGGCCGGTGCCGCTCTTGCCACAATCGGTCTGGAGCCGGCTGCCGGAGCCTGACGACGGCCTCAGCGACCTGGCTGCCGACTTCTATGGCGCGCCCTTGGCTTTGCCGGTAGCGGGCTCGCAAGCGGCAATCCAGGCACTGCCGCAACTGCGCAGCCCCTGCCGGGTAGGGATTCTCGAACCCACCTATGCCGAGCATCGTCACGCGTGGCAGCGGGCCGGCCATCAGGTGGTCAGTCTGAGCGCTGATCTGCCCGCCCAACAACTGGCGCAGCTGGACGTGCTGGTCGTGGTCAATCCCAATAATCCCACTGGTGGACTGCTACCGGCAGCGCGTCTGCTGCAATGGCGCGAGTGCCTGTCCCAGCGGGGTGGTTGGCTGGTCGTGGATGAGGCCTTCATGGACGCGACGCCGGGCTATAGTCTCGCCGAACATAGCCAGTTGCCGGGGTTGGTGGTGTTGCGGTCGGTGGGCAAGTTCTTTGGCCTGGCAGGCTTGCGCCTGGGTTTTGTATTGGGTGCCGAGGCTTTGCTGGCTGCGCTTGAAGAGCAATTGGGCCCCTGGGCGGTGAGCGGCCCGGCGCGCGCAGTGGGGCAGGCTATCCTCGCGGACCGCCGCACGCAGCAACTCTGGCGCAGTCGCCTGTTGCAGGACAGCGTACGCTTGAGTGAGCTGTTAACTTCCCTTGGTCTGCACAACGGCGGCGGCTGCGCCCTGTTCCAGTGGCGTCAGCCCGGCGCGCTGGAAGCGCAGCTGATTTATCGTGGTTTGGCTCGGCGTGGCGTGCTCGTCAGGCAATTCCCTGAGTTGGCCGGCTTGCGTTTCGGCTTGCCGCGGTCAGAATCAGACTGGCAGCGGCTGCGACAAGCGCTGTATGACTGTCTGAAGGAGTTGGCATGAGCAGTTTGATGGTGCAGGGCACAACCTCGGATGCGGGCAAGAGCACGTTGGTCAGCGCGCTGTGCCGCTGGTTGGTGCGCGAGGGGGTGGTGGTTGCGCCCTTCAAGCCGCAGAACATGGCGCTCAATGCTGCGGTGACCGAGGATGGCGGTGAAATCGGCCGCGCCCAGGCGGTGCAGGCGCAAGCCGCGCGCCTGGCGCCGCACACCGACATGAACCCCATCCTGCTCAAGCCCAACAGCGATGTGGGTGCGCAGGTCATCATTCAAGGGCAGCCTGTCGGCAACATGGATGCGGTGGCCTATCACGCTTATAAACCGGTTGCCATGCAGGCCGTGCTGGCGGCGCATGAACGCTTGAGCAGCCGTTACCCGGTTATTCTGGTGGAAGGTGCCGGATCGCCTGCCGAAATCAACTTACGTGAAGGCGACATCGCCAATATGGGCTTTGCCGAGGCAGTGGATTGTCCGGTCATCATCATCGCCGATATCGACAAGGGCGGCGTTTTTGCGCATCTAGTCGGCACGCTTGAACTGTTGCCGCCAAGCGAGCAGGCGCGGGTGCAGGGCTTTGTCATCAATCGATTTCGTGGCGATATTGCACTACTGGAGCCCGGCCTGCGCTGGCTGGAGCAGCGTACCGGCAAGGCAGTGCTCGGCGTGCTGCCGTACCTGCATGACCTGCATCTGGAGGCCGAGGACGCAGTAGATCTCCGTCAGGTGGCCAAACAGCAGGAGCCTATTCGGGTGGTGGTCCCGGTGTTGCCGCGCATCAGCAACCACACCGATTTTGATCCCCTGCGCCTGCATCCGCAGGTCGAACTGGAGTTTGTCGGGCCGGGCCAGGCGATTCCGCCGGCCGATCTGATTGTTCTGCCGGGCTCGAAAAGCGTCGCTGCCGATCTGGCTTACCTGCGCAGCCAGGGTTGGGAGCAGGCGCTGCGCCGGCACCTGCGCTATGGCGGCAAGCTGCTGGGCATCTGTGGCGGTTTTCAGATGTTGGGCGCGCGGCTCGCCGACCCCCTGGGAGTGGAGGGCACAGCGGGCGAGGTCGAGGGCCTGGGGCTGCTCGATATGCGCACCGAGCTGCGCCAAGCCAAACAGTTGCGCAACGTTGTCGGCACGCTGGCGCTCGACCAGGCCGCTGTCAGTGGTTACGAAATTCACGCCGGAGTGAGCCAGGGCGCCGCCCTGCAGCGGCCTCTTGTAGAACTGCAGGACGGCCAAACGGACGGCGCGCTGAGCGCAGACGGGCAGATCGCCGGCACCTACCTGCACGGCTTCTTCGAACAACCTGCGACCCAGCGGGCAATCCTGTCCTGGGCCGGGCTGCGCGATGCCCAGGGGCTGGATTATGCGGCGCTGCGCGAGCGCGATCTGGATCGTCTAGCCGATTTAGTGGCGCAGCATCTGGATACGGAAAAACTGCGCGTGCTTTGTGGGGTGCCCCATGCATGAACTGATTCTGGGTGGCGCGCGCTCGGGCAAAAGCCGCATGGCAGAGCGGCTGGCGCTGGAATCCGGGCTGCCGGTCACCTATATTGCCACCTGTCAGCCACGCGATGCGGAGATGGCCGCGCGGGTAGCGCATCATCGTGCTCGCCGCCCCGCAGACTGGGCGCTGGTAGAGGAGCCATTGGCGCTGGCGCAGGTGCTGCAACAACACGCCTCGCAGGAGCGCTGTCTGCTGGTAGACTGCCTGACATTGTGGTTGAGCAACCTGTTGCTCGACACGGACACAACACGCTGGGCGCATGAGCGTCAGCGGCTGTTCGACAGCCTTCAGCAGTTGCCAGGGCGCTTGATCATGGTCAGTAACGAGACCGGCTTGGGCGTGGTGCCCATGGGTGAGTTGAGCCGGCGGTTTGTCGACGAAGCAGGCTGGTTGCATCAGGAACTGGCAGCACACTGCGAACGGGTGGTGGTCTGTATTGCGGGACTTCCGCAGACCTTGAAGGGAGAGAGCGTGTGAAAGGAGCTTGGTGGCAGGCAGCGGCGCGAAGTCCTGACGGGGGTAGGCGGGCGCAGGCGCTAGCGCGACAGACGCAACTCACCAAACCGCTGGGAGCACTCGGTCGCCTGGAGCAGCTCGCCGTCACGCTGGCGGGGCTGCAAGGGCGCAGCCAGCCCGCTGTTGAGCGCATCTGGATCTCCATTTTCGCCGCCGATCACGGCATTGCTGAGGAAGGTGTTTCGGCGTACCCGCAGGAAGTTACCGGTCAGATGCTCGCCAATTTTGCTCAAGGTGGCGCGGCCATCAGCGTGCTGGCTCGCCACCTGGGCGCTGAACTGGAGCTGCTGGACCTGGGGCTGGTGCACGAAGTGGGCCCGTTGCCCGGGGTACGCCAATTGAAAATCGCCCCCGGCACGGCCAATTTTCGCCAGCAGCCGGCGATGACCAGCGTGCAGTGTGCGCACGCGCTGCTGGCAGGGCGGGAGGCAGTGCAGCGTAGCATCGAGAAACGCGCTGATCTGTTTATTGGCGGAGATATGGGCATCGGCAATACCAGCAGCGCCTGCGCTCTGGCCTGTCTGCTGCTCGACCAGCCGGTAGCCCGGTTGGTGGGGGCCGGCACCGGTATGAAGGGGGGCGGTTTGCAGCACAAGACGCGAGTGATCGAGGCGGCGCTGAAGCTGCACCGGCCGCACATTGATTCACCGCTGGAAGCGCTGACCCGCGTGGGTGGGCTGGAAATTGCGGCGCTGGCGGGCGCCTATATTGCCGCTGCGCAAGAGGGTATTGCGGCCTTGGTCGATGGCTATATCTGTTCGGCGGCGGCGCTCTGTGCTCAGCGCATGAACCCCGGTGTGGCGCCCTGGTTGCTGTACAGCCATCGCAGTGCCGAGCCCTGTCATCAGGAATTGCTCGACGCCCTTGACGCCGAGCCGCTGCTGGCCATGGAAATGCGCCTTGGCGAGGCCAGTGGCGCCGGTGTTGCAGTGCCGTTGTTGCAGTCGGCCTGCCGTCTGCACAACGAAATGGCGACCTTTCAGGAGGCTGCGGTATCGGTCAGCCTGCGATGAGCCTGCGTCTGGACTTTCTGCGCCACGGTGAAACAGAGCAGGGAGGCGGCTTGCGCGGCAGCCTGGATGACCTGCTGACGGAAACCGGCTGGCAGCAACTGAATACGGCCGTTGCGCCGCTGTCCGGGTGGCAGCGTATTGTCAGTTCGCCGCTGCGTCGCTGCGCGCTTTTTGCCGAGCAACTGGCAGTGCAGCGAAATTTGCCCCTGGAATACAGCAACGATCTGCGCGAACTGCACTTTGGCGTCTGGGAAGGCAAGCATCCCAGTGAGCTGATGCAGACCCAGGCCGACGAACTTGGCCGCTTCTGGGCCGACCCCTATGCCTATACACCGCCCGGCGCGGAGTCGCTGCAAGCCTTTGCAGCGCGCATCGATAGCGCCCTGCAGCACCTGTACGCGTGCTATGCCGGGCAACGCTTGCTGGTGGTGTGCCACGCCGGGGTTATGCGGCTACTGCTGGCGCGCGCCCGCGGGTTGGCGCCCGCTGCGTTGTTGCAGGTAACGGTAGGCTATGCCGAACTGGTTGCGCTTGAGTTTGACCCGCGAAGCGGCCTGCGGGAGCTCACCGCATGATGCCCTTTGCCGTGGCGTTGCAATTTCTGACCCGTTTGCCGGTGCGTCTGCGGCGGGTGCCGAGCGCCAGTGAAAGCGCCGAATCGCTGCTCTGGTACCCGCTGGTGGGGCTGCTGCTGGGGGCATTGCTGCTCGCAGCGAACGCGCTGCTTGGTAGCGTTGATGTGATCCTGCGCGCGGCAATGCTGCTGGCATTCTGGGTATGGATAACCGGTGGACTGCACCTGGATGGCCTGGCGGATACCGTCGATGCCTGGGTGGGTGGCTTTGGCGACCGCGAGCGCACGCTGGCGATCATGAAAGACCCGGCCTGCGGCCCTATGGGGGTGCTGGCCCTGGTGCTGTGTCTGTTGTTGAAGTACTGCGCGCTGTTGGTATTGCTGCGTGATCAGCAGTGGCAGCTGTTACTGATTGCGCCCTGGCTCGGACGTTGCCTGTTGCCGGCGCTGCTGCTGAGCACGGCCTATGTGCGTGCGGGTGGCCTGGGTGCCAGTCTCACGCACGCCATGCCGCGTTCGCGCCTGCAATGGGTGCTGGCGGGGAATGCACTGGCCTTGCTCTGCTTTGGTTGGCCCGGTCTGTTGGCGTTGTTGGTCGCCGTGGCGCTGCTGCTGTACTGGCGCAAGCAGCTGTTGGCGCGCCTGGGCGGGACCACGGGCGATACCGCTGGCGCCTTGCTCGAAGGCTTCGAGTGCCTGGCGCTAGTGGTTGTGGCAGTGGTGCTGGTCTGACCGGCGGGAACTTTCCACTCTCTCTTTCATCTGAATGTCATCTGGCGTGGCTAACGTAAAACCCGTTGGCAGTACGTCATGATCATCAAAGAAGAAAAGGGAAATGGACAATGAGTGACTATATTGAAGAGCTGATCGAGCAACAAATGCAGCAACGCGACGAGGATGTAGAAGACGCTGAAGAGATGTAAATCTCTTTATGCGTTTTCTATGAAAAGTCGTTAACCTACTGTTTTAATTATTTATCTGATTTACCTTTCTCGAGTATTCCCCTCCGGTAACTCCCTGGCGCCGATCCGGTCCAGCGCTTGAACGCGCGCTGAAATGCTTCCGGTGATGAAAAACCCAGCAGAAATGCAATTTCGCCCAATGCCAGTTCGGTATCTCTTATATAGCTGATGGCCAACTCGCGGCGCATGTCATCAATGATGTCCTGAAAGCGAGTATGGTCCTCCTGTTGCAGGCGCCGCCGCAGCGTCCATGACGGCAGACCGAGCTCGCGCGCTACTTGCATCAGGCTAGGCAATTTCTGGTGCAGTTGCGGCGCCACTATGCTTTCCACCCGCTCGCGCAGGCCCCGATGCCGCGTCAACTCATGCAGCCGCTGATCGCACAGTGTGAGCAGGTGTTGATAGTGGCCGGGTGCACTTTGCGTCAGCGGTAGCTGCAGGCTGCGCGGCTCCCACACCAACTGGTTGTGCTGCTGGGAAAACAGCACAGGGCATTGAAACAATTCCTCATAACGGGCTGCGTAGGTGGGCGGTGGAAACTCGATATGTACTTCGCGCAGCTGCGCTTGTCCGCCCGTCAGTTGCCTGCCTGCCAGCGCCCGCGCCGAGAGGGCGGAATCGACTACGAAGAGATTGAACATGTTGTAAGGCGCAATCGAGTAGAAACGCAGCGCCGGCGCCTCGAAACTGGAATGCCCCCGGTAGTTCTGGCTGGTCAGACGCTCGTAGCGGACCATGACTTCGAAAGCCGCCGCCAGACTGGGCGCACACTGTGCTGTCATGCCGGCCAGACCCAGGTGGCTGAGCTGGCTGTGGCTGCCCATGATCAAGCCGATGGCCGGGTTCTTGGTGTAGCGGATGGCTGCATTGCCCAGACGCATGAAGCGCGGGATGCTGATGCGCGCATGCGGCTCGGCAAGCAGCGCCTCAGTGATGCCAAAACGCTCAAGCAATGGCGCGGGGTCGAGCTGATGCTGCCGGATGGCTGTGCGCAGGCTGAGCAGGTAGCTGACAGAGATATCGCCGAGTTTCATCGTAGTTAGGGCTGCCTGCTTCGAATGGCGAGGTGATTGGTAGCTGTGCAGTGTAATTTGTAGTTATGAATGTGTCACTTTGGGTGATTGAGCGACCACCGGGGTAGGCCTATTGTTTTGCCCATAACAGGCTCCGGGCAATCAATCGAGAGCCGTCCTGATGACGCTGACGAGGCGATGAGATAACCATGACCGCACAAACCCACTACCCCGAACTGCTGGCCCCGCTGGATCTGGGCTTTACCACGCTGCGCAACCGTACCTTGATGGGATCGATGCACACCGGTCTGGAAGAGCGCCCCAATGGCTTCAATCGCATGGCGGCCTATTTCGCCGAGCGTGCGCGCGGCGGTGTCGGTCTGATCGTCACTGGCGGCATTGGTCCGAACGAGGAGGGCTGTGTGGCCCACGGCGCGGCGAAAATGACCACGTCGGAAGAGGCAGCCCAGCACAAGGTAATCACCGAGGCAGTGCACGCCGAAGGCGGCAAGATTTGCATGCAGATTCTGCACGCAGGTCGTTATGCCTACAGCCCCAAGCAGGTATCCGCCAGCGCGGTGCAGGCGCCGATCAACCCGTTTACCCCCAAGGAACTGGATGAGGAAGGAATCGAGAAGCAGATCGCCGATTTCGCCCGCTGTGCCTCGTTGGCCAAGGAAGCGGGTTACGACGGCGTGGAAGTCATGGGTTCGGAAGGTTACTTCATCAACCAGTTTCTGGTCGCGCATGTAAACAAGCGCACCGACCGCTGGGGCGGCAGCTATGAAAACCGCATGCGTTTGCCGGTGGAGATCGTCCGCCGCGTACGCGAGGCGGTCGGCCCCGAGTTCATCATCATCTACCGTCTGTCGATGCTGGATCTGGTCGAAGGCGGCAGCACCTGGGATGAAATCGTCATGCTGGCCAAGGCCATCGAGCAGGCCGGTGCGACCATCATCAACACTGGTATCGGCTGGCACGAGGCACGTATTCCGACCATCGCCACCAAGGTGCCGCGCGGTGCTTTCGCCAAAGTGACCGCCAAGCTGAAAGGTGAGGTATTCATCCCGCTGGTCACCACCAACCGCATCAATACGCCTGAACTGGCCAACCAGCTACTGGCCGAAGGCGCTGCCGACATGATCTCCATGGCGCGCCCGTTCCTGGCCGACCCCGACTTCGTCAACAAGGCCGCCGCGGGTCGAGCGGATGAAATCAATACCTGCATCGGCTGTAACCAGGCCTGTCTGGACCACACTTTTGGCGGCAAGCTGACCAGCTGTCTGGTTAACCCGCGCGCCTGTTACGAGACCGAACTCAATTACATCCCCACCACTCAAGTGAAAAATATCGCAGTGGTTGGTGCAGGGCCGGCAGGCCTTGCTGCAGCTACCGTCGCGGCCGAACGCGGCCATCAGGTTACCCTGTTCGATTCGGCCAGCGAGATTGGCGGCCAGTTCAACGTGGCCAAGCGGGTGCCGGGCAAGGAGGAGTTCTACGAAACGCTGCGTTACTTTGGCAAGCGTATCGAGGTAACCGGGGTGAACCTGCAATTGAATCGCCGGGTCAGTGCCGCCGATCTGGCTGAATTCGACGAGGTTATCCTGGCGACCGGTATCGTGCCGCGCACGCCAGCGATACCGGGTATCGACCATCCGAAGGTCATTGGTTATCTGGATGCCATCCTGGAACGCAAGCCGGTAGGCCAGCGTGTGGCCGTGATTGGGGCGGGTGGTATCGGCTTTGACGTCAGCGAGATGATTACCCACCAGGGCACCAGTCCGAGCCAGGATATTGACCTGTTCTGGAAGGAGTGGGGGATTGATCCCGCACTGCAGGCCCGTGGCGGCATCGCCGGCGTCAAGGCCCAGCCACATCCGCCAGCGCGCGAGGTTTTCCTGCTGCAGCGCAAGACCAGCAAGGTCGGCGACGGCCTGGGCAAAACCACCGGCTGGATTCATCGCGCCGGACTCAAGGCCAAGCAAGTGCAGATGCTCAACTCGGTCAATTACCTCAAGGTGGACGATGCCGGGTTGCACATTCGCATTGGCGAGAGCGGCGAGGACAAGGTATTGCCCGTCGATACCATTATTCTTTGCGCCGGGCAGGAGCCTTTGCGCGAGCTGCATGCGGACTTGGAGTTGGCCGGTAAGCCTGTACACCTGATTGGCGGTGCCGATGTGGCCGCCGAACTGGACGCCAAGCGCGCCATCGACCAAGGCTCCCGGCTGGCCGCAGCGCTCTGAGTCTGAACCATAGCCGCAAGCCGGGTTCTTCGCTTGCGGCTATGGCCGCTCTTCTCCCAGGCCGCGCCGTGCCTATGGGTAAGGCCACATCTGCCGGATGTGATTGACTGCTTGCCAAGTCGGTCACACACCCGCTTGAACCTTTTCCTTACACTGATTGCCTTACACGGCATACGGGATGCATTTGCCGAAAAAAAGGCGCAGAGTATTGAGCAGGGCAAGGAGATAGATGATGAGCACCGCAACAAAGCCAATGCTCACTGAGGCGGTAATGTTTTTCTCGGAACGCGGCATATGCAAGGAAATGCTGTTTCCGGAGTTCGAAGCATTGCTGGACGGCCTCGTGGCGTCACCTGAATTTGCTGATGAAACGGTAGAAGCCGCTTTCGTGCAGATCAACTCGCGGCTGCAAGTTCGTGCAGCGGTGTTCTTTACACTCGACTTCGACCTGGACGGCTACGTCAATCGGCTGTGGAACATGCCATTGCGGCAGCTGGCCGAGAAAGCTGAACGCGGCCCCGATATGGGCGGCGGTCCGATTCGTCTGGTCTGCCTCGGCTACAACAAGCAGCCCAATTATCGGCCGCTGCTGTGGAAGCCTGGTCAGCGTGCCGGCACCAATGATCTGGCCCTGATCAAGGACGCCGTAACGCGCAATACTCTCGGCATTCTCGGCGAAGACGAAGAAGCCATTGGCATCATTTCGCCCGAGCGGCTGCAAGTGGCTGCGGAAGACAGCTGGTACGGCAGTGGGGTGATCATCGACCCGGATAACACTACCCTGATGCCAATCGAGTCCAGTGCGCCGCATAGCGATGACCTGGATGAAGTGTTGGAGCAGCACGCGCTGGAAACCCGCGAATATCAGCGTCAGATCGAGCTGCTGAACAACCGCCTGAAAGCGCTGACGCTGGAGAAGGATCAGGCGCTGGCCGAGCTGAAGGGCACCCACGCCGATCACCTTGAGATCGTTCAGGGCGAGTTGCTGGATATCAAGCAGGAACTGGCCCAGCAGCAGAAGCTGAACGTGGCACTCAAGCGTGATCTGGTAAAGCTGCAGAGCCGTACCTCTACCGATATC
>Ga0105357_10000447_pt1 | contig 21694 bp, 17 predicted proteins | sample GOMGulsemesocosm_4_FD_83660 | JGI IMG/M metagenome (GOLD analysis project Ga0105357, IMG submission 83660) | Methane-oxidizing microbial communities from mesocosms in the Gulf of Mexico - GOM15B Gulf of Mexico | ecosystem: Environmental > Aquatic > Marine > Cold seeps | place: USA: Gulf of...
AGCGATGAATTATTGCAAGCCTCTTTTCAGCATTCCAATGTGCAAGTGAAAACCATTAAAAATCAGTTCTATGATACGGTGCAGTGCTGCGATGCGGTGATGACGGTATCAGGTACGGCAACACTTGAGATAGCACTATTAACTGTGCCGATGTTGGTTGCTTATAAGTTGTCTGCGATTACTTATTTATTGGCCAAAATATTAGTAGATACTGAGTTTATTGGCTTGCCTAATATTGTTGCGGGTAAGTCGATAGTGCAGGAATTTATTCAACATGAAGCAACGCCACAAAACTTAGCGGCAGAAATTTTACATATTTTGCGTGACAAAGAATATGCGGAGTCTATACGCGCAGGTTTAAGGACTGTGCAAATTGAAATAGGTGAGGGCGGTGGTTCGGAGAATATGGCTAAGCTAGCGCTGGAGATGCTTCAAGGGAAGGCATTTTAAAAAAATTAGTGGCTTGAAATAGTGTGCGTAATGCTCTAACCATCAAGTTAAAGTGTGGCTAAATTTTATATTTATCACAAATTTCAGATTATAAACCGATCTATGTACTTGTAAGTAATTGAAGGTTCATAGAGTATTTACTGCATGTTAGCGCGATTCCGATATGACAAACATTCAAAAAAGGTTTAATGATAGTGTTGCTGAAAAAGCAGATTGGAAAATGCTAAATACAGCTACTGCCAGCTTTAATACTAGAAAGCTGGTTATTGATAATAATGACCGCATTAAATATAAAATGACGTGGTTTTTTCGTGGATTTCTTGGTCTTTTCGTTATAGTCGGTTTAAGCGGGTTATTTGAACATAAAGCTTTTGTGCTTTTTATTTTTATTGGGCTTGCAGGATTTTGTTTTAGTTCATTTCCTATCGTTTTTGACAAAAAAAGAAACCTTTTTTTTAGAGGAAGACCTTCTGAGTTATTTATGGATTATGTCGAAATAAACCTTTCGGAAATCTATGCATTACAACTTATTGGAGAATTGGTTAGTGGGAGTGATGGCGGCGCGTATAATAATTACCAGATTAACCTAATAAATAAGGAATCAAAGCGCCTACATGTCGCTTGTTATGCAAGCAACAAAAAAGCAAAAGAGGATGCGTTAATATTGAAAAATTTTTTAGGAGTTAAGTTCTGGGACTTAACCTGACTTACTTATAATTACCTTAGAAAAACAACACTTTATCCGTAACACAGGGGCTGTTATTTAAAGTACTCCAAATCTAAGGCAAAAAAAAGCCCAGTAGAACTGGGCTTTTCATCGTATCTAGATAATTAATCATTGCCACCAAATACGCCTAATAACTGTAATAAGCTTAGGAATAAGTTGTAGATAGAAATGTATAAAGAAATCGTCGCTAAGATATAGTTAGTTTCGCCGCCATGAATGATTTCGCTAGTTTGGTATAAAATCAAACCTGACATTAACAAAATGAACATGGCAGAAACAGCTAATGACATCGCTGGAATAGCAAAAACCATTGCGCCGATACCTGCTAAAAACGCGACTAAAATGCCGACCATTAAGAAACCGCCTAAAAAGCTGAAATCTTTACGTGTCGTTAAAGCATAAGCAGATAAACCGATAAAAATAACGCCTGTACCGCCTAATGCTGTCATTACTAGCTCAGAGCCGTTACTAAAATTAGTTAAGTACATGCTAATGATTGGGCCTAAAGTTAACCCCATAAAGCCTGTTAGTGCGAAAATAAACACTAAACCTAAAGCGCTGTTGCTAAATTTCGTGGTGGCAAAAAGTAGTCCAAAATAACCAACCATTGTAACAATCATGCCTAAAGGCGGCATATTGAACATCATGGCTAAGCCTGCTGTTAAGGCACTGAAAAGCAGTGTCATTGAAAGCAGCATGTAAGTGTTTCTTAAAACTCTATTGGTTGCCAGTGCGCTTTCTCTGGCTGGTGTAGCTGCAACATTTAATTTCATTATGGTTAACCTTTATTAATGAACGAAGAACAGGCCTAATCTTACAAGAAATTTGTTAGATAAGAAAATATTTTCAAGCGTTTGTATTGGTAATAATTTTTTTGCTTTAGAGGAATGCGCTTAATTTCTTTCTGTAATAGGTTAAAATAGGGATAATAGCCGTTAGTGTTTACTGGTTTTTATGGAGATTTTTTATGGTCAAATCGTTGCGTTTATTTATTCTTAGCTTTATTGCTTTATCACTGACCGCCTGTTCAAGCATGTATTACAGTGGCTTAGAGAAAATGGGTATTCCAAAACGTGAAATAATGGTGCATCGCGTGGAAAAAGCGCGAGATACTCAACAAGATGCCAAAGAACAATTTAAAACCACGCTAGAACAATTTAGTGCGGTAACGCAGTTTAAAGGTGGCGATTTAGAGGCTGTCTATAAAAAGTTAAATAGTGAATATGAAGCGAGCAAGGATGAGGCGGCTGCAGTTAGTAAACGAATTGCTGATATAGAAGATGTCTCGGCAGCTTTATTTGCTGAGTGGGCTGATGAAGCAGAGCAATTTAGCACGGCTTCATTACGTCGAAACAGTTTGCGGAAGCTGTCAGCGACTAAGCAGCAATATAATAAACTGATCACTGCAATGCACCGTGCAGAAGCAAAAATGGAGCCGGTACTGACTATTTTTAAGGATCAAGTGTTAATTCTTAAGCACAGCCTTAATGCGCAAGCAATTACTTCGCTTAAAGATGATCTGGCTAGTGTCGAATCAGATGTCAATACGCTGATTAAGGCAATGAATGAATCGATTAATGAAGCGGATGATTTTATTAAAACGATGGAAAAGAATTAGGTATTTAATGCCTATTGTACAATTGCATAACACTATTAATTTAAAAGGAAAAAGAATGATTACAAAGCAAGTATTAGCAGTAACAGCTTCAAGTTTATTGGCACTCACATTGACTGGTTGCGCGACTCAACAGGCAGGTACTACCACTGTTGATCAAGGATTGAATGCAACGCAAAGCGCATTAAATACAAGTCAATCAGCGGTTAATACGGCCCAAGCGGCTAAAAGTTCTGATCTAACAGGATTGCTTACGCAGCAATTAGGCGTGAGTTCTACGCAAGCTGCGGGTGGGGCTGGTGCACTATTCCAAGCTGCTCAATCTAAAATGTCAGCGGATGATTTTCAGCAATTAACTCAATCGGTACCAGAAGTAAGTGGTTTAATGAGCAGTGTTACTCAGCCTAAACCAAGCGGTTTATCACAAATGGCTTCTGGTGCATCAGCATTAATGGGTGATGAAAGCAATACTTTAGGTACTGCTGCAGATTTATATAGTACTTTTGAATCTTTAGGTTTATCAGGTGATATGGTGGGTCAGTTCGCTCCCGTTATCACTGATTATGTCTCTAAAAATGCAACACCTTATCTTACTAAAGCGCTAACTTCTGCTTTAACTGGACTATAAGTTACGTTGAGCAGGCCTAGCAATGCTAGGTCTGATCTATTTATATGCTCCATCTCGTATTCAGTGAATCCCATACGAGCCCGATATATTTTGATAGTCGTTCAAAAGTTGACTAATTCTTTAGTATTGGCCTATTATCAGGAACCTATAATTCTCTATTAACAATAACAATAATAATAAAAATATGAATAATAGCCTGAAAAACACCATTAAATTTCCTAAGCAGCTAGTACAAGCTGTTCTTTCTATTTTGCTTTTAAGTTTTTTTATTGCGGTACCCGCTAATGCCCATAGGGGCGCTAAAGGACAAGGGGATGCTTGTCGAATTGCTGTGGGTACTGAAGTCGTGCATTTCGCAGCCTACACGCCTACTTTTACTAAAGGTGAGAGTTATTGCGAGGCGATTCCGAATATTGGCTTAACACATATCGTTATTGATTATGAGGGCAAGAAATTACGCGACTCGACAGTTGAATTTGAAATTACTAAAGAGCCAGAAGGAACGCGCGTTTTTTATCAAAAACCTGAGAAAATAAAAAAAGGCTCAATGGATGCGAAAGTCGATTTTACTAATTTTGGCGCGGGCGAATACTTAACGCATGTCACTATCGTCGATCAAGGTGAGAAGCTGGATTCTCATTTACCTTTTACCGTAGGCATAGAGATTGAAGAAGATAATATCCCTTATAAATTGATTATCCCGATTATTTTAGTGGTTATTAGTTTGATTGCGATGAATGTTGTGGTCAATAGAAAAGAAAAAGCAAAGCAGGCGAATGCGACTGATGAGAGTAACTATTAATTAGTATTCCGTCATCCTGCGTGCTCTTAGCAGGAATCCATGCATTTTTAGTATAGATTTCCGATAAAAAAACTCGGGAATGACGGGTTAAGCTTAGGCAGTCTTATATTGATGTATACAAGCAATATAAAGGTTGTATACACAGAGAGTGCAGATAAATGGGTTTTTCTTTGTGGTGGAAATGTTGTCCGGTTTTAGTGGTTAAGCGATTTAAGTAAAGCAATGTGTCATGCCCGAGGTCTTGTTATTGTGTATGTAAAAGATAAGCTAATACAGCGAAGCTAATTGTGGAATATAAAGATTATTACAAAATAATGGGCATCGAAAAAGATGCGCCACAAGATGAAATTAAACGTGCCTATCGTAAATTGGCACGTAAATATCACCCTGATGTCAGCAAAGAAAAAGAGGCTGAAATACGTTTTAAAGAGGTTGGAGAAGCTTACGAAGTCTTGAAAGATCCCGAAAAGCGCACTGCTTATGATCAGTTAGGTGCTAATTGGAAGGCAGGACAGTCTGGTTTTCAACCCCCGCCTGATTGGGATTCAGGCTTTGAATTCCATGGTGGCGGTTTTACTGGTGACGGAGCGAGTGGTGCTGATTTTAGTGATTTCTTTGCCAGTCTTTTTGGTCAGCGTGCAGGCGGTTTTCAGGGCGCACACCATGCTCAACATACGCCGGGTGAAGATAGTCATGCAAAGGTTTTTATTGACCTTGAAGATGCTTACCTCGGCGCATCACGCAGTTTATCGTTGCGCTCGACAGCATTGGGTAAAGGTGGTTGCCCTGAAATAAAAACGCGGACACTCAATATTAAAATCCCTAAAGGGGTTAAAGAAGGTCAGAATATTCGTTTACAAGGGCAAGGTAGCCCGAGTTTGGCGGGTGGCAAAGCGGGAGACTTATATTTGAAAGTTGAATTCAATCCGCATTCTATCTATAAAGTCGAAGGAGCGGATGTTTCTTTGGAGCTGCCTATTACTCCGTGGGAAGCTGCGTTAGGTGCTAAGGTACAAGTGCCAACACCCGCGGGTAAAATTGATCTGAAAATCCCACTAGGTACGTCCAGCGGTAAACGTATGCGTCTTAAAGGACGCGGCATACCGGCTAAAATTGCAGGTGATTTTTATATCACCTTGGAAATCGCGCTACCTAATAAACTCAGCGACAAAGAAAAGTCTTTATACGAAGCTTTGCAGCAGGAAGCGGGCAGTTTTAATCCTCGGGCAAAATTGGGCGTATAAACATGGGCAATGAAGTCATAAATATAATCTCCGGTGTGATTGTCGAAGAGGATGAAAGCGTATCACTTAGTACTCTGTGTCGCTGTTGTTCTTTACCCGTGGAGCAAGTTATTGGTATGGTTGATCAGGGAATTATTGAGCCATTAGAATCTAAAGTAACCAGTACTTACTGGCAATTTTCTGGAGATAGCATTATTCGTGTACAAGCGGCTATTAGATTGCAGCGTGATTTGGGTATTAATGTACCCGGCACGGCACTAGCTTTGGAGTTGTTGGATGAGGTTAAGGCTTTGCGTCAACAAGTAAGCTCTCTCCAGCGAGACTAGATTTTGTAAAAAAGGAGTATTTCTAAGGTTTCAGAGATACACTTTATAAAGGAAGCTTCAATAAGTTGAGGTTTTCTTATAGAATTTACCTTAACTAAGCTATGCTATATAGATTAAAAAGTACAAATGGTATAAAACACATTAATTAAATCCTGAAAAATAGCTGCTATATCGCGCTAAATTCACTATGTTAAAATTCTCCGATGGAAATGACTCAACTTATTAGCTCGCCAATTTTAATAGCCTTTGTCATAGGGCTTTTTAGCAGCTTGCACTGTGTTTCTATGTGCGGCTCTATTATTGGTACTTTATCATTCAGCCTAAAACCTGAAATTCGTAGCAATAAAGCTAAAATGGCGACTTTTATTTTTAGTTATAATTTAGGGCGTATTTTCAGCTATGTGTTAGCAGGCCTTGCAATAGGTCTAATCGAATCTGTTGTAACGATGCCACTAGGCGAAGAACATGGACATCAAGTTTTAAAGATTATTTCCACGCTTATTATTACGGGCGCTGGCTTTTATATTGCTGGTTGGTTCCCCAGTTTTGCTTATATAGAAAAAACCGGTTCGCGTTTTTGGAAAACCATAGAGCCGTATGGCAGAAAACTCATTCCTGTCGCCACATTAAATCAAGCCTTTCTATTTGGCATGATCTGGGGCTGGATCCCTTGCGGCTTGGTTTATACCGCTGTGGCTTTAGCTGCAACCTCGGGCGACATCGTTACCAGTGGGTTATCCATGCTTGCATTTGGCTTAGGCACTTTACCTGCGGTTATGGGTACCGGTCTAGTTAGTTCATTTATCAGTCGCATATCCAGTTTGCGTAAAACCAAACAAATCATTGGCATGTTACTGGTCTTAGTTGCGATGATTAGCCTATGAGCCATTTTAATTCGATCATAAGTCACACGCCTGTATTCGATAATGTATTGCGTAGCGCACGCATGATCGCTGCTACCGATGTCACCGTATTAATAAAAGGTGAAACAGGAACCGGCAAAGAAGTTCTCGCCCAAGCTATACAAAAAGATAGTCACCGAGGAGGCAAGCCTTTTATTACGTTGAATTGTGCCGCGCTTCCTGAATCTCTCATAGAATCAGAATTATTTGGTCATAAACGAGGTGCTTTTACCGGTGCAATTGCTAATAAAATAGGTCTTTTCCAAGCGGCTGACGGAGGAACTTTATTTCTTGATGAAGTGAACTCTTTACCTCTTTCTATTCAGGCCAAGTTATTACGTTTTTTAGAAAATGGTGAATGTTTAGCTGTTGGTGATACGACAACGTATAAAGTGGATGTACGTATTATTTCAGCTACCAATGCTGATTTACAAAAACAAATTGCTGAGGGAAATTTTAGAGAAGATTTATACTTCCGACTTAATGTTATTCCATTAGAAATCCCTTCACTTAAAGAAAGAGTCGAAGATATAGAGCATCTAATTAAACATTATCAAGATCACTTTTCTAAGACGCATAATAGAGCTGCCCCCAAATTTAGTAAGCAAGCCCTTAAAATACTACAAAACCATAAATGGCCTGGAAATATTAGAGAGTTACGTAATTTATGCGAGCGTACATCTATTCTGTTGTCTGGACAGACTATCAATGCAGAAAACTTTCCGCATGACTTTTTTTCTATCAAAACCTCATTAGACGCAGGTAACGCTGACTTTTCTTTGCCTGAAGCCGGCATTAATCTGGATAAGCTAGAGGCTGATCTTATCCATCAGGCGCTAGAAAGAACCAATGGCAATAGAGCTAAATCTGCTAGATTACTCGGATTATCACGAGATACTTTACTGTATCGCATTCAAAAGCACGGCATAGCTAATCATTAAATTTATTGTTTTTTTGAATTTCAAGGGAGCAATCCGCTGGGAATAAAGATTTAACAATCTTCGAAACTAGATCTGTAACTTTTGGATTTAATGAAATTCTCGCTCCTTAGTATTTAAAGGATAATAGTTTGAATACCTTCTCAATAAAAGATAAGTTAATTTTAACTTTACTGATCTCCTCGCTAATCACACCTATTGGATTGTTAAGCTATATTGTGTTAGCTGGGCATCATGCGCAAGAAGAAAAAGAACTACGGGCTATTAAAGAATCCCAAGAAGAAAGTGTCTTATTTTTTGAACATACCCTACATCAAGCCTATTTGGACATTCTTTTTGTCAGCCAGATGGTACAACGTACCTTAGCGAATCCTATTAATAACAATCCTCATGCACTTAAGCATAAGGTACATAGCGATATTGATTTTATCTTTAAGCAGTTTTTGGAAATTCACCCTCTCTATCATCAAATTCGCTTAATTGACGATACGGGGCAAGAGCGTATTCGTTTTGATCGCGGGCCGGGGGAGGTCGTTCGCGTTACGGAGCAGGATTTGCAAGATAAACCTGCATCTAGCTATTTACAGGAAATACTCAAGTTACAGGTGGGTGACAGTTACATTTCAGACTTAGATCTTAATCGAGAATTAGGCCTTATTGAATTGCCGCATAATCCAACCCTACGTATTGCAATAAAACTGAATGCTGCGCAGTCCGGATTTAACGGGATCATTATTATCAATATTTCAGCACAAGCGATGCTGGATAAAATTAAGCAGCAGTCAGGTAATAATATCTATTTACTTGATGAACAAGGGTATTACATTATTCACCCTCACGTGGATAAGCAGTGGTCGGCGGCACTAGGTACTCAGTATAGTGTCATGAAAGATTTCCCCGAACTTGAATCATGGCAAGCACTGCGGCGCAAGAGCCAGAGTCAGGAAAGTACTGTAAAAACTAGCACAGAGACGCTGCAATTTAGCTTAATCAATAGCGGTAGCCGCTTTAATCGTCAATGGATTTTAATGACGCCCCTACCTAACCTCGGTGTTTGGGATATTATTCGGGAGGAAGCTATTCTCATTAAAATTTCAGCTATAGCGATTTTGATCTCTATTTTATTAGGGGTTCTCTTTGCTGTGCACTGGATTCTGAAACCTATTCAGTACATGGAACAAATTTCACAGCAATTGCTTGCGGGCTTACCGGTTGACTTAAATAATCCGTTCAAGCAAAAAGATGAAATGAGCTTACTTTGTCAAAAGTTAACTCAGATGGCGCAAATCATTTCAACAGCTCGAGAAGACAAAGAGCAGTATATTGTTTCATTGACCAGTGAAATAGGCCATAGAAAAAAGACAGAACAAGATTTATCTGTTTATAAATTTTTATTTGATTGCTCATCCGAGGCAATGGTTATTACCGATACGCAGGAAGAAGTGACTCATGTTAATGCGGCTTTTATCAGAATTACCGGTTACTCTGAAAGCGAGGTTATCGGGAAAACACCAAGACTCATTAGCTCAGGCAAGCAGAGTGTCGATTTTTATCAACAAATATGGCAGCAGATTAATACTAAAGGTTATTGGTCGGGTGAGAATCTGAATAAACGTAAAAATGGTGAGGTATTCCCTGTTCAGCAGAGTATCAATGCGGTGAGTATTAATAAAAAAACAGCATTCTATGTCTCTGTCTTTTCTGATATTAGTAAGTCTAAAGAGTATGAGAAAACGTTACGGCAGCAGGCCTATTATGATCCGCTAACCGGTCTTGCTAATAGAAAATTATTACAAGACCGATTAGCCCAAACCATTGCACGCATCCATCGGCATAAGCAGCATGGCGCTTTATTATTTATGGATCTTGATAACTTTAAACATATTAATGACTCATTAGGCCATGATTTTGGCGATGATTTATTAAATAGTGTTGCCATGAGGTTACACGAAGGATTCAGAGAAGGCGATACAATTTCACGCTTTGGCGGTGATGAATTTGCCGTTTTAATTCCAGATTTAAATGAGAATAGAGCGCTTGCTTGTCAGCAAATTGAAAATATTGCAGAAAAATTATTAATTATTTTAGCGCGGCCTTTTATGTTAAAAGAGCATGAATTACATGTTTCTTCTAGTATCGGCATCTCCCTGTTTCCTGGCGATGATATACAAAGTGCGGATGAAATCATTAAAATGGCAGATATTGCCATGTACTCATCTAAAAAAGCAGGAAAAAATACATATCGTTTTTTTCATGCAGATATGCAGGAAAAAGCACATCAACGCTTACGTATAGAAAAAGGTCTTAGAATAGCGATTAAAGAAGGACATTTTGTCCTTTTTTACCAGTGCCAATATACTGCTGAAAAAGTATTACTGGGCATGGAAGCTTTAATTCGCTGGCAGCATCCTGAACAAGGGTTGATTTCTCCTGATGACTTTGTTCCGATTGCCGATGAATCGGGGCTGATTGTGGCTATCGGTGAAATAATTATTCGACAAGCCTGTGAACAGATAAAACAATGGGAAAGTGCAGGGCATACTGTCCCGCATATTTCTATCAATGTCAGCCCAAAACAATTTGCACAAACTGATTTTGTAGAAACCGTTTCTTCAATCTGTAAAGAAGCAGAGGTTTCCGCTGAACAGTTAGTTTTAGAAATTACTGAGGCGACAATTATTCATGATATTGACGATACTATCGATAAAATGAACCAACTACAAAAATTAGGCTACCGAATATCCATTGATGATTTTGGCACGGGATACTCTTCCTTGTCGTACCTAAAAAGATTACCTATTAATCAATTAAAAATAGATAAAGCTTTCGTAGATGATATTACAACAGACATTGATAATGCCGTTATTGTGGACACTATTATCGCTATGGCACAACACTTAAAGCTCGATTTAATTGCCGAAGGCGTGGAAAACAAAACACAGCTTGATTATCTAAAACAACGTAATTGCAGCGGCTATCAGGGCTATTATTTTTGCAAACCCGTGCCAGCAGAAAAAATGTTTGTTAATAACAATAGGGTCTGTTGCTGATTAACATAGGTAACCATAAAAAGCGCACGCCAAAGCAAGTGAAATGTTGGGTTACGAAAAGCATATAACCCAAACTACGGGGCTAAGTTCTTTGATAATGTTGATCACGATTTTCTGATGAATCGCGTGGCAAAGTGTGTGGATGATGATCTTGTACTTGCACAGGTTAAAAAAGACGCACCATTAGACTTTATCTTTTTAAGCTGTGTAAGAAGTGCTCAAAAATCGTCGCGATGGGTATTGCTAAGCCGAGTCCACGGATAGGGCTGGTTTATCTGGGCAAGCGTTAAAGGTCGCAAAAGAAACTCGGATATAAAGGCTGGAAGGGAAAAGCTGTTTGGCTGGGTTAGCCTTTCTAACGTAGCGTAGAAAACGGATCTCAACCTTGTGTATTAAATGACCTATTCTTGATAGAAATACTCAGTTGAAATAAAAATTAAATAAGCGTATAGATTGTAATGAAATAGTAGGAAAAAGTGGTGGTGGGTCAAATCTGTTATTAGCTCCAAATATTAGGTTAGCAACTTAATTGATAACATAATATTTAAATGACATGCTATCAAGAAATTATCTGCCCGAACTGTAGTTGTAACACTACCATGAAATCGGAAAAAAACGCACACAATACACAGCGCTATCGCTGCCAGAATAATGAGTGTGCCACCCAAACTTTCATGCTCAAGTACCGCTATAAAGCGTGCGAATCAGGAATTAAGAAACAAGTCGTTGAAATGGCAATCAACAGTAGTGGTATCCGAGATACATCGCGGGTTCTCGGCATTCACAAAAAATACTGTTATCAGTATTCTAAAAAGCACAGAAGATAGCCTAGTACAGGTAAATCCTCTTTTCCTGCAGACAAACACAGACACGCCACGGGATGTCAGGTTTGAATTGGTCTGCGATGAGGCTGAGGTAGATGAACAAGGGTCATTTGTAGGAAAGAAATCAAACCAGCGTTGGTTATGGCATGCCGTTGATCATGCAACCAATACGGTGATTGCTTATGTCTTTGGGAAACGTAAAGATACTGTTTTTCAAAAACTAAAATCCTTACTTTCTCCTTTCAATATCGGTCGCTACTATACCGACGATTGGGGCGCTTATGATCGACATTTGAATGCAGAAGAGCATGAAATAGGAAAAAGAAACACACAAAAAATTGAACGAAAAAATCTAAACTTTAGAATATGGATTAAGTGTTTAACACGCAGAACTATTTGTTTTTCAAAGTTAGAAAAAATGCATGACATTGTAATCGGGTTATTAATCAATAAAGTAGAGTTTGGCCGAGACACCCATGCTTAATAACAGATTTGACCCACCACCGGAAAAAGTAAAACACACAAAATTAAAGGGGCGTAAAGTTCTGGCTCCTTATAGAAAGGAGAATACGTTATGAAACCTTTATCGCATTACACGCAAACAACAAATAATAAGCATAGGCTTATTTATTTAAACCTTATCTGGATACTTTTTTTTCTTTTAATTTCAGCCAGTATGGCTGTGGCAGAACCTCAATTGGTAAAAGATATTAACCCAAATGGTTCCAGTAGTGTGTATAGCCTGAGGGCAGGGAGTGAGCGCTTATTCTTTTTTGCACAAACTGACAATAATTCTAATACTCAACAGCTATGGACATCGGATGGTACCGAGGTAGGTACTATGCAAATAAGCAACATTGATAGCGACGAGTATACGATCTGGTATTCGAACAAAAATAACCTAGCGGTTAATCATCTCTATTTTTTTACACTACGCCGCAAGTCTGACAATGGCTATGAGTTATGGCGCAGTAACGGGACGGTTTCTGGAACTTTTAAAGTGATTGATATTCCAGATTACCTTGACTATGCGCATCAAGCAGTGGGCGCGGGGGGGGTATATTATTTTGTTCCGTGGAGTGATTCAGAATACGGGCGTGAACTTTGGGTGAGTGATGGGTCGACTTCGGGAACCCACATGGTGAAAGATATTAACCCAGGTGCAATAAGTAGTTCACCGCATAATTTAATGGCTGTCGATGACAGGCTATTTTTTCTTGTGGGTGATAATCTTTGGGTGAGTAATGGTTCATCAGTAGGAACACAGAAAGTCACACATTTTGAAGAATTATTTTATGGCGGCATACTACATACCATTAATGTTAATGATGTGATTTATATTGTTTATAGAAATAATGTGAGTGAACTCCAGTTATGGCGATATGATTCAATGTCAGGACAAAATGTCAAAGTTAAAGACTTCGGCGGTATTAGCTCGGATGCACCAGAGTTTGCAGCTGTTGGTGATGAGCTATATTTTATAGCTAAAGAGGTGGGTGCAGAGACTTATGATTTATGGAAAACGGATGGAACACCACAAGGCACTGTCGTTGTTAAGCATATTGGTGAAGCTATTATGGGGAGTTATGATTGGAACTTAACTAATGTTAATGGAACGCTGTTTTTCAGAGCGAACGATAAAGTACATGGTTGGGAGTTGTGGAAAAGTGATGGTACAGCATCGGGTACATTTATGATTAAAGACCTTAAAGAAGGGGTAAATAGTTCTTCACTTTACTGTTTTGTCGCTGTCGGTGATACTTTATTTTTTGCCGAGAAACAAACAAATTATGTGACTAATCTCTGGATGAGTGATGGCACGGAAGCAGGGACAGTCAATACGGATACAGGCGTAAGCCAGCTTAGATGTCCAGTTAAGTTTAACGAGCAGTTATATTTTTATGGCAGCGACCGAAGCACAAAGGATTTTGGCAGCGAGCTATATCGATATAATTTATCTGATTCTGACAATGTAGTATTTGCTCCCGAGATTAATGTCTCTACTGATGGCGTGAGAGTGAATATTTCATGGAGTAGTGTTGCAAATGCCGAAGGGTATACCTTGTTTTATGCGCCTTACCCTTATACTGGGTCTGAAACGATTGGATCGATAGAACTGGGGAATGTATCTGGCTTTTCTGCTGATCTTTGGTCTGGAGCGGCCTATTATGTTGCGATAACATCCCGTCGTTCTGATTATATGAGTGAGTACTCTAACGTTACTTTTTTTATTATAGGGCAATAAGTATAAAGCGTAGCCCGACGAGGGTAGTACAATTTCATCATTGGGCTACGTAAGGCTTAGTTTTTGATTGTTCTGCTCATAATGATATTAACTAAAAGTGGGCTAAAGAACATTACTCACTTGTGGTTTGTACAGTAGTAAAAAATAGGGTCAAGTATTGCATCGTGCATTGCTTTAACATGAAAATTTAACTATGCACAATTCAAGACCTGACCCCACTTTCCCTGATTGTGGTTCGCTGTGCTCACACAATCTATCCTTATTCGTTAGGCTTAATTAATCATCTGAGCTATTTATACAGTCTTGATCCACTCCATCATTTAATATTTCTTCTGCATTGGGGTTAATTCCAAAGTCCGTATCATGACAATCACCCTCTTCTATTGAAAATCCATCATTATCTTGATCTTTATCAATAACTTCACCAAATTCAGTTACTTCAAATAATAGTTTTGCTTCATTAGGTACGTATTTGAAGTCTGCCCATAATTTTTTTTGCCCCTCTGGTGTTGTATAGATTAGTTCATTTAAATGAAACCTTAGTGCAGGGGAAAGACCAACAGGAGGGGTTGTAGAGCCGTTCATTGTAATATTACAAGTTATAGGGTTTGTTACACATTCTTGTTTTCCCTCTTCCTTTGCTTCTGATAGCTCTTCCTGTGTGTAACCACCTAATGAAGTAATTGAAATCCCACAAGAGCTAGGACTGTTTTTACAATATTCAATAGTTACATTATCTAATAAAAAGTCCTCTGTATTTTCCTGTTCCGTTTCTATAAAAAACTGATACTCCGTTGTGTTACCATTATATTGGTACAATTTTATGTAGTAGATTCCTGCCTCTAAATTCAATGAAACAGTTTCTTCAGTAGTGGAAAACATTTCTTCATGTAATTCTGCTCCTGTTTTATTGTATAAAACAAAATAAGGGTAATCACTATCTCGATTTTTTGTAGACATACTGAAATTAAACCCATCGACTGAGGTAACAGAGAATTTAAACCAATCCTCATCTCCTGACGATTCATTACTGCCTACAATTAAGGAGTTTAAAGGTATACCTTTGGCTGTTTCCTGTGTATTTGGGTAATCATCCGCAATTAATGCTCTGGGTATTATCGATGTTGCATTTGTCAATACCGAAAAAAAAGATAAAAGTACGAAAGTTCCAATTAGTATATTTGTATTGCTTCTCATCGTATTCCTAATATTTTATAGCCTAATTATATTATTAACAGGCACATTCGCCCTGATATTCCTAGGTATTGACCTGAAAATCAGGCGCAGTTGCCTGCTATCCAATTTATCCTGTCATATTGCCTTGATAAGTGATGTTACCCGCTTAATCAGGCAATCAACAAAAAATCCGCGTTTAAAACGAATTCCTTTCAAAGTATAGTTTCACTTATGAAAATAGACCAAGAATTGTCGTCGCTAGGCTCAATTCGGGTCAATTTTCATGGTATGTGTTGGCTTAGGTTTTTATTGCTCGCTCTCACGCAGAACAAAAAAATGAGGGTAAATAATACGTGACTTTGACGCACTAGCATGAGTATGTTAAAAACAAGCCCTTAGATAGCCTTAGCAAATGGTCAAAAAAAACACATAGAAATGAATGATCCTCAAATAATAAAAATAAAAGCAGCAGGGGTCGGTTATTTGATTAACCGTATTCAAACTTTATTCGTCGGCATGCTTCGCGTGTGGACGATTCCTATCGTGTTAATGCTCAGTGTGGCTTCTGGTTTTACCACTTATTATGGGATGTCGCATTTCATTATTCCGTGGATTGCTTTGGTCATTACCGTAGCGATTCAGTCTATTGTGGTGATTTGTTCGCTAGAAATCGCGGGCATCCATTGGAAAGCCAATCGGATGCGCTATTTTTCGGTGCTTTGCTCATTATTGATTGCTTTAACCGCTTCGGTATCGTTTTCCTATTTTAAATTTTACGAAATTTCTGAACAGGATACGATCCATATCGACCGCTTAAATCATCTTAGGCAAGATATTAAGGCTTATGTAGATAAAGTTTTAGTGATTAAGAGTAGCGTCTTAACTCAGCAGCGGGGAGAATTAGAAAAAGCCTCGAAAGAAGTCACACAAGCTTATTTTGGCACGCATCCTGAAATTGTTGCTGGCTATCGTAATCAAGTGGGTGAGGGGCCTTTTTGGGAACGCTACAATGATATTTACCAAGCCAAGAAGCAAACTATGGTGCAGTTGGAACAAGACTTTTCTACGCTGGATAAAAGCGTTCAGCAGGTACAGGTTAATCTCTCGCAGTTAGATGTCGCAGATAATGTGCAAGATTCATATTATGCCTTGCTGACTAGCTTTCAAGCGATGCAACTGCAAGTCAATCAATTGTCCAGCCAATTTAGCCATCCTTTACCTGATGCCCCGTTATTACTGACTTATAAGCAATTTATCGAAGGTGTGAAGCCCAGCATTGCGATGTGGGATGGCTTTTCATTATTTGCTTTTACCTGTGCCGCGATGGTGGATTTTTTCACAGTGTTACTTTCTTACCGTTTGGAATTTACCGCGCCTGGGCCATTGACCTCGGATGAGGAGGATCTGGTATTTGAGTGTTTAAGGCAGTTTACGGAGTTCCGCATCAATGGTAATGATGAGCTGGAAATGATTATTGAAAAAACAGAATTAGAAAAGGCGCGGCGTTATTCGGATTGGTCGCGTATGTTCGCGGTCGGCTTATTATTGAATCGTGGTTTTCTGAGGAAAATTGACCATAGAACGGTTGAATTTGCACCTAATTTATACCCTCTGATTGCAGCAAAAATGGGTGATAAGATTAATGCATTACGTGCACAAGCCAAAGCCTCTAAGGCAGGTGATAGCCATGAATAATTCACCGGCAGAGATAGATCAATGGCTGATAGAAGGCGTGCAAGAACACGAGAAAAGTTTTGAGCTGCAAGTTTGGGAAACGAATTTCGATGTTGAGCGACAGCTTGTTTATAGTAAATTTGGCCCGTACAGTAAGTTATTCTTACGTCCTGAGAAGTTTGTTCAGCGTTTTTACCATACGCTTTATCCCTTACTAATTGAAGATTGGGCGATTATCGAGCAGTTGCAGTTATATGAGGGGTTTTGCACGCTAGATATTAAACTGGAAGTGCGATTTCAGGCGACTTTGGCCTATGCGCAAAGCCAGATAGAAATATTGTCAGAAATAAATGAGCATATTAAAACGACTTATCAGAGTGTGATTTTAGATTTAATTCACCATAAGTTATTTGTTGCTTTGCCTGATGATGCATGGGTGCAAGCTGGTTTAGGTGATATAGAAAGAGCGATTGATTTTGCAGTCAGTGAAATGCTAGTGCTGAATAATATTCAAGCGCAGACGACCTGCTATTTAAAAGCGTCTTTTGCTGAATTTCCTGATGTACAATTGGGTAAAGAGCATTTGTATCTCAGTGTCTTAAAAAAGAACTTTGAAGTAAATGAGCAGCAGCGAGAAGAGTTATTTCGGCAAGAGCAATTATCCGAAGAGCAAGCTTTAGCGCACAAACAACTGCAACTTGAATTGTTAAAAGAGCAGGCTGAACTAGGGCAATTAAAGCAAGCACAAGACGCCGAGCATAAAAGGCGTTTATTGCTCGATCAAGAGCAGCAATTACAAGTGCAATTAGCGATAGAAAAGCGCATGCACGTACAAAAAGTAGAGCATGAAAACGAGCTCAAAGCGATTGAATTTGAAGCCTCCTTGCGTGAACAAAAAAGGCAAGAAGAGCAAATAAGAGCGGGTGAACAGAAAATACAAGCCGAGCAATTAGCGCATCAAAGCTTATTAAAAGAAAAACAACTACAATCCGATATTGCCAAGCAGGAGCTTGAGCAGACAAGTTGGTTAGTAGCAAAAAATAAAGAGCATGAATTACAGCTAGAGCATGAGCAAAAGCAGAAGCAATTGAAGTTTGATATGGATGTTGCTAATAAAAAGCGCGAAGAGCAGCAGCGCATAGAAATGCAGGAGCAAAGTTATGAGACTAAGAAAAATTCAGATATTTATTTGCGCAGAGAAATTGAGTTACTAGAATTAGATAAAAAACGCTTAGAATTGGAGACAGCGATTAAAGAAGTAAAGCCTGAAGGTTAGTGTTTTTAGGCGAACAAATATTTCAAATAACGGTAGGGCGGACTTTAGTCCGCTAACTTAAGTTATGTCATGGTCAAAACATTACGGAGTATAAAATGAAAACTAAAGTAGAAGTTTATCCCGCAACAGAACAAGAAGGCGGCGGATTCTGGGTTTGTGTTTGTATTCATGTGAGCAGCTATTATAAGCATATGGATAAGAGTCGAGTGCATTGCCTAGATCAGAAAGCCGTTTCCGATGCCACTTGGAATGCGCTAACTCATAAGGTTTGCCCCGAATGTGGGCATGTTTTTTCCACGCATGGCTGGGATGGTATTGATGCTCATTGGCGCGCACATCATGAAGAAGTGATTAGTTATGAAGACGCTTGGAAATTAATTAGCAAAGATAAATATGTTGAAGTGATGCTGGCTTCGGCAGAGTAGCTTTTTAACATTTGATGGGTAAATATTCAGAGCCCCCACTAAGCAATTAAGATTTCAGCTAAAAAACTATCCCAAGCTATTAATCGTTCGTTTAGGGAATGAAAAATTGGTGAAATTTCGAGGGGGTGTCTGAATACTTACTTTGATGGTGGTTTTTTTGCATGCTCTAACGTTATGATTTGAATTCAGGCTGTTAAACTATGCGTAACATCAGTTAATAATAATGAGAAGTTACAAAGGCGATCCTTAATTTATATTTTACGGATTTACTGCGGAGTTTTTAGTGCTTATTTTAAAACAGGCGACAGTGCCGCTCATTTCATTAGCCGTCAAAATATAATGTTGGTCATCGATAACAAAATGCGCAATGCCTTCTGGTGATTTTTCTTCGTCTCCAGGGATTTTCCCTAGAGCGACAGCTTTAGGTTGAGTGGGATCGGACATGTCGATTAAAACTATTGCGCCAGCTCGCTCTAAATCGACGACTATATAGTCTTTGTTCGCCATTTCAAAGCCGACCACCATTTCAGGCTCTGTCCCTTTCTTATTGCTACGTAGTTCTGGGTAAACGCTGTGCTGATAAGCTATTTCATCTAGTTGATTGCCTGTGTCGCCAATAAGATTACCACTATAAGCATCGAACACGCTGACTGAGCGCCCGCCACTGAAGATGTTATCTTCTGGCTCTTTAGTTGCGAAATCAACGTCACCTTCATCGGCAGTGACAAAATAGCGTCCGTTAGTTATGGTTGCAATGCCATCGGGTTCTCGGGTGCTGGTCTGGTTTTGATCGAACTGTATCCAGCCATCAGCATGAGAATCCATAGAATGTACCGTCGTGCCTAAGTTGAAATAACGGATAATTTTTTCTGTTGTTAAATCGACGACAGCAACTGCATTTTCTTCTTGCAGCGTGACGTAAGCGCGTTTTTCATCGGGTGAAATAGCAATATATTCTGGCTCTAATAAGGCGGGTGAGTAACTTTTTATGGGAATTAAAATAGCTGCTTCGCCTTTTAATTCATTGCCGAATACAGGATGCCCCTCAAAAGAACCAAGTAACACTTTTTTGTTATTAATTAAACCATCGTTATTGAAATCTTGTTTGCGGCTGATAATCTGATCACCATCCCAATCGATTTTACGCTTTAAGTAGTGTCCATTAGTCAGAATAACAAAGCCTTCATGATTGGTAATATCGGCTAGCGCTAATTCATTATGTGCGCTTATTTTCCCTGCTTCATTAATATGCACTATTGATATGCTACCTTCGGCTGAAAAGAATTGTTTACTAGCTGGGTCAAACCAGAACTCTTCACCTTCATTGGCTGTTAATGCGATATGGCCTTGTTTGGCGAAGACTATAGAGTCAGGCCCGTAGCCAACCGTTGCGCTATCTATTAATGCGCCTGTGCTGGCAGAGTGTAATTGCACGCGACCTCGAATTAGTCCGGCATTAATAGCAGCGGCAAACATATCGTGCGTGGGATGAAAATCAACAGAGGTGAGTTCTTCACCAGTATTTAAGTGCAGAGAAAAACGGGCAATGCGTTTAAGTTTATGAGGGTTGGAAATATCTAAAATATCAACTTCGCCGGTTTTCGAGTTGCTTACCGCTGCGCGTAAAGAAGATGCTTGAACGGTAACAATTTCAGTGCCATCTTCATAATTAGAAGAGTACAAAGAAATAGCTTCTAGTGCCCATTGCTGTTTGGGTGGTGAAATTGAAGAGCAGGCAGGCAAGAGTGCCGATAAAACAATGAGATAGAGGAATGAATTAGACAAGGGAGTCCCCAAAAATACTGAGTGAGGTGAATTTATATGAAACACTAGAGAAGGCAGTTATATCCTGCTCCCTCTGTGCTCTGTGTGCCCTCTGTGGTTATAAGCTTGTTTTAACTAAAATTGAAAATTAGCGCTTCAACTTATCCTGCAAAATCTTATTAACCTCGCCTGGATTAGCCTTGCCTTGTGACTCTTTCATGGTCTGACCTACAAAGAAGCCGAAAACTTTATCTTTACCACTTAAGTACTGCTCTACTTGACTTGGGTTATCGGCGATGATTTTGTCAATAATCGCTTCGATAGCGCCGCTATCAGTAATTTGCTTCAGACCTTGAGATTCAATAATTGCATCCGCACTGTCTTCGCTATTAAGCATAGCTTCAAACACTTGTTTGGCGATTTTTCCAGAAATAGTGTTATCAGCAATACGTTGTAATAAACCCGCTAAGCGTTCATAAGAGATAGGCGACTGAGTAATATCTAGGTTTTGCTTGTTTAGCGCACCCAATAAGTCACCCGTTACCCAGTTGCTACAGGTTTTTGCATCACAGCCCGAGGATTTAACTAAGGCTTCAAAATAATGCGCGAGTTGTTTGGCACTAGATAAAATACCCGCTGTTTCAGCATCTAATTGATACTCAGCAATAAAGCGTTGTCTTTTTATTTGTGGTAATTCAGGTAAGTCGGCTTTAACTGTGGCGCGTAATTTATCACTAATGAAAACTGGCAATAAGTCAGGATCAGGGAAGTAGCGGTAATCGTTCGCCTCTTCTTTGCTGCGCATCGAGCGGGTTTCATTTTTATCAGCATCATACAGGCGTGTTTCCTGAGTGATTCTGCCACCGTTTTCAATGATTTCGATTTGTCGTTCAACTTCGATATTGATCGCTTTTTCGACAAATTTAAACGAGTTGATGTTTTTTAATTCAGTCCGCGTACCGTATTCTTCTTGGCCTTTTGGGCGTATAGATACGTTAGCATCGCAACGGAATGAGCCTTCCTGCATATTGCCATCGCTAATCTCTAAATACTGTACGAGTTCATGAATCTTGCGCATATAGGCGATGGCTTCTTTCGCTGAACGCATATCTGGCTCAGAAACGATTTCTAGTAAAGGTGTGCCAGCGCGGTTTAAATCAATCCCTGTTAATCCATGAAAATCTTCATGTAAGGATTTACCAGCATCTTCTTCTAAATGCGCACGAGTAACACCGATGCGTTTGGTGATCCCATCCACTTCAATATCCATATGACCTATGCCAACAATGGGGTGATCCATTTGGCTGATTTGATAGCCTTTAGGCGAATCTGGATAGAAATAATTTTTTCTGGCAAAGACTGAAACGTCGGCGATTTCCGCATCAATAGCGAGTCCAAATTTAACCGCCATGCGCACGACATCTTCATTCAGTACCGGCAATACGCCAGGTAAACCTAAGTCAACTGCACAGGCTTGCGTATTCGGTTCTGCTCCGTAGGCGGTTGCGGCACCGGAAAAGATTTTTGATTTTGTTGCGAGTTGGGTGTGAATTTCTAACCCAATAACAGTTTCCCATTGCATAGTGATCTCCTTACTCGAAACCTTTCGGTGTTTGTTGATGCCAGTC
>Ga0105357_10000449_pt1 | contig 21623 bp, 18 predicted proteins | sample GOMGulsemesocosm_4_FD_83660 | JGI IMG/M metagenome (GOLD analysis project Ga0105357, IMG submission 83660) | Methane-oxidizing microbial communities from mesocosms in the Gulf of Mexico - GOM15B Gulf of Mexico | ecosystem: Environmental > Aquatic > Marine > Cold seeps | place: USA: Gulf of...
ATAAAATATTGAAACCTCAAACTGTGTTTTATACAACGCAGGAAACACAAACTCGTGTTCAGCCCTATCAACGCCCTCGACTCAAGAATTTACAGGGAAAATAAAGGCCACAGAGAACGAAACCGGTACAAAATCACTAGTAACTTAATAAGTTGGTACTAATATTTGAAAATAGTTCCAAATGCGGCTTAGAGTCATTCAAACAAGGTATGTAAGCAAATGACTCTCCACCAGCCTGTAAAAAATCATCTCTAATCTCAATGGCTATTTCTTCTTTGGTTTCTAGACAATCGCTGGAAAAAGCTGGGCAAATAACTTGAATCGACTTAACGCCTTCGGCGCCCCATTGTTTTACTTGCGCAACGGTATAAGGCTGTAACCATTGAGCACGCCCTAGGCGAGACTGGAAGCTCATCTTCCATTGTGACTCTGACAAGCCTAACTTTTCAGCTAAAGCTGATGCGGTTGCTGCACATTGTTCAAAATAAGGGTCGCCTAGGTCAACGCAGCGCTGGGGAATACCGTGAAACGACATGAGTAACTTATCCGCGGTACCATTAAGCGCTCTAAATTCATCTACCGATGATGCTAAGGCGTTAATGTAATCGTCTCTTTGGTAGTAATGCTTACACACTCGAATATCTGTAATGTTACGAGATTGCAATTGGTGCTTCGCTATTTGGTCGTAGACAACGGCCGTCGTGGTGGCCGAGTATTGAGGGTAAAGCGGTATCACCGCTATGCGACGAACGCCTTTCTTTTCTAAGCGCTCAATTTCCTCAACCAATCCCGGCTTGCCATAACTCATGGCATAACACACCTCAGTATCCTCGAAGCCAGGCTCGGTGTTTAATATGGACTTCACCCCATTGAATTGCGCAATGGTAATTGCACGCAAAGGAGAACCCTGCTCCGTCCATATGCTCGCGTAAGCTTTTGCCACCTTAATCGGACGCCTTGGCAAAATTAAACAATTTAATATGAGCCACCAAATAGGCTTAGGAATCTCTACTACACGCTGATCACTGAGAAACTCACGTAAAAATTTTCGCACTGCAGCAGGCGTTGGCTCTTCAGGAGTACCAAGATTAACCAGTATCACTGCGGACTTTGAAGAAACTTCAGCACTCATCAGAATTCCTAGACGGCTTGTAAAAATATCCATTCAAACAACAAAACAGAAAGTTATGGAATTATAACCCAAGCATACACCGGTAGGCAGTAAAGCCGGTAAAGAATGAGCTGAACGCTCTAGAACCCGTATAAATAAAATAGATAGTCAATCACTGACTGAGAACCCTGGGGAAAACCCACTGAGAATGACGTCAACTGAATAGAACGCCAGTGCTGGTCTTAAGATAGCTTGGATAAAGAGAAATGTGAGCGATATTCATTGATCAAAAAGAAAGGATAAACGCCGCTAACAGCGGCGTTTATATTAAGCGAGAGTGGCTCGCTTATGATTTCTAGCCTAGAGCGGCAAAAACCTTAGTTTTGATATCATCCATTGAACCGACACCAGGTACATTGATGTATTTGGTTTTCACCACGCCTGCAGCGGCCATGGTTTCATAATACTCAACCAGAGGCTTAGTTTGATCGTGGTAGACATCGAGTCTTTTACGGACAGTTGCTTCAGTGTCATCAGGGCGCTGAACTAATGCTTCACCAGTCTCGTTGTCGACACCTTCGTTTTTCGGGGCATTATAAACTAGGTGATAAACACGGCCAGATGCCTCATGAACTCGGCGACCACTCAAACGAGAGACGATTTCTTCATCATCCACATCGATTTCAATCACGTGGTCAATTTCAACACCTGAAGCTTTTAAGGCTTCAGCTTGTGGAATAGTGCGCGGGAAGCCGTCGAAAAGAAAGCCATTGGCGCAATCACTCTGCTCAATACGCTCTTTAACCAAGGCAATAATCAAATCGTCCGATACTAAACCACCGCTGGCCATAATATCTTTAACTTGCAAGCCAAGATCACTACCCGCTTTAACTGCAGCACGTAACATATCGCCGGTGGAAATTTGCGGAATGTCGTACTTTTCCATAATGAATTGGGCTTGGGTGCCCTTACCAGCGCCTGGTGCGCCTAATAATATCACTCGCATTACGGAGTTTCTCCTAAGTATTTAAAAACCTGATATCTAATGTTTTGGTAGCCCCAGGGCCTAGCATGTTTGCTGGCAAGCTATCGGGGCGAGACGGCCGATACAATACACTTACAGACCTCTAATCACAAGAGAATAGCTTTTTTAGACGCCGATCACCCTGTCAAAATGGTCATTTATCATGCACTTATTTGGCATCTAGCCTGCTTTGTAACCATGTCTTTGGAATTCGAACGTCTACTATAATCGATACTGGCGATTTATCTGAATTGGACATTGGTCGAAGTATAAATACACTCGTACAAAAAAAGCACACCTAGCTGAACGCAGTCGCTCCAAAGGCGTAGCCCAAAGAAATAACACAATCAATACTGATATTAAGACCTTGAACAGGCCTGACCAGAATCCAAAGATAGCTTTGGGGTTAAATGTCGAATTATGGCCCGTGGAGGTAGCTGGTATTAGTTTCAGGCACCGGTGATGGAAAATGAAAATCCTAAGGTGAAGCTAAATGGCTTTTTCTTTGCGCTTAGCCTGCTGCCAGTATTCTTCTAATTGTGAAGGGGAATGATCCGACCACGATTGCTTTGATTCTTTAACCGAACCTTCGACATCGCAAAAACGACGCTCAAATTTTTGATTGGCTTTTCTCAACACAGATTCAGCGTCGAGCTTAAGATGACGAGAAAGGTTAACCAGACAAAACATCAGGTCCCCAAGTTCCTCTTCAATTGCATTTGGATCCTGCTCGAGCAAGGCTTCCTCTAACTCAGCCTTTTCTTCCTCGACTTTGTCCATGACGGATTTAGTAGTGGGCCAATCAAAACCAACACTTGCAGCACGCTTTTGTAGCTTTTGGGCTCTCGCCATGGATGGTAAGCCTAGAGGGACATCCGCTAAGACACTATTCAAGCCCTTAGCGGCACGCTCTTGGGACTTTCTAGCTTCCCAGTTATCTTTAATGGCCGTTTCTTCTAAGGCTTGTGCGTCAGTGTCGATAAAGACGTGGGGGTGCCTCTCTACAAGCTTAGAAGACAGCGCTGTAACAACACTACTGAAATCAAATAAGCCGTCTTCCTTAGCCAACTGACTGTAAAAGATAACCTGAAAAAGCAAATCACCAAGCTCTTCTTTTAGATGATGAAAATCTTCACGCTCAATGGCATCCGCGACTTCGTAAGCCTCTTCAAGTGTTGAAGGCACAATGGAGGCATAGCTCTGTTTTTTGTCCCAGGGGCAACCTGTATCTGGGTCACGTAAACGCGCCATAATCCCCAGAAGATCATCCAACTGATAGTTTTTGGGAGCTTGCTCATCGCTTGCCATTCAAGTTATCTCTCTGTTGCTTTTCCGATTTTTGGCTATTCATTATCAGAGGTTCCCTAACACACCAACGCTAATTTTCGCTTCGGTGTTTGGAATTTATTTTTTACGGATTGCCAACTCAACGTTAGGTAGGCGATTAAGGCGCTCCAAGACTCGGCTCAATTCGCTAAAGCTATGAATCTCAATAGTAAAGCCCATGTGCACCGTATGCTTGGATTTATTCGACAAGGTCTCCATCGCCGAAATATTGATGCGCTCTACATCTAACAATGCCGTTATATCGCGTAAAAGGCCGTGGCGATCAATGGCCTCCACTTCGAGGCCAACACTGTAAACCTCCTGCGGCGCAGCAGACCAAGAGACCTCAATAATTCGCTCCGGCTCATCAACTTGTAGCTGCAACAGGTTGGAACAATCTTGCCGATGGATAGAGACGCCTCGCCCAAGAGTAATGTAACCCGCAATTCCATCCCCTGGCACCGGCTGACAACAGCCGGCGAACTGAGTCATTAAATTACCAACGCCATCAATATAGACATCGCTGTTATCAAACTGCTGGCTCGCCCTGCCAACTAACTGAGTCGGGTGAACATTATCGTTACCAAGGATTTTTTGGGCAGCATTTAGCACATGGCCAACACTGATATCACTGGCGCCTACCGTTGCGTAAAGGCTCTCCAAAGATTTTAAGTTCAACTTTGAGACGAGCGTGTCGAAGTCTAAATTTTCGACCGCTAAACGACTAAATTCTTTATCCAGTAAAGCCCGGCCACTAGCCACGTGCTGGTCTCTAGCTTGCAACTTAAACCATTGTTGCACCTTGGCTCGAGCTCTGGCAGTTTTCAAGTAACCCAAGGCAGGTGTAAGCCAATCTCGACTCGGAGATTCACGCTTACCGGTTAGGATTTCGACTTGATCACCGGTCGACAATGATTGGTTTAATGGCACGATGCGTCCATTACGTTTTGCACCGCAGCATCGATGGCCTACATCGGTGTGAATCCGATACGCAAAATCTAAAACCGTAGCCGCTGGCGGTAAGTCAATTACGTGGCCGTCAGGGGTAAAAACATAAATTCTATCCTGCTCTATACCACGACTTAAATCATCCTCCAGGGCGCTGCTGCCGAGCTCTTCGCTCCACTCTAAGACCTGTCTTAACCAAGCAATTTTTTGCTCGTAGCTATCTTGTCCGTCGTTATCGTCCGTGCCTTTATATTTCCAGTGCGCGCAAACCCCGAACTCGGCCTCTGCGTGCATAGCGTGAGTTCGGATTTGCACTTCCAAAACTTTTCGATTTGGCCCGATGACAGCGGTATGTAAGGAGCGATAGCCGTTTTCTTTGGGCGATGCTATATAGTCATCAAACTCATTTGGGATCAGTCGCCACTGGCTGTGGATAATACCCAGCATGGTGTAGCAATCGCTTACGGTTGGCACGAGAATTCGCACAGCTCGAATATCATAAACTTGCGAGAAGCCAATATCTTTGCGGCGCATTTTTCGCCAAATACTATAGATGTGCTTAGCGCGCCCATCGATTTGAGCATCGATCTGAGCATCAGTGGCCGAGCTCTTTAAAAGCTCAATTACTTCTTCGATATAATCCTGACGGTCGACACGACGCTCATCCAAGAGTTTTGCGATGTGCATATAGTCATCGGACTCAAGGTAGCGGAAGGAGAGGTCTTCAAGCTCCCATTTAATGTGTCCAATACCTAAGCGGTGTGCCAATGGCGCGTAAACATCCGCGACCTCTTTTGCGACTCGACGACGTTTTTCTTCGTCTGAGTTTTTCACTTCACGAATAGCACAGGTACGTTCGGCAAGCTTGATAAGCGCCACACGTACATCATCGACCATCGCCACCAGCATTTTTCGAATGTTTTCAGCTTGTTCCTCTTGCGGGCTACCTAGAACACTCCGCTCATTATCATTACGAATATTGCTGATCGCCGCCATTCGTAAAACACCAGAAATCAATCCGGATACGGTATCGCCGTATTTCTTCTTAACTTTTAATAGCGGTAATTTATTTTCGCGTACGGCACGGTATAAAATCGCAGCCTGTAGTACTTCGCGGTCAGCTTCTAAGTCGGCAAGTATTTCCGCCATCTCTAAGCCCGTACGAAAACAGCCTTGGCTTTTTGCCCAGCTATTTTCAGAAGGCACTACCTCGGATTCTATTTCCCTAACGAACTGGCAAGTCTGATGCAGCTGACTTAAATCAGCACAATCGAGATGATCTGTCACATTGAAACGGAGCTGTAAACGTCGTAACCAAGAGGCTATGTCGACCTGGCCTTGTTCATTGATTGGGTGTTCTTCTCTTACTTTAACCATAATACCCTTCTGCAACGCGACTGGCGTCGCCAGCAAACCTAATTAATACGTAAAGAAGATGCTCGCGCCTTCACAACTTAATTATCTTAGGTTTTAATTCATCGCCCTTTACAGGCTTAATTTTTATTATAGGGTGGTAACCCTGCCCTTAGACACCTAGTGGCAACCCTGCCCTGAGACACCTATAGAGGCCAATAAATTTGGCCCCCCATTTTAGATGAAGTTACTTCTCAAATTTGCTCATCAAACATTAAGCTGACAGCTATACCCCTCAGCCTGATGACTTAGGTGTCAGCTTTAAAAGCGCCATGCATTCTACATGTTCGGTATGGGGAAACATATCCATAAACGCGAGTTTTTCCAGTCGATAATCAGCTTGCGCTAATACTTTTAAGTCCCGAATTAAACTCGAATAATTGCACGAGATATAGAGTACCGTTGGAGCAGAAAGTTCGATTAAAAAGGGTAATACTCCTTCAGCACCGGCACGCGGGGGATCCAATATGACCGCGTCAAATGCCGTCGACTTCCACTGGGCTCTATTGGCGCTAAGCTCTAAATCTTCAACATAGAAGTTAGCATTATCAATACCGTTGGACTCTGCGTTTAAGCGGGCTTGCACCACCATGTCCTGGTCTAGCTCCACGCCGCTTATGGAGCCTACTCGAGCCGCCACAGGGATCGTGAAGTTTCCAACACCACAGAATAAATCTAAAACCTTCATCTCAGAATTTGGCGCCAACCACTCAAGAGCCTTACTCACCATATCTTGGTTAACAAAGTTGTTAACTTGGATAAATCCATTGAGCGGAAACTCTAAAGTCTTGCCATCCACTGCGTAGGCAGTTGTTGTTTTGGCGCCACCGCCACCAACGTCACTTAAATCGACAAAGGTCGGGATTTGGCCCTTCTCATCGACTACGGCCAGCAAGTACGAATGATTAACAGCCAAGGCCTTTAACGATTCGAACGCCGCGCCCAAGTCCGCGGTGCGGCGGACAATAATCGCAGGATGAGGCTCGGCATCAATAATCTCTACATGACCGATAAATCGTCGCCAGTTTCGATCAGGCTCTAGGGCCATCCACTGGTTTAATACCAGTAAAATTTGCTGCAGCGGCTCAGTTAAAACCTCACAGCCTGAAATAGCTAACGTGTCGTTGCTATTGAGCTTGCGAAATCCCAGCTGCCCATCTTGAGAGATGCCCAATCTAGCGCGACGCCGATACGCTAGCGACGGACTTTGGATGAATTCGATATTATCAGCTGTAGGGACACTGACCGCCTTGACCGGAGGCTTAGCATGGGGCCTTCGAAGCCCAAGCTTAGGCATTACAACCTTTGGGACTTTAACCTTCCACTGGCCCCGCATATCAGTCATAGCACTATCAGCTTTGTGCTCAAGCTGCTTGGCATCACTAAGGTGCTGCAACCGGCAGCCACCGCATTCACCATAATGAGAACAAAATGGCGCTTGGCGATGCTCACTAGGCTCTTCGACAAATCGTAAAACTGCCTCATCGAAATTTTTATGCTGCTGGCTTATTTGAGCGCTCACCAGCTCACCGGGTAAGGCGCCGCTAATAAAGACTTTTTTAGCATCGTGTTTCTGCTCAGCAGCAACACCGATCCCTCGCCCATCGTGGCTTAAAGAAGCAATTCGGTACAAGCCGGTTTTTTGCAACGGGGCGGATTTGTTTCTTGATGCTTTAGCACCCTGGGAATGGCGTCGACCGCTATTAGAGCGGCCCTTAGAATTAGTCATGTTGGAGCTTTAAGGAGTTTATCGAGGCTGGCGATTATACAGACCGGACGATAGATAGCGATCTCCACGATCACAAATTACAGCTACGATAACCGCATTGTCCAACTCTTGATTTAAGCGAAGCGCGCCAGCAACTGAACCGCCGGACGAAACGCCGCAAAATATCCCCTCTTCTCGGGCCAATGCTCGCATCGTATCTTCAGCTTCATCCTGCCCCATATTAATCACCGAATCGACCCGTTGAGCATCAAAGATACTGGGCAGATACTCTGGGGACCAACGTCTGATGCCAGGTATACTGGCACCCTCTTCTGGCTGCAGCCCAATAATTTTCACATCGGCATTTTGTTCTTTCAAATATCGAGAGACACCCATAATTGTGCCCGTAGTCCCCATGGAACTAACAAAGTGGGTAATCTGGCCTTTGGTTTGCGCCCAAATCTCAGGGCCTGTCGAGTGATAATGAGCTAGTGGATTGTCATCGTTTGAGAACTGATCAAGAACCGTACCCTCACCTCTCGCTTCCATATCTTTAGCTAAATCCCGGGCATATTCCATACCCTGTTTCTGGCTGACCTCAATAAGCTCGGCACCATAAGCCGCCATAGCATCCTTGCGCTCTTGGGTCATATTGTCCGGCATAATTAATACCATGCGGTAACCCTTAATAGCCGCGGCCATTGCCAGCGCGATACCGGTATTACCGCTCGTCGCCTCAATGAGAGTATCCCCCGCTTTGATGTCACCACGAGCTTCAGCCCGCTGAATCATCGACAAGGCGGGACGATCCTTTACCGACCCAGCAGGGTTATTACCCTCAAGTTTTAACAATATTGTATTGCTTGTATTGCCGCCTAAACGTTGCAACCGCACAAGAGGGGTATTACCGATATAGTCTTCAATGGTTGGAAACACAAAGATACCTGGCTAATTTAATTTCGACGAACGTATTCTACGACCAAGCGTTTGACTGGGGAACCTTTCACTTAGAGCAATAAAATCTGTGCTTGGGGCAAATTGTTCTAAGGTTTATGTCTAGAGAGGCTTTCTAAAATTGAACGGCTAAAACTATAGCTAAGAAACCTCTGATTAAGTCCCGCCAGTTCTCTGCGAGCCCTAAAGCGGCTAGCTACGCGAAAGACAGCGCCGTAAATGGCCGGTCCTTTACAAGCTGGCTGACAAAGTAGATGGCCGCTTTAGGGCCCGCCATTTGGGGCATGCAGAGCAATGCAGCAGCGGTGTATGCCAGAGGCGGGCGGGACTTGATCAGAGGTTCCCTAAATACTGAAGTATCATTTGAGTCAAAATTACCGAATTTTTTAATCGAGTACCACAAAGGCAACAGCGTATTCCTGCTCATCCGACAACGAGACATGGCAGTTAGTCGCGCCTTTGCTTCCCAGCCTGTCTTGGGCAACGCCACTGAGCTGCACTTGCGGCGCCCCAAGCTCGTCACTCACAAGGCTAATGTCTTGCCATGAGACACCCTGCCCGATACCAGAACCCAAAGCTTTACCCACCGCCTCTTTCGCCGCGAAACGCTTAGCAAAGAACGACAAAGCACTCTTCTCCGAGATGGCAAACTTACGTTGATACTCCAGTCTTTCCGACTCCGTTAAAATACGCTCCAGCAGACGACCTTTAGTGCGCTCTAGGCTGGCACCGAGTCGCGCTATTTCGATAATATCTGTTCCAATTCCTTTAACCATGTCATTCTCTTTGGCAAGTATCCATCAAATATGTTCACGCCGGCTGGGACAATGCACCAAGCTGCTGGCTATTTTTTTTGCATCTGCTGCAAAAACAAGCGAGTTTTAAGTGGTTTTTTATCGAGCAGCAACCAAAAAATATGACGCATTAATTCTTTAGCTTGTTTACGACTTTTGGGGTGACTAAAGTCGCCTCGCGAGAGCGCCTCCAATACATCACCACGGTACAATCCATCAACCATGGGCACAAAACCACCGTTTTCAAGCCAGCCGTAACACCTCTCGCCCCTCATCGTCTGGCCAGAAGCGTCGTGTGTGAAATCGATGGCGTAACCTAGCTCTGACAAAAAAACCAATTCAAATTGACGAAGGATGAGTTCAAGATCGGCAACCGTTGATAAATCGGCTAATAACCGGCTATAAGATTCAAATACTTCAGTTAAGGGATCGTTTTCAGGCAGCAATTTCAGCAGTAACTCATTAATATACATGCCGCTATACAGGTTATTGCCTTGTAATGGGAGCGCGTAATGATCGGCTTCCCAGGAGGTTAAGGTTTTTAAATCGCTTTTGCCCTGCCAATCGATATTGAAGGGGGTAAATGACTGTAAAGCCTGCCGCTTTTGTCGTTTGGATTTTGTATTGCGGGCGCCCTTGGCCAAAGCATTGATTCGGCCAAAGTCGCGGGTAAAGAAATGAACAATTAAGCTGCTGTCGCTATAGGGACGCGTGTGCAGCACAAAAGCCGGCTGACACTCTATTCGCTGCATAAGCTCACACTACCTTTACGTGGCTAGGGATCTAAACATCGTCGTAACCTAGGCTACGCAGGGCACGCTCATCATCGGACCAGCCGGATTTAACTTTAACCCATGTTTTCAGCATTACTTTACAGTCGAACAAACGCTCCATATCTACTCGAGCTTGCTCGCCAATACTCTTGATACGTGAGCCTTTTTCACCAATCAAAATACGCTTTTGGCCGTCTCGCTCAACAAGGATAAGCGCACCAATATGCAAGGTGGAATTTTGGGGGGCAAACTCTTCTATCTCAACGGTCATTTGGTAGGGAAGCTCATCACCCAGTTGGCGGGTAATTTTCTCTCTTACTATTTCTGCTGCCATAAAACGAGAAGAGCGATCGGTTATTTGATCTTCTGGAAAAAAGTGGACACCCTCTGGTAGTCGTTTTGCAAGCTCAGCCTCAAGAGTATCTAGGTTGTGCCCTCTTAAAGCAGAAATCGGCACGACCTCTTGGACATCTATCTTGTCCATCAATTTTGACAGGTGCGGTAGCAATTTGGTTTTATCTTCCAACTTATCGACTTTGTTAACCGCTAAAATAATTGGGCAGCCTACGTTCTGCAAACGATGCACAACCATGTCATCCTCTTCAGTCCAGGCAAGACGATCGACCAAAAAGATTACGATATCAACATCCCGTAACGCTGTCGTTGCCGCGCGATTCATGTAACGGTTTATAGCCCGCCCGTGCTGCAAGTGCATACCCGGTGTATCAACAAAGATAAACTGAGTCTCACCTTCCGTTTTAATGCCCAGGACATTATGTCGAGTCGTTTGAGGCTTACGGGAGGTGATACTTATTTTTTGCTGTAAAATATGATTCAGCAAAGTTGACTTCCCAACATTTGGGCGGCCAACAATCGCTATATAACCACAGCGCGGGGTCTTTTGGGGGGTTGAATCTGAAGCCATAATATCCACTAGAATTAAATCGTTCACGACCTTCGGCCGTTTTAAACAAATTTTATAAACTTTGTTCTTTAATAAACTTTAAAGCTGCTGCAGCGGCGGCTTTTTCAGCTTTACGCCGAGTGGCAGCTTCTGCTCGCATTGGGGTCTTAAAGAGCGGAACGAAGCAATCAACAACAAAGGACTGCTCGTGATTCTCGCCTTTAACATCAACAACCAAATATTTAGGCAGCAACTGCTTACGTGCTTGCATCAATTCTTGCAAAGCTGTTTTAGGATCTTTACCGGCATGCCCCAAATCACTATCACTGAGACGGGTTTCATACCAAGCAAGGATGCTCGCTTTGGCCTGCTCGAAACCACTATCCAGGTAAATAGCGCCAATAATAGCTTCCACTGAATCCGCCAGTATTGAGTCGCGTCGAAAACCGCCACTTTTTCTTTCTCCGTCACCCAGCACCAAACTGTCGCCAATGCTGAATTCTCGGGCGATTTCAGCCAAAGTCTCACCTTTCACCAAAGCAGACCGAAGCCGGCTCAGTTCGCCCTCTGTCGCCTCTGGCAGGATCTCAAATAACTTTTGACCAATAACAAAGCCTAAAATTGAGTCACCCAGGAACTCAAAGCGTTCATTATTAAATTTGCCGTGACTGCGATGAGTTAAGGCTTGATCCAATAAAGCAATATCGGAAAATTCATAACCAAGGCGTTGTAACAAGCGAACCCGGGTTGGAGTAGTATTCTTTTTCACAAATTTAAGTCACTAATAATAAAATATAAAACCAATGTAACCATGCCGAGGTCTCTATAAAAATATGACGCTGTACTTCGGCAGATCAAGCCACACCAGTGATTGGCAACACGACAGCTTAGCGTGAAGAAAGCAGCAGTTACAACGCTACCGTACTTTGCAGCACAATTCAGGATTACGGGTATCGAGACGATGTTTGAAATGCATGACAACGTCGATATTTGAAAACAAGCTCTCTCTAACCTCATATTCAAGATCAACGATAAAGTGCTCATCATTTTGGGTAATCACCCAAGACTTCAAGTCGCCAGCTGAACTACGTATATTATTAATCGAAAGCGATTTATTGATGACCCCACGTACAAAACTCTTACTCTTACCACGAATATCATTATCCCCTTGGGTTAATTTCTTCAAGGTGGTTTGTATCACTCGGTCATCCACATATGCGGGAACTGTTTTGGACGCGAACATAAGAAAAGAGCCGATGACAAGCATCAGAGCAAGTATCCCGCTAAATGACATCCCTTTTTGAAAGCGCATATTTACGTGGTTCATTTCTTCTCCAGATCCAGATATGAAACTTGGTAGGATTACCCTGTAACACCCTTGGATAACATCAATTTGTTCAGTACTGTACTATGGTCAATTACTGAATGCTGCCGGCACGGCCAAAGCTAGGCATGCTGAGAATAGACTCCCAATGCATCCATACCGCAAAGGCCTTACCAACAATAGCCTCTTCAGGCACGGGGCCCCAAGCTCGGCTGTCTGAACTGTTATCACGATTATCGCCCATCATGAAATAATGCCCTTCGGGCACTGTCCACTCACCATGGCGGCTCAAGCGACCAGGAACAATATGCTTGCGCATATCATGTTCAACGTCATCAATGGTTTCTTTTACTAGCTGATAGCGTGGTTGCACTGGCGGTAATGAAGCGACCAACTCTTGCTCCATCTTCTCGCCATTAATGAACAATTCATTATTAGTATAGCGAATATGGTCACCCGGCAAGCCAACCACCCGTTTTATATAATAGGTATTGGGTTTATGAGGCGGGAAAAAAACCATCACATCGCCACGCTCCGGCTGATTCACGTCAATTACCTTAGTGCGCAATACCGGTAAGCGAATGCCATAGGTGAATTTATTCACTAAAATAAAGTCGCCTATTTCCAATGTCGGTACCATTGAAGGTGAGGGAATCTGAAACGGCTCTACAATGAAAGAGCGTAGCACCAAGACAATAGCCAGCACTGGGAAAAAAGATTTTGAATACTCAACCAGAGCCGGCTCTTGTTGCGCGGATTCTATTAATTCAGCTTTGGTGTCAGCATTAAGTTTGCCTTGTTTTTTAGCATTATCCTCAACAGCTTGAACTGCCAGCTTACGCTTAGGCGCCCACAAAATCAGATCCAACAACCAAATTACACCCGTGAGCGCAACTGCCAAAACCAAAACCAGAGGAAAATTTATATCCATAGCGTCGAACTTAATCTCTTATTGCTTTTAGTTCGGAGCAGCTACACTGCTCCGATGAATAAACTAAATTATTAAAGGGTTTAACTGTCAAGTTTCAGAACCGCAAGGAATGCTTCCTGAGGAATCTCAACACTACCCACCTGCTTCATGCGTTTCTTACCCGCTTTCTGCTTTTCCAGCAGCTTTTTCTTACGGCTAATATCACCACCATAACATTTGGCGGTTACGTTTTTACGCAAGGCCTTAACTGTGGTTCTGGCAACAACGTTACCACCAATGGCGGCCTGAATAGCCACATCGAACATTTGACGAGGAATTAGCTCTTTCATTTTATCGGCCAACGCACGGCCTTTCTGCTGAGCGTTCTCTCGATGTAAAATGAGCGCCAAAGCATCCACTCGCTCACCGTTAATAAGCACGTCCAACCGAACTAGATTGGCAGGCTCAAATCGATCAAAACTATAGTCAAGTGACGCAAAACCACGGCTAACCGACTTAAGGCGATCAAAGAAGTCCATGACAACTTCGTTCATCGGTATATCATAGGTCAGCGCAACTTGTTTACCGGCATACTGCATGTCTTTTTGCATTCCGCGTTTTTCAACGCACAATGTGATAACCGAACCCAAGTGTTCCTGTGGAACCAGTATATTTGCACGACATATAGGCTCGCGCATTTCATCAATCGAACCAAGGTCGGGCAACTTTGACGGGTTATCGACGTAGACAATCTCGCCATCGTCTTTAAGTATTTCAAAAACAACTGTTGGTGCCGTAGTAATCAAATCTAAGTTGTATTCTCGCTCTAGCCGCTCTTGGATAATTTCCATGTGCAACATGCCGAGGAATCCGCAACGAAAACCAAAGCCCAATGCATCAGAACTTTCGGGCTCGTAAAACAAAGAGGCATCATTCAGTGTTAATTTCGCTAAGGCGTCGCGGAAATTTTCGTAATCATCGGAGCTAACCGGGAACAATCCAGCATAAACCTGCGGTTTAACTTTTTTGAATCCAGGCAAAGCTTCAACTGATTCGGTCTTTAAGTGGGTGATAGTATCCCCCACCGGTGCGCCTTGAATATCCTTAATACCGGCGACAATATAACCAACTTCGCCAGCTTTTAGACTTTTTGTTGGGAATCGCTTGGGCGTAAAGATACCCACACCGTCGACAATATGGGATTTACCCGTCGATTTCAGAACAATTTTATCTTTAACGTTAAGAGTGCCCTCTTTGACCCGGACTAAAGAAACCACGCCTAAGTAGTTATCGAACCACGAATCAATAATCAAAGCCTGTAAAGGGCCATCGGTATTACCTACTGGGGCCGGCACACTGCGAACAAGCTCTTCTAATACATCTTCAATCCCCAAGCCTGACTTGGCACTACAACGCACAGCTTCCAACGCTTCAATACCAATAATGTCTTCAATTTCTTGGGCGACCTGATCGGGTTCCGCTTGGGGCAAGTCCATTTTATTGAGGACGGGGATAACTTCGAGCCCCTGCTCTAATGCCGTATAGCAATTCGCTACAGACTGGGCCTCAACGCCTTGGGCAGCATCCACCACAAGCAAAGCACCCTCACAGGCATACAAAGAACGAGAAACTTCATAAGAGAAGTCGACATGGCCTGGGGTATCGATAAAGTTTAATTGATAAACTTTGTCGTCTTTAGCCTTATAGTTAAGCGTTACACTTTGGGCTTTAATGGTAATACCACGTTCACGCTCAATGTCCATGGAATCCAAAACCTGAGCTTCCATTTCACGGGCAGCTAGACCACCACAATGTTGGATGAATCGATCAGCAATGGTGGATTTACCATGGTCAATATGGGCAATAATTGAAAAATTTCGGATATGGCTTAGATCAGTCACGATAATAAATACATCTGTGGGCACCAGATTATACGGGGCCAAAAATAAAACGGCCCCGGTGTTTAAACCAAGGCTCGACGAGATCATACAAAGGCCGCAAGTCTACCCTATTTGTCACTAAGGCGCCATTCGCACTACCGCTAGCACGACTAACAGTAGTGCGACCTACCTACTCAGGTATCGAAAAGCTGCGGAAGACGGGCCGACCATTAATGTAAAAACGGATCGGCAGCAACTCCTTTACCGGAAGCTCGGCCACAATAGCCTGGAATGACTCGAGGTCCTTCACCTGCTGAAAGCCCAACTGAGCAATAACATTACCCACTCGAATCCCGGCTTTTGCAGCAGGGCTTCCAGCGCGAACCTGCTTCACAATCACACCGCCATCCAAGTTCCACGCACGTTTCAAGCGGTCACTAACCTCTTCCACTTCGACACCCAAGCGATCACCTAGATTACTCTTAGCGCTTACTTCAGCGCCCTCTCCACCACCGAGGGAACCAACAGTTACAGTCAATGTTGTGAGCTTCCCCTGCCTCATGAGGATTGCTTCGGCCTCGCCACCGGGCTCGGTACGACCAACCGCGTGAGGCAAATCACCCGAAGTGTTAATATCTTGTCCATTAAATTTAATGATGACATCACCGGCCTGCAAACCAGACTCTGCAGCAGGGCCCTTGGGGTCAATCTGTGATATCAGCGCACCAACTGGCTTTTTCATACCCAAAGAACGCGCTAAATCTGAATCAACGTCTTGAATAGCTACGCCTAACCAACCACGATCGACACGCCCTTTTTCACGCAACTGACGTACAACTTCGGTTGCAACTGCTGCTGGGATCGCAAATGACAGACCATTAGAGCCGCCTGAGCGGGTGAAAATCTGTGAGTTAATCCCAACAACCTTACCATCGAGACTAAATAACGGTCCGCCGGAGTTACCGGGGTTTATCGCCACATCAGTTTGGATAAAGGGTACATAGTTTTCATTTCGCTCAGTTGGGATACTGCGCCCAATAGCACTAATAATTCCTTGGCTAGCGGTATAATCCAAGCCAAAAGGCGCACCGATGGCCAATACCCACTGACCAACTTTCAAATCATCTGAATTACCAAACTCAAGATACGGAAGGTCGCTGGCATCAATTTTCAGCAACGCCAGATCGGAGCGCTCATCAACACCTATTACCTCTGCGGAAAATTCACGATGATCGAGTAAATTAACAGTAATCTCATCAGCCCCATCAACCACATGATTATTAGTTAGCAAGTAACCATCATCTGATATTAAGAAGCCGGATCCCATCGAACGAGCGTCTGGGCGAGGCTGCTGTTGACGCTGGCGGCGCTCAAGCAGCTGGCGAAATATCTCTGGAACATTCTGCTGCGAAGACCCAGGCTGTCGCCCCCGAGCTTTAGCAACAGTGCTAATTTTAACCACCGCAGGTGACCTTTGCTCAATTAACTCCGTAAACTCGGGCAAACTACGAGCTTGCGTAACGCCGGCAGAACACAAAATCCATAGAAGACAAACTTTGGCAACCTGATAGTCAGACAGCGCTTTAATTCGAATCATATGTAACCTCTGAAATTCAATAATTTACACCTTACAAAAGGTGACCTAGATAATTTAAGCAAAAGCGCTTTCGCGGTTCCAGTCAGAGTAACACTCTCTGAACACCCTCAGCTTGTAACAAGATAGGCTGGTAGCGTGCATCGTCAGCTGACCGCAGCCCATGCCAATAAACAAGAACTGACGCCATAGCGAAGCCAATAACAGCACCTGCTATTGCTGGTCCATCGGCAACAGAACCAGAGATTGCTGCAGCACCAGCACTACCCAGCAAGATACCCAGCAGCGGCAAACTGTAAGCAATCAAGGACCCCTTTACTACCGCTGTTTCTGCAATACCAATTTGGACTGGATCGCCAATATTTATACTCGCCACATCGAACTGCCCTAGCGGCACTCTTAACAAAGATTCGCCAGCACCGAGCTGCATTAACAACTGCTGCCCACAACCCGCTTTTGCCTGACAACTCTGACAACTGCTTTGAGTCAGGGTTGCAACCCAAAGGCTGCCCTCATCAATTCTTAACACTCTACCGGCTTCTTTGATCAAGCTTTCACCTCATTGTTTGCTACCCATACTATAAACTGTGTTTTTAAGCTGAAGCACTACCTTTTGGCCCGCCAGGCAGCTCACTGTTCGAGGTCACCAATTTATTTTCACCGAACACTTATTTTCACCGAACACTTAATTTCACCGAACACTTAATTTTCAACGAACACTTAATTTTCAACGAACAATAGGCCGGATAGACTGGGCGATGCGCTCTATCGCAATTGCTGGTAGCTCACCGATGACGGTCACCGAGTAATCGGTCCGCCCAAGCGTCAATTTCGTTAAAAATACGGATGTTGCCCCCCGTCGAGTCTGCCCCTCTGCAGGCAACACACCGCCGTCAATTGGACTAACAAAAACGGATAAAGCATTTAACCCATCGGTGTACATTAATAAATCGCCACCAGCACCCGACGGCTTTTGCCCGGAGAATACAAACCCCGCGGGCAACCAACTTGCCTTCCATCGCTCTGGTAGTTTTTGCTTTGGCGCACAAACAGTCTGAATTGCTTGGGAGCCAGCATCAGCTGCAGATTTTATCGTATCACCTTCAAAAATTTTAGCCGCCGGAGATTGCGCTTGCACATCCGCCAGTTCGACCTCACCTATCTTTATATCGACAAACTGGAATCGCTCAAGTACGTTATTTTGAGTGCCGAGCTTAGGCCCCAGCAACTCCATCATTAATGGCAGGTAAGTTGCGCGATCTACTGCTATTAAATAACCATAGCGAAATTCATCCAAGGGCGTTATTTGGATTACCGCCGCGTCTCGCCCCGCAATCCGATGCAAACCTAATATTGAATAGCGGTAAAAATCCCCCAAGGTAAGGAATTTATCACCCAATCGGAGGGCGGCACCTCTCATTAACTGATCACCCACAGCAACACAACTAAGATCCCTGCCACGACGAACAACTTCTCTCTCCGCACCGTTTAATTGCAGCAAGCGCTCGCTTTCCACACCATCAACAACCTTATGAAAAACCTTGAAGCTATCTATGAAACTGGCGTACTCATAAGTCGCCACCCCCTGATAATCGACCTCATGTACCGCGCGCGACATACTCTTCAAAATATCTTCGACCTGGGCCGTTACCAACTGACGAGTACTGAGGTTTTTAGTCTCGGAACTATTCACAACCGGGGTATTGCTTGCGGCTTCGGCAGCTGACGGTGCCGCGCCGGCATGAGAGGCAGTCTCCCTGGCGCCCGGCGCCACTGGAGCGAGAGCTTTTTGATCAATTTCGGATGCCACTGTGTTTTTTTTGCCGACAACCTCAGCCTTGACCAAACTAGGTGATACTACTGGCTGAGTGGTTTCGGGAGGAATAGCGTCAGCCCCAGTAAGCTCTTGAGAATAACTAGGGTAACTTAGAACTGAAACAAGGAAACAAACAGGTAAAGCGGTGGGTATTTTAAACATACTTTGTCCGATAACAGGGGCAGCTAGCGCTGCCCTGCTAACTTACAAGATAGGAGGCTGAAGGCGCGACTGCTTAGTCTTCAATTTTTGGGATTCGTGCATAGGGTAATACACCTCGGCCACTGTTGGTAGCCGCGTTGTTGGCATGCTCCAACATTAAAGTGTTTAACATTTGCTGTAATTCTTCTTCGCTCATGGACTTTCGCTTATCGCCTGCGACGGAAACCGAATGCTTTGGCACAAATACTGGGTTAGCACGATTACCCATAGCTCGACGTTCATTGCGTTGCGGCGTAGCGGCGCTTGGGCCGTAAGCTGCATTTAAAACGGGCTGACGAACAATGCTTTGAGGGCTAATCACGGGCGCTTGAGTATTGCCTGCAATCTGAGCGTCTTCGGTAAGTCCAATTTGACCCTGCCAATTTTGCTGCGCACCTATAACAATCGCACCCGCGACCGACGCCGCTATAGCAAAGCGGCCTGCACCAGACCAGAAGCCACCACCAGATTTACTCAGGGGCTCTTCCTGATCTAAGGCGGTTTGAATGCCCGCCAACAGATTAGTTTCTTTGGGGATCGATTCACCGCGCATTACAGCGCCAACCATATGATATCTAGACCACTTTTGGTGTAAACCTAGGTCCGACTCACTCTGTTTTAACAATCGACGTAATTCTAATTCGCTCGCTTGGTCATCAACCATTGCTGACAATGACTCTCCCAAACCCTGCTCATTACTTTGACGATCATCAATACTGTTATTTGTCATACTTAAACCCTTGGCTGTATAACTGGTAAAACCAGTCATTTGCTTAATGCTCGCGACTAATAATAACGACACATTTTAATTCACGACCCACTAAAACTGTAGCGTGCCGGTGTCGACGATGCAGCTATTCATCATAAAACATCTGAACAACTACTAAATTTACAACAATTTATCGGTGACAATTCGCTCAAAAAGCGCCCTAAAGCAATGCCACTTACAGCAGTCCTTTAGAATAACGATCCCGAGCCACCTTAATTACAACAACTGACTTTATGACTGGGTGTTTCATACAAAGTTCACAATACTCTCGCATTAAAGTGACCGAAGTCTCACTTTCAATGCCGGCATAAGCGGAACACCGCAGAAATAGATCAAAAATCAACCCACCCGACTATCAATCCATCAACGGCGCAATAGCTTTTTCTATAAACTCGCGCGCTCTAAAAATACGCGAGCGCACAGTACCCACCGGACAAGACATCACCGCCGCTATCTCTTCATAGCTTAAACCTTCCATCTCACGCAACGTAACTGCTGTTCGCAAATCCTCGGGCAAATCGGCGATTGCTTGATTGACAACATCTTTGAGCTCATCTCGAAAGAAATTATTCTCAGGCGTATCGACATCTTTTAGATTATCACTTCCCCCATAGTATTCGGCATCCTCAATTTCCACATCACTGGCAGGAGGGCGACGATGGCGAGATACTAAAAAATTCTTTGCGGTATTAATCGCTATTCGATATAACCATGTGTAAAAAGCACTGTCGCCGCGAAAGTTAGGTAACGCACGATACGCTTTGATAAACGCCTCCTGAGCCACATCATGAACCTCAGCGTGATCTTTTACATATCGACTGATAATCGAAATAATTTTATGCTGGTACTTCAATACGAGCATGTCAAAAGCACGCTTATCGCCCTTTTGCACTCGCTCGACTAACTGCTGATCTGTTGTTGGCGCTGACTTCGCTGCCATATATGACTCCCAAAAGCTTCGAGACCACCCCAAAGCCGATCCTATTTCTAAGTGCTACCATCAAATGCCCAGCAATAACGCGCTAAACCCTAGCGACTCATACAAAAACCATCACGATAGAGACCTTCAAACTCACAATTGAGCTTTGCTACTGGCATGATAACTTTGTTTTATTTGCAGCCATAGACTTATTAGCCGAACACTAGTTCCATAGCGACGAAATTAATTAAAATTAGAGCAGCCTAGATTAAGTCTTTGTTCAAATTAGAATTTACCCATTCGAATTCATAGTCAAGCAATGCCCCCAACCCACCTTAAGCGACAGATAAGGTATACTTGTCGGCTGATCACCACATGAAGCATTGGCGACATGCGCCATTACAGGGTAAAAAATGAACAGCAGTCTTCAGCATAAACACGACGTACTTGTCGTCGGCAGCGGCGCAGCGGGCCTTACCTTAGCATTAAACCTAGCCGATCGTTTTAATGTCGCTGTTTTAAGCAAATCCGAATTAAACCAAGGTTCCACCTGGTTTGCCCAGGGAGGAATTGCCGCGGTGCTCGACTCCGAAGACTCTGTTGAGGCCCATGTAGCCGACACGCTCGATGCAGGCGCAGGCCTATGCCATGAAGATGCGGTCCGCTTTACCGTCGAAAATAGTGCCAGAGCAATTCAATGGCTCATCGATCAAGGCGTCAATTTTACCCGTAACGATAGCTCAACTGATTATCACCTTACAAAAGAAGGCGGCCACAGTCATCGGCGCATTATTCACAGCGCGGATGCCACTGGGCAAGCTGTGCATAGCGCCCTAAGCGATAGGGTTCTCGCCAATCCCAATATCGAATTATTTGAGCACCACGTTGCGGTCGACTTGATCAAACAAGCCAGTAATCACAGCCGCAAATTACGCTGCGCGGGTGCCTATGTGTACAACCGCAAAGAAGACCGAGTCGATTTATTCCAAGCTAAAGCTGTCATTCTAGCTACCGGCGGCGCCAGTAAAGTCTATCTCTACACCAGCAATCCCGACGGCGCGAGCGGTGACGGAATTGCAATGGCTTGGCGAGCTGGCTGTCGCGTTGCCAACATGGAGTTCAACCAATTCCACCCGACCTGCCTGTTTCACCCAAAAGCAAAATCATTCTTAGTGACCGAAGCTCTTCGTGGTGAGGGAGCCCATCTACTCCTTCCTGACGGCAAACGCTTTATGCATCGGTTTGATGAACGTAA